>WNFR01006910.1_pt1 | contig 21278 bp, 16 predicted proteins | sample 5400221 | NCBI WGS metagenome assembly WNFR01 (sample SAMN13153357, study PRJNA577476) | soil metagenome | isolation source: 40 cm soil under Madrone tree | place: USA:California | collected 2016-06-14 | reverse complement strand
GACCTGTGGGTCGCCGCCGCGGCCGGCGAATCCGGCACGCCGATGTGGCAAGCCGACCTCTCCGGCGGGCTGGCGTTCGTCTTCGGCGCCGAGGGCAAGGGCCTGCGCCCGCTCGTCCGTCGCACGTGCGACCTCGCGGTTGCGATCCCGCAGCTCGGCCGCGTGGAGTCGCTGAACGTCAGCGTCGCCGCGGCTCTCCTTCTCTACGAGGCGCGGAGGCAACGGGATGGCTGAGCCGACGCTCTATCTCTTCGACGGCTTCAACCTGCTGCACGCCGGCGGCTTCGCCTCACCGGACGAGCTGCGCGACCTGCTCGCGAGCTGGGTGGCGGGGAAGGGCGCCCGCGGCGTTCTCGTGTTCGACGGGCACGGCGCCGACGAGAGCCACGGCCCGCTCGAGGTGCGCTGGGCGCCGGACGCCGACACGCTGATCGAGCGGCTCGCGGCCGATCACCGGCGCGGCGAGCAGGTCGCGGTCGTCTCCTCCGACGTCGCCGTGCGCGGCACGTCGGGCGTCGAGGTGCGGAAGCTGTCGTCGAAGTCGTTCCTCGACGAGCTGCTGCCGCCGAGCCACAGCGACCGCAGCCGGGGCGATCTGCGCGACAAGCTCGACCCCGACACGCTCGCGCGGCTCGAGCGTCTTCGCCGCGGCCGCTAACCCGGTGGTGGGGGCACGAACACGTGTTCGTATCATATTGGGTCCATTGCAACTGGACTTGTAAAAACTTGAACAGCTTGCTATCTTCGCCCTCAACTTCAGGGTGAGACTTCGGCGGCGGCGGGGAGGTGCCGTTTCCGGAATCGCCCATGAGCAACCGGGGGAGGCCAGTGGCCGCTCGCACCGCACCAGCGTATTCGCCGCAGAAGGCTCAACGAGAGCTTGAGGATCTGCAGCTCGTCCTCAAGGCCCGCAACGGGAACAGCGTGGCGATGGATCAGCTGATGCGGCGCTACACCGGCTTCGTCCGCCTCAAGGCGAGCTCGTACTTCCTCGCCGGCGGCGACTCCGAGGACCTGATCCAGGAGGGCCTCGTCGGTCTCTACAAGGCGGTGCGCGATTTCCGCACCGACAAGGAGACGTCCTTCCGGAGCTTCGCGGAGCTGTGCGTCACGCGGCAGATCATCACTGCGATCAAGACCGCGACCCGCTTCAAGCACGCGCCGCTGAACACGTACGTCTCGTTCAGCCATACGCCGGCCGGCCAGGATTCGGACGGCGAGTGCTCGCTCGGCGACGCGCTGCCCGGACCGGCGGTGCACGAGCCGTCGGTGATGGTCGTCTCGACGGAGGAGCTGCAGAGCCTCGTCATGTGTCTCGGTACCGGCCTCTCGTCACTCGAGGCCGACGCGCTGCGCCTCTATCTCGAAGGCTCGTCCTATGAGGACATGGCGGAGCGGCTCGGCTGCGACACGAAGACGATCGACAACGCCCTCCAGCGCGTGAAGCGCAAGATCATCACGCACCAGAAGGGCCGCGAAGTCCTTCAGTAGCGATTCGCCGGTCTACCATGGGCGCCGCACGCCGGAGTAGCTCAGTGGTAGAGCAGTGGCCTTGTAAGTCACTGACGGGGGTTCGATTCCCCCCTCCGGCTCTCGACCGGTAGCCGTCCGCCGCCGATGAACGAGGCGTGGACGACCTATTCGACGCCGCCGCTCCGCCTGTTCGCCTGACGACGACGATCGCGAGCCCGCAGCAGGAGCGGCCGCGTGCGGAGCCCGTTCCGATCTGGGCGACGATCTCGAAGACGCGCGCCGTCGCCACGGTGCTGCTCGTCGGTGGCGCAACCTGGCTGTACCTCTTCCCGCTCCCGCAGATCGTCGGCCTCATCGCCGCGGCTGTCGCCTGCCAGTGCCTGCGCCGCTGGAATGCCGTGCGGTGGGCGACCTGGAGCCTGATCGCCGCGACCTTCGGCGCCGGGGTGCTCGCGCTCGGCACGTGGCCGCTTCGGTTCGCGGGTTGTCTGTTGCTCGTCGCGCCGTTCGTGTGGTTCGCGGGGTCGGCGCTCCGCGACGTCTAGCGGCGGCGCGTCGGCGCCCGGAGGAGCGCCTCCAGCGCGTGCACGAGGTCGTCTTCGAGACGCGACTTCCGCACGTAGTCCGCGGCGCCGGCCTGGCGGATCTCGAGCACGCGCTCCTCGTAGTCGTGCCCGGAGATCGCGATGATCGGGAGCTCCGGTTGCGCTTCCGCGAGCTGCCGCGTCGCCTCGACGCCGTCGAGCAGCGGCATCTCGATGTCCATCACGACCGCGTCCGGCTCGAGGCGCTTGGCCAGGCGAACGGCGTCGCGTCCGTTGCGCGCGCGGCCGACGAGCTCGAACCGCCCATCGGCGCTGAGGACCGCTTCGAGCGTGTCGAGGAAGTCTTCGTCGTCTTCGGCGACGAGGATCCTGTACTGCGGTTCCGACCCCACTGGGACCCAGGGTATCGGCCCTCGGCCGGGGCTGGTCGCTGCTGAATCAGGAGGCGGTCTAGCGGCTGCGGGCGGTCTTCAGGGCCGCGAGCACACGCTGCTTGAAGGCGTCGCCGCTCCCGCCGAAGCTGGCCTTGCACGCGACGGCGATCGCGACGGCGTTCGTCGCCTGCGCCTTCACGCACGCGGCGAGACCCGACGAGCCGGCTCCGTATTTGGCCTGGAACGCGTCTCTGCCGATCGACTTGGCTTCGGTCGAGCAGAGCGCCTGGGCGATCGTCAACGTCACGCCGGCCGGCTTCTTCGTGGCCGTGTGCTTCGTGTCTCCGGTTCCGGTCGCATGTGCCTTGACGCACGCGCCGAAGGTCTCGGTTGCGCCGTACTTCGTCTTGAACGCGGTGGGGCCGAGCTGCAGGTACTCAGCCTTGCAGGCGGCCTCCGGGCCGGTCGGCGGCGGTGCGGGCGCGGTCGTCGTCGGCGGCGCCGTCGAGCCGCCGTGCTGCGTGAGGCAGGTGGAGTACGGCTCGCTCGCGCCGTACCGCGCCTTGAACGCGTCGGCGCCGAGCTGCAGGTATTCGGCTTTGCAGATTCCCTCCGGGCCGGTCGGCACCGGCGCAGGCGTGGTGGTCGTCGGCGGCGTGGTGGTCGTGCCGCCATGCGCCGCGAGACAAGCCTGATACGGCTCGGTTGCGCCGTACTTCGCCTTGAACGCATCGCTGCCGAGCTGCAGATACTCGGCCTTGCACGCCGCGGCGGCCGGCGAGGGCGAGTCCGCCGCGAGCGCGAGCGCCGGCAGCACGAGAGCTGCAGTCACAACGAGGAGGACGAGCCGCTTCGCCTTCACAGGGCGACTATCGGCGCTCGTCCGAACGGCCGCGACCCTCGTTTGAGGGCGGCCACGCTGCCCGGTCGTTACACGTGCGCGGGAAGTCGGCGGCGCGACCCGCCGTTCCCGCCGGCCGCCGGCTGCTCCTGCGGCACCTCGACGAAGAAGGTCGAGCCGCTCTGCCCGTCGGATTCCACCCAGATGCGGCCGTTCACCCGCCGGACGAGCTCGCGGCAGATATAGAGGCCGAGGCCCGTGCCGCCGATCCCCCGCTTCATGTCCGGGTCGACGCGGTAGAACTTCTCGAAGATGCGCCGCTGGTCGGCCGGCGGGATGCCGAGGCCGGCGTCCGTGACCGCGAACTGCACGTGGTGGTCGCGCTCGGCGAGCGACACGGTGATGCGACCGCCGCCGGGCGAGTACTTGATCGCGTTGTCGATCAGATTGGCAAGCACTTGACGCAGCTGGCCTGGGTCGGCCGCAACCGGCGGCAGCACGCGCGGCGCTTCGAGCACGAGCTCGAAGCTCTCCGGCAGGTACGTTCGTGCCGCGTCGATCTCCGACTGCACGATCTCGCGCGGGTCGCAGCGCTCGATGTTGGCGCGGAGCTTGCCGGAGTCGAGCTGGCTCGCGAGCAACAGGTCGTTGACGATCTCCGAGAGGCGGCCCGACTCCTCCGCCACGATCTCGAGCAGCTTGTCGCGCAACTCGTGCTCGAGCTCGATGTCGCCTCGGCGGAGCGTCAGCGCGGCGCCGTAGATTGCGGCGAGCGGCGTGCGCAGCTCGTGCGACACGGTGGCCACGATGTCCTGCCGCATCGACTCGAGCGCACGCTCCTCGGTCAGGTCGCGGAATGCGTAGACCGTCCCGTCCTCGTAGCCGACGGCGGAGAACGACAGCCAGAGCTCGCGGCCGCCCAGCTCGACGGGCACGCTCTTCGCCTGCACCGGCTGGCCCGCGTGCGCGACCGGGATGCCCGGCTCGATTCCGGCCCAGCCGGGGATCGCCTCGGCCGCCGGACGGCCCACGACCTCCGTCTCCGCGACGCGGGTGATGCGCTCCGCCGCACTGTTCCAGAGCCTGATCCGGCCGCTGCGGTCGACGAGGAAGACGCCGTCGCCGATCGTCGCGAGCACACGCGCCGCCTGTGCGCGGTCCTCGGCCTCGCGGTAGAGCCGCGCGTTCTCGATCGCAGTCGTCGCGCGCCGCGCGAGCTCCTCCGCGAGCTGGAGATCGTCGTCGCCGAAGCGACGGCCCGACTCGGACGAGACGAACGTGATCGCGCCGAGCACGCGCTCGCGCGACTTGAGCGGCACGCACATGTACGAGCGCAAATCGAGCTGTCGCATCAGGTCGAGCTGAAGCTCGTCGACCGCAGTTTGCTCGAGCAGCTCATCGGTGATCTCGCCGACGACCTCCGGCTTGCCTGACCGGATCACCGCCGCGGGTCCTGTCCGCTGCTTCGGATCCGGCGGGTACCGCTCTTCGAGCTCGCGCGCGAACGTGATCTTCGCCGGATCCGTGTGCGCGACCGCGACTTCCGAGATGCTGCCGTCGGCCTCGACGACGTGGACGGCGCACCAGTCGGCAACGTCGCCTGCCGCCAGCACGGCGACCTGCGTCAGGGTCTCGCGATAGTCGAGTGAGCGCGAAAGCGCGTCGCCGGCCGCGACGATGAAGCTGCGCTGGTCCTCGATCCGCTTCCGGTCGTCGATGTCCGTCGCCGTCCCGATCCAGAGCTCGATGCCGCCTGACTCGCCGCGGACCGGCACCGCCCGGACGAGATGCCAGCGATACGTGCCGTCGAGCGCGCGGAAGCGGTACTCCACCTCGAACGTCTCGCCCGAGTGCACCGTCTCCTCGCGCCTCGCGAGCGCGAGCGCCAGGTCATCCGGGTGCACGAACTGCTGCCACGCGTTCGGTCCGGCGTCGTCCGGGCTCATCCCGGTGTACTCGAACCAGCGGCGGTTGAAATACGTTGCGCCGCCGTCCGGGCCGTCGGTCCAGACGATCTGCGGCATCGCGTCCGCGAGCTGCCGGTAACGCTCCTCACTCGCACGCTCGAGCGCGGTCAGCTCCTGCTCGTGAATCTGCTCCGCCTGCTCCTGCAACTGCTGTGTCTTCAGCCAGAGGTCGACGAACACCGACACCTTGGAGCGCAGCACGGCGGGGTCGATCGGCTTGAAGATGTAGTCGACCGCGCCTGCGGAATAGCCGCGGTACACATGCCGGTCGTCCGTCGAGAGCGCGGTGACGAAGATGATCGGGATGTGCTGTGAGCGCCGGCGCTGCTTGATCAACGCGGCCAGCTCGAAGCCGTCGAGCTCCGGCATCTGGACATCGAGGAGGATGCACGCGAATTCGCCGAGCAGGATCTCCTTCAGCGCCTCGGCGCCCGACGTGACGGACACGAGCCGGTGGCCGAGCGGAGCCAGTATCGCCTCGAGTGCGAGCAGGTTCTCGCGGCGGTCGTCGACCAGCAGGATGCTCGGCTGCGCGCCGCTCACGCCGCGACCCTCACGCAGAGTCCGTAGAGGAACGCCGCGATCTCCTCGAGCGGCAGCACTGCGTCGGCGACCGTCGCCGCGATCGCCGCATCCGGCATCGTGCGCCGCGTCGACGTGGCCGGGTCCTGCACGATCGCGACGCCGCCCTTGTCCTTGATGCGTGCGAGCCCTTGCGCGCCGTCGGCGTTCGCTCCGGTCAGGACGATGCCGACCGCGCGCTCGCCGTACGCGTCGGCGGCCGACTCGAAGAGGACGTCGATCGAGGGCCGCGCGAACTGCACCGGCGCGTCCGTCGAGAGCGCCAGGTGGCCGTTCTCGATCAGCAGGTGATAGTCGGGCGGGCTGAGATACACGCGATCCTGCTCGAGCGGCGTCTTGTCGTCCGGATCGCCGACGAGCCGCCGCGTGTGGTCCTGCAGCAGCCGGGCGAGCGCGAGCTCCTCGGAAACTACCGAACGATGCTGCGCGACGACGATCGGCTGGTGCACGTCGTCGTGGAGCGCTGCGAGCAGCCTGCTGAGCGCGTCGAGCCCACCCCATGACGTGCCGATCACGATCAGCTCGTACACGTCACGCGATCTTTCGGTAGATGCGTTCGGCTGCATCGATCACCTCGTACGAGTCAACCTGCGAGGTGAATGCGACCGACTCTTTATGCCCGAGTGCGAGCACCCCGAACGTCTCGAGGCTCTCGTGGAAAAGGTCGTGCACGCGATTCTGCAGCGTCTTGTCGAAATAGATCATCACGTTGCGGCAGACGATCACGTTGAACTGGTTGAACGCGCGGTCGGAAGCGAGGTTGTGCTGCGCGAATACGACGTTCTCCGTCAGCGAGCGGCTGAAGCGCGCTCCGTCGTACGCTGCGACGTAGTACTCCGAGAACTCTCGCGTGCCGCCGCTGCGGATGTAGTTCTGCGTGTACTGCTTCATCTTGTCGAGCGAGAAGACACCGGCGCGCGCCGTGTCGAGCACCTGCTCGTTGATGTCCGTCGCGTAGATCCGCGCCCGGTCGTAGAGGCCTTCTTCGTGCAGCAGGATCGCGAGTGAGTACACCTCCTCGCCTGTGGAGCAGCCCGCGCACCAGATGCGCGTGAAAGGGTACGTGTGCAGCATCGGCACAACGTGCTCGCGGAACGCGACGTAGAAGGACGGGTCGCGGAACATCGAGGTGACGTTGATCGAGAGGTCGAGCAGCAGCCGCTCCATCGCCGCCGGGTCGTGCATGAGCCGGTCTTGCAGCTGCGTCAGGGTCTTCAGGCCCTCGGCGCCCGTCCGGCGCCAGAGCCGCCGCCTCAGCGAAGTCGGAGCGTACGACCGGAAGTCGAAGCCGTAGCGCCGGTACACCGCCTCGAGCAGCAGCTCGACCTCGAGCTGCTCGACCTCTCCCTCTGCGCCGTCGGCTCCGACGACCGGAGGCGGGACGGTCCACTCGGACGCGGACACGGCAGCCGCCTCAGTTGTAGAGCCAGACTCGCATCAGCGACAAGAGCTGGTCCGTGTCGACGGGCTTCGTGATGTAGTCCGACGCGCCCGAGGCGATCGACTTCTCCCGGTCGCCGCGCATGGCCTTCGCGGTGAGCGAGATGATCGGCAGCTGCTTGAACTGCGACAGCTCGCGGACGGCTGCCATCGTTTCGTAGCCGTCCATCTCCGGCATCATGATGTCCATCAGCACGAGATCGACGTCGGGGTTCGCCTGCAGCATCTCGACGCCGTCCCGGCCGTTCTCGGCGAAGATCACGTCCATGCCGTTCGCCTCGAGCACGGAGGTGAGCGCGAAGACGTTGCGCACGTCGTCGTCGACGATCAGCACCTTCTTGCCCTTGAAGATCTCCTCCGCGCTGTGGAGCTGCTCGAGCATCCGCCGCTTGGCCTGGGGAAGCCGTGCCTCGACGCGATGCAGGAACAGCGACGTCTCGTCGAGCAGCCGCTCCGGTGAGCGTGCGTCCTTCACGATGATCGTCTCGGCGTACTTCTTCAGGCGCGTCTCCTCCCGGCGCGTCAGCTCCTGCCCGGTGTAGACGATCACCGGTAGCGTCGCGTGGCGCGCGTCCTTCTTCAGCTGCTCGAGCAGCTTGAAGCCGGTCGTGTCCGGCAGCTTGAGATCGAGCACCATGCAGTCGAATGCCGTCTCCTCGAGCTTCTGGAGCGCCTCTTCGCTCGTGCCGACGGCCGTCACCTCGACGTCGTCGCCCGAGCCGACGAGCTCGACGATCGAGGCGCGCTGGTCGTCGTCGTCCTCGACGACGAGGAGGTTCTTCGCACCGCGGTCGATGAAGTCCGCGATGCCGGCGAAGGTCTCCTCGAGGCGTTCCTTCTCGAGCGGCTTCTGGAGGAACGCGACCGCGCCGGCACGCAGCGCGTTCGTCCTCGTTCGGTCGGTGTCGCCGGCCGAGACGATGTGCACGGGGATGTGGCGGGTCGCCGGATGGTGCTTGAGGTGGTCGAGCACCGTCCAGCCGTCCATCACCGGCAGGTTCATGTCGAGCACGATCGCGTCGGGTTTGAACTCGTGCGCGAGTGCGAGGCCCGCGTCGCCGCGAAGCGCGGCGAGGGTCTTGAAGCCGCGCTCGCGCGCAACGTCCAACACAGTGCGTGCGAACGTCGCGTCGTCCTCGACCACGAGCACGACACGGTCGCCCTCCTGCAGGTCTTCGCGGTCGTCGTCCACCTCGCCGGGGAGGAGGAGCGCCGGATCGAGCTCGAGCTCGGGCTCGGGCAGGCGCGGATCCAGGAGCGTGCCGCTTTCGGCGAGCAGCGACTCGCCCTCGCGCACGAGCTGCTCGAGCCGGGCTTCGAGCGCCTGGACGCCGGTGTCACCGTGCTCCGCGACGACGAACGCCGCCGGCAGGAAGAGCGTGAAGGTGCTGCCCCTGGCCGGCTCGGACTCCACCTTGATCTCGCCGCCGAGCAGCCGCGCGATCTCGCGGCTGATCGAGAGCCCGAGGCCGGTGCCGCCGTACCTGCGCGACGTGGTGCCGTCTGCCTGCTGGAACGCCTCGAAGATCAGGCGCAGCTTGTCCTCCGGGATGCCGATGCCGGTGTCGATCACCGAGAAGGCCAGCACGGAGTCGGCGTCGGCGAGCGCGGGCGACGCGAACTGCGCCGACTCGGGCGCGAGCTCGACCCGCATCGTGACGGCGCCCTCGTCGGTGAACTTCACCGCATTCGAGAGGAGGTTCTTCAGCACCTGCTGGAGGCGCTGCTCGTCCGTGAAGACCGTCGGCGGAACGCTCGCGCCGACGATCTCGACGCCGAGCGCGAGACCCTTCTCCTCGGCGAGCGGACTGAACGTCCGCTCGACGTACTCGCGGACGTCGCCGAGCGCGACCTCGGTCGCGTTCACGTCCATCTTTCCGGCCTCGACCTTCGACAGGTCGAGGATGTCGTTGATCAGGTCGAGCAGGTCGGCGCCGGCCTGGTGGATCGTCTTTGCGAACTCGATCTGCTTGCCGTTCAGGTTCTGCTCGGTGTTTTCCGCGAGCAGCTTCGCGAGGATGAGCAGCGAATTGAGCGGCGTGCGCAGCTCGTGGCTCATGTTCGCGAGGAACTCGCTCTTGTACTTCGACGAGAGCGCGAGCTGCTCTGCGCGCTCCTGCAACGCCGCACGCGCGAGCTCGATCTCGCGGTTCTTGATCTCGATGCGGCGGTTCTGCTCCTCGAGCAGCTGCGCCTTCTCCTCGAGCTCCTCGTTCGTCTGCTGCAGCTCTTCCTGCTGCGTCTGCAGCAGCTCCTCCGACGCCTTCAGCGTCTGTGCCTGCTGCTCGAGCTCGGAGTTCGCGCGCTTCAGCTCTTCCTGCTGCGCCTGGAGCTCCTCGGAGCGTTCCTGCAGCTCCTGCGTGAGTCCCTGCGACTGGCGGAGGAGCTCCTCCGTCCGCATCGTCGCCTGGATCGTGTTGATGACGATGCCGATCGTCTCGCCGAGCTGCTCGAGGAAGCCGCGCTGCACTTCGCTGAACGGCGCGAACGATGCGAGCTCGATCACCGCCATCACCTGATCCTCGAAGAGGACCGGCATGACGACGATGCTGCGCGGCGCCGCCTCGCCGAGCCCCGATGCGACCTTGACGTAGTCCTCCGGCGGCTCGGTGATGACGATCGACTGGCGCTCGAGCGCCGCCTGGCCGACGAGCGATTCGCCGAGCTTGTAGCGGTTCGAGACCTTCTTGCGCTGCTTGTAGCCGTAGCTCGCGATCAGCTGGAACTCGGGATCGCCCTCCTCGAACTCCTGCGTGAGGAAGAACGCGCCGTAGCCGGCGCCGACGAGCGGTGTCAGCTCCGACATGATCAGACGCGAGACCGCCTGCAGGTCGCGCTGGCCCTGCATCAAGCCCGAGAAGCGCGCGAGGTTCGAGTTGAGCCAGTCCTGCTCCGCGTTGCGCTCGGTCGTCTCGCGCAGGTTCGCGATCATCTGGTTGACGTTCTGCTTCAGTGCGTCGACCTCGCCCTTCGCCTCGACCGTCACCTCGCGCGTGAGGTCGCCCTCCGTCACGGCAGTGGAGACGTCCGCGATCGCGCGCACCTGCGTGGTCAGCGACGTCGCGAGCTGGTTGAAGTTGTCGGTCAGCTCCTTCCACACGCCGCTCACCCCTGCGACGTTCGCCTGGCCGCCGAGGATGCCGTCGGTTCCGACCTCGCGGGCGACGCGCGTCAGCTCGCCGGCGAACGACGACAGCTGGTCGACCATGACGTTCACGGTGCTCTTCAGCTGCAGGATCTCTCCGCGTGCGTCGACGGTGATCTTCTGCGACAGGTCGCCTTTCGCGACGGCCGTGGTGACCTCGGCGATGTTGCGCACCTGGTCGGTGAGGTTCGAGGCGAGGCCGTTCACCGAGTCGGTCAGGTCCTTCCACGTACCGCTGACGCCCTTGACGTTCGCCTGGCCGCCGAGCTTGCCTTCCGTGCCGACCTCGCGCGCAACGCGCGTGACCTCGTCGGCGAACGACGAGAGCTGGCCGACCATGACGTTGATCGTGTTCTTGAGCTCGAGCACCTCACCGCGCACGTCGACCGTCACCTTCTTCGTCAGGTCGCCGGTTGCGACAGCGGTCGTCACCTGCGCGATGTTGCGCACCTGCTCGGTGAGCGAAAGCGCCATGAAGTTCACGTTGTCGGTGAGGTTGCGCCACACGCCGCTGACGCCTTCCACGGAGGCCTGACCGCCCAGCCGGCCTTCCGTGCCGACCTCCCGCGCGACGCGCGTCACCTCGGCGGCGAAGGCGCGCAGCTGGTCGACCATCGTGTTGATGGTCTCCTTCAACTCGAGCACCTCGCCCTTGACGTCCACGGTGATCTTCTTCGAGAGATCGCCCTGTGCGACGGCGGTCGTGACGTCGGCGATGTTGCGCACCTGGTTCGTCAGGTTGTCCGCCATCTGGTTCACGTTCTCGGTGAGGTCGCGCCACGTGCCGCTGACGCCCTCGACCTCCGCCTGGCCGCCGAGGACGCCCTCGGTGCCGACCTCGCGCGCGACGCGCGTCACCTCCGCGGCGAACGCGGAGAGCTGGTCGACCATCGTGTTGATCGTCTCCTTGAGGCGGAGCACCTCGCCGCGTGACCTCGGCCTGGCCGCCGAGCTTGCCCTCGGTGCCGACCTCGCGCGCGACGCGCGTGACCTCGTCGGCGAACGAGCCGAGCTGGTCGACCATCGTGTTGATCGTGTTCTTCAGCTCGGCGACCTCGCCGCGCACGTCGACGGTGACCTTCTTCGAGAGGTCGCCGTTCGCAACTGCGGTGGTGACGTCGGCGATGTTGCGCACCTGCTCGGTGAGCGAGTCGGCCATGAAGTTCACGGACTCGGTGAGTCCTCGCCAGGTGCCGCTGACGCCCTCGACCTGCGCCTGGCCGCCGAGCTTGCCCTCGGAGCCGACCTCGCGCGCGACGCGCGTGACCTCGTCCGCGAACGACCCGAGCTGGTCGACCATCGTGTTCAGCGTGTCCTTCAGCTCGAGGATCTCGCCTCGCGCCTCGACGGTGATCTTCTGGGAGAGGTCGCCGTTCGCGACGGCGGTCGCGACCTGCGCAATGTTGCGCACCTGCGTCGTGAGGTTGTTCGCCATCTGGTTGACGTTCTCGGTGAGACCGCGCCAGGTGCCGCTGACGCCTTCGACCTCGGCCTGGCCGCCGAGGCGGCCCTCGGTGCCGACCTCGCGTGCGACGCGGGTGACCTCGTCTGCGAACGTCGACAGCTGGTCGACCATCGTGTTCAGCGTGTTCTTCAGCTCGAGGATCTCGCCGCGTGCGTCGACGGTGATCTTCTGCGTCAGGTCGCCCTTCGCGACGGCGGTCGCGACCTCGGCGATGTTGCGCACCTGGTCGGTGAGGTTCGACGCCATGAAGTTCACCGACTCGGTGAGGCCGCGCCACGTGCCGCTGACGTCCTCGACCTCCGCCTGGCCGCCGAGGCGGCCCTCGGTGCCGACCTCGCGCGCGACGCGGGTGACCTCGTCCGCGAACGCGGAGAGCTGGTCGACCATCGTGTTGATCGTGTTCTTGAGCTCGAGCACCTCGCCGCGCACGTCGACCGTGACCTTCTTCGAGAGGTCGCCGTTCGCGACAGCCGTCGTCACCTCGGCGATGTTGCGCACCTGCTCGGTGAGCGACAGCGCCATTCCGTTCACCGACTCGGTGAGGCCGCGCCACGTGCCGCTGACGCCCTCGACCTGCGCCTGGCCGCCGAGCTTGCCTTCGGTGCCGACCTCGCGCGCGACGCGCGTGACCTCTGCCGCGAACGCGGAGAGCTGGTCGACCATCGTGTTGATCGTGTCCTTGAGCTCGGCGATCTCGCCCTGGACGTCGACGGTGATCTTCTTCGACAGGTCGCCGTTCGCGACTGCAGTCGTCACCTGCGCGATGTTGCGCACCTGCGTCGTGAGGTTGCCGGCGAGCGTGTTGACGTTGTCGGTGAGGTCCTTCCACACGCCGCTGACGCCTTCGACGTTCGCCTGGCCGCCGAGTCGGCCCTCGGTGCCGACCTCGCGTGCAACGCGCGTCACCTCGGAGGCGAACGAGCGCAGCTGGTCGACCATCGTGTTGATCGTGTCCTTGAGCTGGAGCACCTCGCCGCGAACGTCGACGGTGATCTTCTTCGAGAGGTCACCCGTTGCAACCGCGGTCGTGACCTCGGCGATGTTGCGCACCTGGTCGGTCAGGTTGTTCGCGAGCGTATTGACGTTGTCGGTGAGGTCCTTCCAGACGCCGCTGACGCCTTCGACGTTCGCCTGGCCGCCGAGGCGGCCCTCCGTGCCGACCTCCTTGGCGACGCGCGTCACCTCGGCGGAGAAGGCGCGCAGCTGGTCGACCATCGTGTTGATGGTCTCCTTCAGCTCGAGCACCTCGCCCTTGACGTCGACCGTGATCTTCTTCGAGAGGTCGCCGTTCGCGACGGCGGTCGTGACGGCAGCGATATTGCGCACCTGGCCCGTCAGGTTCGACGCGAGCCCGTTCACCGACTCGGTGAGGTCCTTCCACGTGCCGCTGACGCCCTTGACCTGCGCCTGGCCGCCCAGCGTGCCTTCCTCGCCGACCTCACGCGCGACGCGCGTGACCTCGTCCGCGAACGACGAGAGCTGGTCGACCATCGTGTTCACGGTGTTCTTCAGTTCCGCGACCTCGCCGCGGACGTCGACGGTGATCTTCTTCGAGAGATCGCCGTTCGCAACTGCCGTTGTGACCTCGGCGATGTTGCGCACCTGCGTCGTGAGGTTCGCGGCGAGCGTGTTCACGTTCTCGGTCAGGTCCTTCCACACGCCCGACACGCCGCGCACCTTCGCCTGCCCGCCGAGCTTGCCGTCGGTACCGACCTCACGTGCCACGCGGGTCACCTCGTCGGCGAACGACGAGAGCTGGTCGACCATCGCGTTCACGGTCGTGCCGATGCGGAGGAACTCGCCCTTGACGGGCTGGCCCTCGATCTTGAGCGCCATCTTCTGCGAGAGGTCGCCCTCGGCGACCGCGTCGATGACGCGGGCGACCTCGGTGGTGGGGCGGACGAGGTCGTCGATGAGCGTGTTGAGGGCGGAGACCGTCCCGGCCCAGTGACCCGTGCCCGCGGGCACGCTCGCGCGCTCCGTCATGCGGCCTTCGCGGCCGATCACGCGGGCAACCCGCGCAACCTCCTTGGCAAGTCCCTCGCGCCGCTCGGCGAGCTCGTTGTAGGCGCGGTTCAGCTCGGCGACGATCCCCTTGCCGCGCGCGGGCAGCCGCAGCTGGAAGTCGCCGTCGCGAGCGGCGTGCAGGGCGTCGAGGAGCTGCTCGAGCTCGGCGCGGGTGATCTCGTCTTCGGCGCCGTTCTTCTTCGCGGCGCTCGAGCGGGCGCCGTTCGCGCTGCTCTTGCGCGCCCCCGCGCGCGTCGCCTCGCTCCGCTCGACTTCGTGTCCGACCGCCACAGAATGCCCCCAATCCGTCCGGAACCGGCCCGGTGCGCTCTACCGCCGGGAAAGCTCGATATTCCGCCTGCAATTCGAGCGGAAACACCGCGCCCATTGGTCGTGCGTTTCAGGCCTAGATTTATCGGTTGTAATTGGCCTTGTAGCCCTGTAAAACCTGGAAAGTGCGCGCAAAGCATAGGCCACACATGCCGGTCTGTCTAGGCCGAACGGCCCACCGTTGCAAACGGTGTTCTACGCGCGGTCGAGCGCCTGGGCGAGGTCGGCCCAGAGCGCCGCGGGGTCTTCGAGGCCGACGCTGAGACGCAGGAGTCCCGGCGGGACGCGGTCGCCTTCCCAGCGGTACCGGCTCTCCATCACGCTCGTCACGCCGCCGAGCGAGGTCGCGTTCACGACCAGCCCCGTCGAGGTCTCGACCCGCTGCGCGGCGTCGTTGCCGTCGACGTCGAAGGAGATGAGCCCGCCGAATCCCGGATAGCGGACGGCGAGCACCTTCGGGTGGCCGGCGAGCTTTGCCGCGATCTCGGCCGCCGAGTCGGTCTGCCGGTGCACGCGCACAACGAGCGTCTTCAGCCCGCGCAGCAGCAGCCACGCGGTGTCGGCTGCCGCGACGATGCCGGTGCGCGTCCGGAAGGTGCGCAGCGCGTCGGCGGTCGCCGGGTCGCGGCAGACGACGGCTCCGAGGAGCGCGTCGTCGTGGCCGGCGAGGTACTTCGTCGCGCTGTGGAGCACGAAGTCGGCACCGTGCTCGAGCGGACGCAGGTGCACCGGCGTCGCCACGGTCGAGTCGACGACGAGCGGTGCGGGATGCGCCGCCGCGGCTTCGAGGTCGGGCATGGTGAGGTACGGGTTCGACGGCGCCTCGGTCCAGACGAGCTGCACGCCGTCCGGCGGCGGTCCGGTCTGGTCGTACTCGACGTAGCGAAGCCCCCAGCGCGCGAGCGCGTCGAAGGTCACGCTCGTGCCGAAGTAGCAGCCCTCCGCGAGCGCGATCGTGTCGCCCGGCTGCAGCAGTCCGAGCACGAGCCCGGTCGTCGCGCCGCTGCCGGAGGGGTAGAGGAGGGCGGTGCCGCCGTCCAGCTCGCCGAGCTGCCGCTCCGCCTCGGCGCACGTCGGGTTGCCGTAGCGCGAGTAGTAGAACTCGCCCGGGTCGCCGTGCTCGTCGTAGGGCCAGATGCTCGAGCGATCGAGGTGCACGGCGTCGACTCTACGTGGCGGCGCGCAGCAGACGCGCGAGCGACTCGTCGCCCGCGGTCGCCGCGTCGGCGAGCGTCCACCAGCGCACGTCGTTCGACTCGTCGCTCAGCGTGAGCTCCTCGCCTGCCGCGATCGCGAGGAAGCGGACGTCGAGGTGCAGGTGCGCCGGCCTGTCGGGCCGCTCCGGAATCGCGTGGATGTCGAGGTGCACGGGCATCGTCGCCGCGAGGCGTGCATCGAGCCCCGTCTCCTCGCGCACCTCGCGCAGCGCTGCGAGCCCGATCGACGCGTCTGCCTGCTCGATGTGCCCGCCGGGTTGGAGCCACAGCCCGAGCTTGCGATGGAGCACGAGACATGTGCGCTCGCGCGCTGCGTCGACGACGAGCGCCGACGCCGTGAAGTGCGCCGTGTCCTGGCTCGGTGAGAACGGTTCGGGGAGCTCGTCGAGGAAGTCGAGCATCGCCGCGCGGTCCTCGGCTTCTTTCGCGTCCGCCGGTTCATGCCGCTCGAGCAGCGGGCGGAGGTCGGCGGGCGTCACGCGGGTTCCGGCTGCAGGTCCTCGAGCTTGCCCATCCGTGCGAGTGCCGGGAACGCGCGCCTCCACGTGGCGGCGATGCCGATCATCGCGGCGCCGCCTGCAACGACGGTCGGCACGGTTCCGATCAAACGGGCGAGCGCGCCGGACTCGAATGCGCCGAGCTCGTTCGATGCGCTGATGAAGACCCACTCGACGGCGTTCACACGCCCCTGAAGCGCGGGCGGTGTCAGCAATGCGGCCGCTGTCGAGCGGATGTTGACGCTGATCATGTCGGCGAAGCCGGTCACGAAAAGTGCGGCGAGCGACAGCGGCAGCCACTTCGAGAAGCCGAAGACGATCATCCCGGCGCCGAAGATCGCAACGACGGTGAGCAGCGTCGGGCCTGCGGGGGACCGCAACGGACGGCGCGCGAGCAGCAGCCCTGCGCACAGGGCGCCGACCGACGGCGCAGTACGCAACAGGCCGAGCCCGATTGGGCCGATGTGGAGGATCGAGCGTGCGAAGACCGGAGCGAGCGCGATCGAGTCTCCGAGCAGCACAGCGAAGAGATCGAGTCCGATCGCGCCGAGCAGCATGCGCGTGCGCATGATGAAGCGGACGCCGGCGACCAGGCTCTCCCAGCCGACCGCCTCGTTCTCGAGGGGCGTGACCACCGTGCGCGGGAGCAGCAGGATTCCGATGAGCGAGACGGTGAGCAGTCCGGCCGCGGTCGCGTAGACGGCGACCGGTTCGATCGCGAAGACGACGCCGCCGAGCGCCGGGCCGGCCACCACGCCGATCTGGCCTGCGATGCCGCGATACGCGAGCGCGATCGCGAGCAGCTCGCTCGGCACGAGCTCGGGCGTCAGCGCGCGTGCGGCCGGGTTGCCGACGACCGCAGCGACGCCGGCGATTGCCGCGATCGCGAGGAAGGGCCAGAGGCTGCGTGCGCCGGAGAGCGTCACCGCGACGAGCAGCAGGGCGATGCCGACGTTCAGCACGAGCGCGCTCGCGGAGACGAGCCGGCGCGGCAACCGGTCTGCGAGCTGTCCCGCCGGCAATGCGAGCAGCGGCAGCGGCAGGAACTCCATCAGCCCGACGAGTCCGAGGTCGAGCGGATTGCGGTGGATCGCGTAGACCTGCCAGCCGATCGCGACCGCCAGCATCTGCGAGGCGACGCCGTTCGTGACCAGCGACGCCCAGAGGAGCGCGAATGCGCGGATCCGCAGCACGGGAGGAAGGCGGCGCCTCACGCTGCGCAGGTTAGGCTCCGCCGCATGGCCGATGCGCACGAGACCACGCAGCAGCGCCTCGAATGGCTGCGCGAGCTTCGCGACCAGGCGCTGCATGCCGGGAGCGAACAAGCAGTCGAGCGGCGTCGCGCGGAGGGACGGCTCCTCGCGCGCGAGCGCGCGGAACAGCTGTGCGACGAGGGCTCATTCGTCGAGCTCGACCGCTATGTGCGCCATCGCGAGTCGAACTTCGGGATGATGGACCGGCGCCCGTACGGCGACGCGGTCGTGACCGGCTACGGGACGGTTTTCGGTCGCAAGGTGTTCGTCTTCTCGCAGGACTTCACGGTCTTCGGCGGCTCGCTCAGCGAGGTGTTCGCCGAGAAGATCTGCAAGGTGATGGATCTCGCGGTCAAGTACGGCTGCCCCGTGATCGGGATCAACGACTCGGGCGGCGCGCGGATTCAGGAGGGCGTCGTCTCGCTCGCCGGCTACGCGGAGATCTTCTGGCGCAACGTGCAGGCATCCGGTGTCGTGCCGCAGCTCTCGCTCGTGATGGGCCCGTGCGCGGGCGGCGCGGTCTACTCGCCTGCGATCACGGACTTCATCTTCATGGTCGAGGGATCGTCGTACATGTTCATCACCGGTCCCGACGTCGTGAAGACCGTGACCGGGGAGGAGGTGAGCTTCGAGGAGCTCGGCGGCGCGACGACGCATGCGACGAAGTCAGGGGTTGCGCAGTTCACGTCACCCGACGAGGCGGCGTGCCTCGAGGACGCGCGCTATTTGATCTCGTTCCTGCCGCAGAACAATGCCGAGCGGCCGCCGTTTGCGACTCCGACGGATCCAGCCGAGCGCGAAGACGCCGAGCTCGACACGCTGATCCCGGACAACGCGAACAAGCCATACGACATGCACGACGTGATCAGGCGCGTGATCGACGACGGCGAGTTCCTCGAGGTGCACGAGCGCTTCGCGCAGAACATCGTCACCGGATTCGCTCGGCTCGGCGGCCACTCGGTCGGGGTGGTCGGCAACCAGCCGCAGGCGCTCGCAGGCGTGCTCGACATCGACGCGTCGAACAAGGCCGCGCGCTTCGTGCGGACGTGCGATGCGTTCAACATCCCGCTCGTCACGTTCGTCGACGTGCCGGGATTCCTGCCCGGGACGGCGCAAGAGTGGGGCGGCATCATCCGGCACGGCGCGAAGCTCCTCTACGCGTTCGCGGAGGCGACGGTGCCGAAGCTGACGGTGATCACGCGCAAGGCCTACGGCGGCGCCTATGACGTCATGAGCTCGAAGCACATTCGCGCCGACTTCAACTTCGCGTGGCCGACCGCCGAGGTCGCGGTGATGGGTCCGGAAGGCGCGGTGAACATCGTCTTCCGCGGCGAGCTCGCGGACGCCGACGATCCGGAAGCGCGCCGCGCGGAGCTGATCGCCGACTACAAGGAGCGCTTTGCAAATCCGTACGCAGCCGCCGAGCGCGGCTACGTGGACGACGTGATCGAGCCGAGGCGCACGCGGCCGGTGCTGATCGACGCGCTCGAGACCGCGCTGACGAAGGCCGAGCCGCGCCCGAAGCGCAAGCACGGCAACGTACCCCTCTAAGACACCAATTCGGCACGGCGCTCAGGCAGTAAAAGCCCGAGTTCCTCCGAGAATGCGTCGACGATCGCAGGGTCGAACTGCGAGCCGGCGCAGCGCTCGAGCTCCTCGAGCGCCTCGTGCTCCGACCGCGGCTCGCTGTAGACGCGTTCCGAGGTCATCGCGTCGTACGCGTCGGCGACGAAGATGATGCGCGCGCCGATCGGGATCTCCTCGCCGCGCAGACGATCGGGGTAGCCGGCGCCATCCCAGCGCTCATGGTGGTGCAACACCCATTCCGCGATCGGCTCGACGCCGAGACTCTCGAGCATGCGGTGGCCGATCTGCGGATGGCGTTGCAGCACCAGGCGCTCCGACTCGTTCAGCGCACCAGGCTTACGCAGGATCTCCTCGGGAATCGCGAGCTTCCCGAGATCGTGGAGGCTGCCGGCGAGCCGGATCAGTTCGATCTGCGGCTCGTCGATTCCGAGCCGCCGTGCGATCCGCGCCGACAGCTCACCGACCCGCTCCGAGTGGCTGCCCGTGTAGACGTCGCGCGCGTCGACCGCCTTCGCGAGGCTCGCCGCCGCGCGGTAGCGCGCGGCGCGATCGGGCCCTTCCGCGAGCTGCTGCAGCTGTACGAGCTCGAGCGACGCCGTCGCCCGATACGTCCGCGCACGATTCTTGCCGTCCTCCTTCGCCCAGTAGAGCGCGCTGTCGGCGAGGCGGATCAGCTCATCGCGCCCGACTCCCTGCGCCGGGAAGGCGGCAATCCCTGCGCTCACGGTGACGGCGCCGACCTGCTCGAGCTCCGCCGCGCCGACACGCTCGACGATCGAGCGGGCGACGCCGACGGCTGCGCGCTCGTCGAGCCCCGGGAGGAGCACGGCGAACTCGTCGCCGCCGAGCCGGAAGCTCTCGCCACCCTGGCGGAGGCGTGCGGCGACCTGACCGAGGACGCGGTCGCCGACCGGATGCCCGTAGTGGTCGTTGATCCGCTTGAAGTCGTCGATGTCCACCAGGCACAGGCTCAGCGTCTGGCCGTCATGCTCGGCCTGCGTCAGCTCGCGCTGCAATCGCTCGTGGAAGTGGCGGTGGTTGCCGAGGCCCGTGAGTGGATCGGTCAGCGCGAGTCGCATCGCGCGCAGCGCCTTGAACGTCGAGCGCTGGTAGAGCGCGATCGCGAGCAGCGGACCGACCAGCGCGATCGACAGGGCGGGGGAACGCTCCCACAGCACGACGAGCATCAACGCGGCCGACGCCATCAACGCGAACGGTGCGGTCGTCTGCCGCACGTTCGCGCTCATCAGCTTGAAGAACGGCTTGCGCGAATCGACCGCGAGCACCGCGCTGATCAGGACGAGGTTGACGACCCAGTTGTAGATGAAGGCGCAGATCGCGAGCCGTGCGAGCAGCCCGCCGACCGAGTTCTCGGGGATGGGCTGGATCGCGAGCCCGGCGGCGAGCGCCGCGAGCGCGAACATCGAGCCGTTGTAGGCGACCCGCAGCGGCGGACGGCGCCCGACGAGGTGCGTCACGGTCGGTCCGCCGGCAGCGATCAGCACGCCGGCCTGCCAGCCGAAGAGGAGGATCCCCGCGACCGCGAAGACGAAGCCGAGCGTGACTCCGCCCGCGTCCATTCCCTCGACAGGCACCGGGAATCGTTCCGCCAGCACCATGCCGATGAAGAGTCCCACGACCGCGAAGACATCGCCGGCCGAATGTGCGGTCGACGTGTAGGACACGGCAGCCGCACAAACGGCCGCGACCCCCGCCACACAGACGGGGGCCACGAGCGCGAGAACTCTAGAGGGAACGGAGGTGGTAGCCGTCACCGCCCTGTCGAGGCCCGATCGGGCCGTCGATCAGGCGCGGGTGCGCAGCTTCGGAGAACGTGGTGTGCCGCAGTTCCATCAGCCACTTTGCTCACTCCCCACCCCAGTGCGAGACGGTTTTACCAGCCGTAATTGCCAAGTCCGGTGCTGATGTCGACGTGCAGCAGCGACAGGATCGAGGCGAGGCTCGCAAGCGCCACCAACAAGAGCACGAGCCGCGGTCTCCACTCCAGCATGTTCCCTCCGAGCCGTAGGACGCCAGACCCGAGGATCTTGCAATTTCACGGTGACCGCGTGAATCACCCGATGGAGTGATCGTGCTCGCCGTCACGTTTGTCCCTCGAAAGGGAAATCGAAATGGGCTACCCCTCGAGGTGGGCCTCGGCGAGCGGCCGACGGCCCCAGGCGAAGTCGCGGCGGTACCAGCCGTCGAGCGTCGCGAGGGCGACGCCGTAATCGGAGGAGTGGATGAACCAGCCGTTGCCGAGGTAGATCCCCGTATGGCCGACGTCGGCCGACTGCGAGCGGGGCCCCTTGTCGCCGAAGAAGATGACGTCGGCCGGCTGGAGGTTCGCGAAGCTGATGCGCTGCGAGCGCGGCACCTCGACGCTCATCTGAAATGTCGTCCGGCCGCGGAGCACGGAGGCGAGCGCCTCGCCGCCGGGATACGGCTCGAGCTTGTAGACGCGCCAGACGAAGCCGGAGCAGTCGTAGCCGCCGCGCGCCGGCACGCCGAAATCGGTCTCGGGTCCGTCGCTCGTTCCGCCCCAGATATACGGC
>WNFR01001986.1_pt1 | contig 21278 bp, 27 predicted proteins | sample 5400221 | NCBI WGS metagenome assembly WNFR01 (sample SAMN13153357, study PRJNA577476) | soil metagenome | isolation source: 40 cm soil under Madrone tree | place: USA:California | collected 2016-06-14 | reverse complement strand
TATCTTCTTCCGAAACCCAAGCGCGATGGTCTAGCCGCTCTTTACGCCTTCATGCGTCTCGTCGACGACGTCGCCGACGAAGGCAACTCCATCTCCGAGAAACAGCGCGGCCTCGCCAGGTGGCGCGCCGCATTTGACGAAGCCGTCACCGGCCACTCCCGGCTTTTTGACGGCACCGCCGCAAAGCCGCTTCCAGGTGAACCTCTTTTTGGCGAGGCAGAAGTCCTTCCTGCTCTCGTCGACACCATGCGCCGCTTCCACATGCCCGCCCGCTATCTGCACGACCTCATCTCCGGCGCCGAAATGGATCTCACGGTAAAAACGTATCCCACCTTCGATCGCCTGAAAGAATATTGCTACCGCGTAGCCGGAACCGTCGGCCTCACCTGCACCCACGTTTTCGGTTTCAGTGATCCTCGCGCGCTCGATCTCGCGGAAAAACTCGGCCTGGCGTTTCAGCTTACTAACATCATTCGCGACGTGCGCGAAGACGCGGCGCTCGGCCGCGTCTACATTCCCGACGAAGACCTCGCGCGCTACAACGTCACGCCCGCCGACTTCGCAAAAAACGAAGCCACCCTCGGCATTCGCGAACTTCTCCGCTTCGAAGCCGACCGCGCCTGGCAAATGTATGAAGAAGGCGCCGAGCTCCTCGATCTTGTTGATGCAGATAGCCGCGGCACGCTCTGGCTTCTGGTGCATACTTACAACGCGCTGCTCGCCCGCATCGAATCGCTGGATTTCGCGGTGTTCGGCGAGCGCGTCCGCCTCAGCAAGGCGGAAAGAATGATCTTCATCGCCCGCGCAAAATTCGGGCGGCACAGTCGAGATAATGTCCTCGAAAAACGTGATCGTGATTGGCGGCGGGCTGGCGGGCCTGGCGGCCGGCGTCGCGCTGGCTGACGCGGGCTGCCGCGTTCGCCTCTTCGAACAGCGACCCTATCTCGGCGGCCGCGCGACTTCCTATGCCTTGCCGAATGGCGAACATGTGGACAACTGCCAGCACGTCACGCTCGGCTGCTGCACCAATCTGGAAGACTTTTACAAACGCGTCGGCGCCGCCGATAAAATTAAGTTCTTCGATCGCCTCGTCTTTCTCGACCCGCAAGGCATGACCGGCATCATGCAAGCGGATTTTCTGCCCGCCCCTGTCCACATGACCGGCTCGTTCCTTTTTTTCGCGCCGCTCTCTTATCTGGACAAACTTTCCATTGCTCGCGCGCTCGCCGCCATTCTTTTTGCCGGCGGTCGCCCGAAAGACGCGTACGCCAGCGAGCCCATCTCGATGTTCGAGTGGTTGCGATGCCGCAAACAGACTCCCGTCGCCATCGAACGCTTCTGGCGAGTCGTCCTTGTCAGCGCTCTCAATGAAGAACTCGACCGCACCGACGCCCGCTTCGCCATCGACGTTTTCTGGAAAGCATTTTTAGCCAATCGCACCGGCTACCGAATGGGCGTTCCGTCGGTCCCGCTGTCCGAGCTCTATGACGGCTGCCGTGTCGCCATCGAAAAAAAGGGCGGGGAAGTAATTCTTCGCTCGCCCGTACGCAGCTTGCGTTTCGAGAGTGGAACTTTGAATGCAGCGATTTTCGACGGCGCAAGGGAAGAGGCTGCCGATTCCTTCGTTCTCGCTCTTCCGCACGACCGCATCGCCGATCTCTTGCCGCCAGAAATCCGCAACGCCAATCCCGCGCTGCGCCATCTCGAGAAGTTCAAGGTGTCGCCCATCACTGGCGTGCACCTGTGGTTCGACCGCGAAGTCACCCACGAATCGTTCATCACGTTGCTCGACACGCAGACGCAATGGATCTTCAACAAGACCGCTCTTTACGGACCCGAACCGTCTTCGGCCGACAACGCCACCGGAAAAAAAACTGGGCAATATCTCCAGCTGGTCATCAGCGCATCCTACGACCTGCTAAGAAAATCCCGCGAAGAGATTATCGACGTGTGCTTGAAGGAAGTCCGCCAAGCACTGCCCCATGCCCGCGAAGCGCAACTAGTCAAAGCCACCGTCATCAAGGAAGCCGCGGCAACCTTTTCACCGCTACCTGGCGTGGACCATTGGCGCCCCGCGCAGGAAACAAAAACTCCCGGGCTCTTTCTGGCAGGCGACTGGACCGCCACCGGCTGGCCCGCCACCATGGAAGGCGCCGTCCGAAGCGGCTACCTCGCCGCCGAAGCCGTCCTCCACACCGCCAGCTCCCCGCAAAAATTCCTCCAGCCCGATCTCCCAGTCACCGGCCTCTCCCGGCTATTTGCAAGGAAAATAAGTTAAAATTAGTTAGGGGTTGGCGATAAGCTTTGCGGATTTATCGCCGGGTCTGACCAAACGAACGAACCTATCGAGACGTTTCGCGAACCGCAGTAAGAGACTTCAGCATGCGCACCCAGCGTGCGGGACGCTTCTCGTGCGGCGCGACCAGCCGGAACGGACCTAGCTTATCGCCCAACGGGGCGCCGTCCATGGTGTCGGCAACGAGTACTTCAGAGTCGGCGATTCCGGAATCCAGTTCCGCCAGCGAGAAAACCACGCGATAACCATCCGCACCTTCCGCCACTACATACGTAGCCATCGCCGGCCCGCGCAGCGCTTCGCCCTGCGGCACTCCAGCTTTGTGCAGTATTTCTTCCAGCGCCACGCCTTCGTATTTTTCTGTTTTCTTATCGTGTGGATGTACGACTGTCAGCGTTTTTCGCGGCATCGTTTTCAAATCTGCAACGGTCAATGAGAGTGGACTGGAAACCGCGCCGCCGTTTGTGCACCAGCCGGGTCTGAGCCAGCAAAAAGCTGTGCCAAGGCCACGGCTGCAAGGAGGCATAAGTGCGCTGGAGTCTCGCGGAGCACGATCGGATCATCCTTCTGGGCGCAGCGGGGGAAATGAACCTAGCTTTTTTCCAGCATCACTTCGGTGGATTTGATCACCGCCGAAACTTTATCGCCGATTTTCAGCTTCATCTCTTCGGCGCTGCGCTTAGTGATCACGCTTTCGATCATGTCCTTGCCCACGCGCACTACCACGTGTGCCATCACGCCGCCAAATTCCAGTTCAATAATTTCGCCTGCCAGCCGATTCCGTGCCGATAGTGCCATGCCAAGAAGCATAAGCCCGCTCGATTGCAATGTCGAGAAGCCGCCGCGGTCGAATTCGGTCCGCCCCGGCAACTCTGCGCAGAATCCAGGCCCGGTTAGCGGCGTCTTCCACTTTTCAGCTGGATGTGGACACTAGTTCTCGACAAGGTCGGGCCAATTGTTCGCAATCAAATCGAGAAGACCCACCCTCAAGATCTCATCGTCAGTTAGGAGTATCGACATATGGCATCTCGTCGCGTATTGTCGAGCAGTTGCGGGATCACCCTCATCGAGAGCGACCGCTGCCAATCCATACAAAGCTCTGGCATTTTCTGGGTCGGAGGCAAGGGATTGTTCGTAATAGCGGTTGGCCAATGCCCAATCTTCAGTAAGTCTCGACAGGATGGCCGCGTGGTGGCACCAGGTGCGTATCCACGGAACATCGTCGTCACCAATGGCTTCAGCGATCGCTTGATCCAATAGCTGCAACGCCGATGCGTGCTCTCCCAGCTTCTCTAATTCGACGCTTTTGGTAATCGCGTCTCTAAATCGTTCCTTAGTCGTCATTAGCCGCTGTCGATTACTTAGGATTCGTATTCGTCAAGCTGTTTCTCAATCACCGCCAGTCCCTCGCACTCCCGATCTAACTCCTTGTACTCCGTTGCAAACTGCGCCCGAAACTCCTCATAAGCCGCCCGCGACTCCCAACGATCCATCGTCACATAAACCCGCACCGCGCCCACATCCCGCAACAACCGCGTACCAAGATACCGCGCATCCCTCCGGGACAGCCTCACCCACTGCCCGTCCGGCCCGTATGTCCCTTCAAACAATTCTTCGCTTCCCGGCTTGACTTCGAATTCCCATAGAGTTACAAACAATGTTGTCCCGTCTCCTGCTCTTGGATGCTGGCAGTTCCTTCTGAACCAGAAATTTTAGGAAGTATCTCTTGCCGCGCCAAGAGTAGCAATCCGATTGGATACAAACCATTGTGCAGTGCTTAAGCTGCCCGTTTCCATTTCTATGAAGTGCAGGTTTGCCGCAACGCGAATTCTTTTCGTTCGCATCGCCGCCAGGCCAATGCACGGAGGTATCTGTGGATCGTAAGTACAGCCATCGCGGCTACCGCGATAGCGACAAAGAAAAGAAGTCCCGCCCCGAACGCAAGCCGCCCCAGGGCGGTCCGCGCGGACAAAACGATCATCTCGGCCCTCGCACGCCTCGCATGGTCGGCACGGTCACCCGCGCTCGTTGCGCCAATTGTGGTGCCGTCCTCGCGCCCGGCTTCGATGCCGGCAGCACTTGTCCCAAGTGCAATGCCGAACTTCATTGCTGCAAACAATGCCGCTTCTTCGATTCCGGCGCGCAGTTTGAGTGTACGCAGCCCATTCCCGAACGCATCACTCCCAAAGACGGCAAAAACAACTGCAAGTTCTACGAGTTCCGCACCACCATCGAAAAAGACACCGCTCCCACGTCGTATCAGCAACCCGCGCAGATCGCCGCCGCTCTTCCGGAGCCCATACCCGGCCGTCCGCCCGACGCCCGACAAGCTTTCGAAAATCTCTTCAAGAAATAACCCGGTTCCTTTCCATCTGAATATCGTCGAATTTTCGTCCAGCATTTTTGATTTTTGATGTATCCTTCGCTCGGTTGCCACGCTCCAATAAAAATCATTGGTGGTGTGCCACCGCCCGCCCTGGCAAGCATGCCCCGTCATCAACAACCACTTTCCGGAGGCGCTACATGACTTCCTTCACCTTGAATGGGAAATCGGTTTCCGTGGACGACGATCCATCCACGCCACTTTTGTGGGTGATTCGCGATTCCCTCGGCCTCACCGGCACAAAATTCGGCTGCGGCATGGCGCTTTGCGGAGCCTGCACCGTCCATCTTGACGGCATCGCGATCCGCTCGTGCGTAGCGCCGCTCTCCCGCGTTGCCGGCAAGCACGTCACCACCATCGAAGGCCTTTCGAGCGACAATTCCCATCCCGTGCAGCGCGCCTGGATCGAAATCGACGTCCCGCAATGCGGCTACTGCCAGTCCGGACAAATCATGAGCGCCGCCGTCCTGCTGAAAGACAAACCGAAACCTACCGACGAAGATATCGATGAAGCGATGTCCGGCAACATCTGTCGCTGCGGAACATATCAACGCATTCGCCGTGCCATCCATCGTGCCGCGGAAATTTCCGCCGGGGCAGGGCATTCGCGTGAGAAGGTGGCGTCATGACTTCCGCACTGTTGGAAAAAAACAAGAATGTCGGCCGCCGCGAATTTCTGAAAACGTCCGCCGCGATCACCGGGGGACTGTGTATCGCAGCGTATGTCCCCGAACTCGGCGCTGGCGCACGCGAGCTTGCCGCCGTTCCTCAGGGAGCCTTTGCCCCCAACGCTTTCGTACGCATCGCACCGGACGACACCGTCACCGTAATCGTCAATCACTCTGAAATGGGGCAGGGCGTTTACACCAGCCTGCCGATGCTTTTGAACGAAGAACTCGAAGCCGACTGGTCGAAAATAAAAATCGAAGCCGCTCCCGTTGATCCAAGTTACAACCACACAATCTACGGCGTGCAAATGACCGGCGGCAGCAGCACCACTCCCTCCGAATGGGAACGCTTCCGCAAAATGGGCGCAATGGCGCGCATGATGCTCGTCGAAGCCGCCGCGACCAAGTGGAACGTCCCTCCCGAAAGCTGCCATGTCGCAAAGGGATTCGTCATTCACGCCGAATCAAGCAAAAAAGCCAGCTACGGCTCTCTGACGGAAGCGGCATCGCAACTGAAGCCTCCTCCCAACATCCCTCTGAAAGATCCCGCGAAATTCACACTTGTCGGTAAACCGACCCGGCGCCTCGACACGCCCTCTAAAATCAACGGCACCGCGCAATTCGGACTCGACGTAAAAATTCCTGGCATGCTGTTTGCAGTCGTCGCGCGTCCGCCAGTTTTCGGCGGCAAAGTTTCCCATGTCGATTCCGCCGACACCGCGAAAGTTCCCGGCGTACGCAGCGTTAAAGAGATTCCCTCCGGCGTGGCCGTCATCGCTGATCGTTATTGGGCGGCAAAACTGGGCCGCGATAAATTGAAAATTAGATGGGACGACGGGGAGAATGCCGGCCTCTCCACGTCAAAAATGACCGAAGAATTCTCCAAGACCTCCTCGAGTCCGGGTAACATCGCCAGAAAGAATGGCGATCCGCAAGGCGCTCTCTCCAGCGCCGCAAAAACCATCACTGCTGAATACGACGTCCCATACCTCGCGCACGCCATGATGGAGCCGCTCAATTGTGTTGTGGATCTTCGCGCCGATAGCTGCGAACTCTGGACCGGCACGCAGTTCGAAACCGTGGATCGCGCCGCCGCTGCGAAAGTCGCCGGATTGCCGCCGGAAAAGGTAAAAGTAAATACTACGCTCCTCGGTGGCGGCTTTGGCCGTCGCGCCAATCCCGCCTCGGACTTTATCGTCGAAGCCGTACACGTCGCGAAAGTGGCCAAAGCTCCGGTGAAGGTTGTCTGGACGCGCGAAGATGATCTCGCCGGCGGCTGGTATCGTCCGAAATGGCACGACCGTTTTGCCGCAGGCCTCGATGCCGAAGGCAATCCCGTCGCCTGGACGCACACCATCGTCGGCCAGTCCATCATGGCCGGAACCGCTTTCGAACCCATGACCGTCAAGAATGGCGTCGACAGCACTTCCGTCGAAGGCGCCGCCGATATTCTCTACGGAATTCCCAATCTTCAGGTCGATCTCCACACACCAAGAATCGGCGTACCTGTGCAGTGGTGGCGCTCGGTAGGCCATTCGCACACCGGTTTTTCCGTGGAAGCTTTTCTCGATGAAGTCGCTAACGCGGGCAAAAAAGATCCCTACGAACTGCGCCGCAAGCTGCTCGCAAAAGAGCCCCGCATGCTGGCTGTTCTCAACCTGGCCGCGGAAAAAGCCAACTGGGGCAAGCCGCTTCCCAAAGGAGTCGCACGCGGAATCGCCACTCACTTTTCGTTTGAAACCTATGTCGCGCAAGTCATCGAAGCCAGCGTAGAGAAAAACGGCAACGTCAAAGTTCACCGCGTCGTCTGCGCCGTAGACTGCGGCCGCGTCATCAATCCCGATATCGTCAAAGCGCAAATGGAAGGCGGCATCGTCTTCGGCCTCACCGCCGCCCTGAAAACCGAAATCACCCTCGAAAACGGCCGCGTACAACAGAAAAATTTCCACGATTACCAGATGCTGCGTATGTTCGAATCCCCGCTGATCGAGGTACACATCGTTCCCAGCGATGTCAGCCCAACCGGAGTAGGCGAACCCAGCGTTCCGCCAGTAGCGCCGGCCCTCACCAACGCGATCTTTGCCGCAACCGGTAAACGCATCCGCAGTCTACCCATTCGAACCGCGGATCTCGCCGAATCGAACGAGGTTAAGTCATGAAGCTGCACAACGCCCGCGCAAACCTTGCACTGATCCGGATAGTTCCCCACGCGATCGTAGGAATCGTCCTGGTCATTTTCGCCATAGCGAATTCGCGCGCTGCGCCCACTCATCCCGCGCCCGACACCGCAGCTTCCGCAAAAGCCTTTCTCGAAGTTCACAAAGTTTTCACGTCGCCGCGCTGCCAAAATTGCCATCCCGCTGGCGATGCTCCGCTCCAGGGCGACGACAGCCACGTCCACTTGCAAAACGTAAAACGCGGCAAGGATGGCCACGGCGTGACCGCCATGCGCTGCGAAACCTGTCACCAGACCAGCAACCTCGCCGGCGACCACATGCCTCCCGGCAATCCCAAATGGAGCCTGCCTTCGCCCGAACACAAGATGGTTTTCGTCGGACGCACCCCCGCCGAACTCTGTCGCCAGCTCAAGGACCCGAAACAAACCGGCGGCCGCTCTCTGCAACAACTTCTGGAACACGTTGCCGACGACGAACTTGTAGCCTGGGGCTGGAATCCCGGCGATGGCCGCGCGCTACCTCCGCTAAGTCGTTCTGACACCGTCGCCCAAATGAAAATCTGGATCGACGGCGGGGCCGCTTGTCCCCAGTAACGCACGCGGTACCGTCGTTCCATTAGAGCCACACTTAATCCTAAATTCGTTCCCTCTGTGTTACGCTCAACCCACACATACTGCGGCGCTTCCAGCTTGCCCGGCCGGGTTTGGCGCTGTCGTTCTTCAAATCCAACAGGAGCAAGCTCATGAGACTCAATACGTTTCTCCGCTTTCTCGGAGTGGCTTTTGTCTTCCTTGTAATCCCTGCATTTTCCGCGGCTCAACAAAGCGTCACTTGCGAAGCCAACAATCAAAATCGCAAGTATTGCGGCAGCTATGATCCAGACCAGGTCCGCCTGGATCGCCAGATCAGCGGTTCACCTTGCATTGAGGGCCGTACCTGGGGCGTCGATCGGCAGGGTCTATGGGTGGAGCAGGGTTGTCGCGCCGTTTTCATCATCCGTGCCCGCGGGGGATATGATCGCGATCGTGACGATCGTGGTCAACGGCCCGATGACAGAGATCGTCGCGGCTGGTGGGATCCCGAACCCGGCGCTCCCTGGCCACCCCGCGGCGATTGGCACGGCGGCAGTTGGGAACGCGGTGGCGCCTGCTTCTATAAGGACCCTGGTTTCGGTGGTAGTTTCTTCTGTCAGCGCCGTGGCGAACAGCGCGAATCCCTGGGTGACTACGGAGACAAAGTCTCCTCAATTCGGGTTTTCGGCGGCGCACGTGTTACGGTCTACGACGATCGTGATTTCCGCGGAGCAAGCGCCAACTTGGGACACGATCGACCGGACTTGCGCGACTGGAGAGTAAGGCAAAAGCCCGGTCACAGTTGGAATGACCGGATATCTTCCATTCGCGTTGACTAATCGACTCAAAACCCCCGCCCGCCGTAGTCACGGCTGGCGGGGGTTTTTCCCTATGTTATTCGCCCTTCGACCAGCGTATGATTCGTCCGCTCGCAAATCGCACGAATGGAGATGTTATGACCGCATCCGCCGAAGAAGATGTGCTCGTCACTGTCAGTGAAACTCTCGGCTCCGCCGCAGGCAAAGTCGTCGCTGGTGCCAAGCGCACCGCTAGCTCGCTCGGCGAAGAAAAAAAGCAGCTCGTCCGCGTCGCGACCAAAGTACGTTCCAAGGCTAGTCGCGCCATCAAGAAAACTCAAAAGAAAGCCAAGAAAGCCGCCAGCTCGGCAAAAAGGGCCGTCGCCTCGGCAAAAAAATCTGTCAAACGCGTCGCTCGCAAACTGAAGCGCCGCTGATTTTTCTTGTCCAGCGGAGCGTGCCTCTGGAGTGCGGCAGCCCAGCTGCCGCTTTTTCCCACGTCAAAATAGCTACGCCGATCTCAACCGCAATTCGCAAATCACAATCAATGCGGGCAGCTCTCCGCATTTTTCTCCCGTTTTCCCTGTGACCGCGACCTTTGCACCGGTAATCAAACGGTCGTTTCCCTAATACCCGCCTCAGCGCTTCTTCGTTTTCTTACCCGTTCGCCGCTCATATCGCAACGCAATCAGCCCCTGCGAAAATGTCTTGTTTTCCGCCAACTCAAATTCCCGCTGCGGAAATCCGCTCGGAAACGCCGCGATCCCTTCTCCAATCAACACCGGCACTATGCCCAGATACAGCTCATCCAACAGATCTTCCCGCAAAAATTCTCGCGCCAGCTCGCCACCGCCCATTAGCCAGATATCTTTGCCTTTTTTCTTGCGCAACTCTTCCACAAATTGCTTCGGGGTTTTGCAAACTACCGTCACGTCACCGCGCTCTCCTGCAACCAGCAAACGCGAAAAAACATAACTTTTCATTCCCGGACTGCTCATACTCCCGCCGCCCAGCTTCATCGCCACGTCATACGTCTTTCGACCCATCACCGCCGTATCGATCCGCTTAAAAAATGCCGCCATCGAATAATCCTTCGGCATGAACAAAAAATCCACCGACCCGTCCGGTCGCGCAATATATCCATCCAGGCTGATCCCAACTCCCAGCACAACTTTTCTCATGGCCGCATACCTCCGTTTCCGCATTGACGCGTTTTTCAATTCCCATGTCGATTCCATGCCGGAAGGATGTATCATCTTCGCGGTTCGCGGGGCAACAGCCGCTCTCGTGCCCGCGCAAAATCATCATGGACAAACGCACATTCCTCAAAGCCGTCTCCGCTTTCACCGCGGGTCCAGTTGTTTCGCCGCTCCTCGCTTGGGCCTCCAGCGACAAACTTAAGAACTGGGCGGGCAACATCGAGTACAGCACCGAAAATCTCTACGCTGCAACGTCGCCGGATCTTGTGAAGGATTTTGTAAAGAATCGCGCAAAGTTCAAAGTCTTGGGATCACGCCACTGCTTCAACAAAATTGCCGACAGCAAGGACTATTTCCTCTCGTTGAAATCCATGGACGATGTGATCTCCTTGGATCCGGACTCGCGTACGGTTACCGTCGCTGCAGGCATCACCTACGGAAAGCTCTGCCCATATCTCGACAGCAAAGGCTTCGCTCTGCACAACCTCGCCTCGCTGCCGCATATTTCTGTCGCCGGCGCCTGCAGCACTGCAACTCACGGCTCCGGCGAAAAGAATGGCAATCTCTCCACCGCCGTTTCAGCCCTCGAATTCGTAACCGCGTCTGGCGACGTCGTGAATCTTTCTCGTCAAAAAGACGGTGACTCATTTCTCGGAGCCGTTGTCGGGCTCGGCGCTCTCGGCGTCATCACAAAAGTGACTCTCGATCTTCAGCCGGCCTTCCTCATGCGCCAGTACGTCTACGAAAATCTTCCGCTGCGCCAGGTGCAGGATCATTTCGACGCCATCGAATCCTCCGCCTACAGCGTCAGTCTTTTCACCGACTGGCAAAAGCAGCGCATCAACGAAGTGTGGCTGAAGAGTCGCGTCGAAAGTGAGCGAGCGCGCGTCCCCGAGCCTGAATTTTTCGGCGCCAAGCTCGCAACAAAAAATCTTCACCCCATCGCCGAGCTCTCTGCCGAAAATTGTACCGAACAGATGGGTGTGCCTGGCCCCTGGTACGACCGCCTGCCTCACTTCCGCATGGGATTCACTCCCAGCGCAGGCAAGGAGCTTCAGTCCGAATATTTCGTTCCGCGCCAGCACGCGGTCGAGGCGATTCTCGCCGTCGAACGCTTGCGCGATCAGGTCTCTCCACACTTGATGATTACTGAAATCCGCGCCATTGCCGCGGACCAACTCTGGATGAGCCCATGTCGCCAGCAACCCTGCGTAACAATCCATTTCACTTGGAAGCCGGATTGGCCCGCGGTCAGTGCGCTCTTGCCGGTCATCGAAAGGGAATTGGCCCCGTTCAACGCACGCCCACATTGGGGAAAGCTATTTACGATCACTCCCGCCCGGATCAAGTCTCTGTATCAGAAGTTGCCGGACTTCGTTCAATTGGCGAAGAGGTTCGACCCACAAGGCAAGTTCCGCAACGATTTTCTGAACACGAATATCTTCGGCGCTTAGAAATCGGTCTTCAGGGCATATTATGTCAACGCGGATGCCGCCCAAACAGCCTCAATGTGCCTGCGCGCCACAACTTTTTGTTCGCGCTGCCGTAAGCACCCGCGTAACAAACTCGTGCTCGGGATCAGTAGTCCCCAAAATGTCCCACGCCGTAAACGTGACGATCAGCCCCTCCTCCGGAAACACCATCAAGTTCTGCCCGCCAAATCCCCGCGCCATCCAGACAAATTGCTTAGAATCTTTTCTCGGCAGCAGCCACCATTTAAATCCGTACTTGTAGTCTTCCTCCGCCTGAATAAATGGCGCCACCGACTCGGCTACCCATTCTTTCGATACCATCTGCTTTCCATCCCACGCGCCCGCGTGTAAATACAAATATCCGATCTTCGCCAAATCCTCTCCGCGCAAGTACAACCCGCCCTCCGTATCCACCACTCCCATCGGGGTCTTCTTCCAGAAATGTTCAATCTTCAACGGTTTAAATAGATATTTCTCCCCATACGAATCAATGTCCTGTCCCGTCTCCTTCAAAAAAATATGCGCCAGCAATTCCGATACGCCGCTGCTGTAATCGAAAACTTTCCCCGGCTCCGCCGTCATCGGCTTATCAATCACGTACTGCACCCAATCATCCGTCGCTTCCATCAAGCTCGAATCGCTGCGCGGATCGTCATACGGCACATCTTCCGTCCAAGCCAAACCCGCTGTCATCGTCATTACATGCCGCAGCGTCATCCGCCGCTTCCGCTCATCCACGTTTTTCACCTTGGCCACGTCAAAATATTTCAACACCGGCGTATCAAGACTCGCCTTAAAGTCTCCCCGCAGCATCGCAATCCCGATAATCACCGAACTCACCGTCTTGCTCACTGACTGCATGCTGTGCAGTTCCGTCCCGTGATAATACGGGTGCCACGCCGGATCAAAATAGTTGTATGGCCCCGTCAGCCGCGCATTCAGCGGCCCGCGCGTCTTCGCCTCTTTCCCATAAATCTGTGCATAGTCATGCGTATACTTCCTCGCAAACACTTCCTTCCCGCAGCGAAACACCGCGAAGCTGTCCACCAGCGGATATTTCCCACTCTGCAAATCAGCGTCCAGCCCCGCCAGCGGTCCTTCATCCAGCCCAACTCTTTCCGGCCTACTCTGCGCCCACTCCCGCGCCGGCCATTCCGTTTTGCCAGCGGCTGCTCCCGTTCGCTCCTGCGCCGCCGCATTGCAAACCGCCCAACTCATTGCGAACACCGCCACCATCCCCGCCGTTCCAACACGAAGTTTTCCCCTCAAGGTTTCATCCCCTGGTTCCACATCTCCCGCGTAATTCGCCAATTTCCACCCGCCTCGCGACGCAGCACCAAGAGCAGCTTCCCATAACTGTCAATCATTCGCCGCCCCGGCGGTGGTTGTACCACTTGATGTTCCTCCGCCCACTCCGAAGCCCAATCTCCACTCACCTCGATCCCTTGAAAATCCACATCCATCTTCTGCATGTGATAGCCCGGCATCCTCCCCACCACCTCGTCCATAAATTTTCCGATCGCTTCCTTGCCGATCATCGGATCCGTCGCCGGCAGCAGACTTATCCCATCTTCCGCCCACATACTCAACACCGCCGTATTGTCCATGCGCAGATGCGCAGCAATATATTTCTTATTGAACGCTTCAATCTCCCGCCGTCCAGCTTCATTCCCGCCCGCCGCTTGTCCTGCTCGCATCTCACTCCTGGCGGATGCCAGCCCGTCTCCGCTCAATCCCGCAACAACGCAAATCGCGAAAACCGCCACAGCACCTCCCGCAACCCACTGACGTCCATCCCTCATCGCCCTTCCTCCTGTTCGCTCATTACCTCATCTTCATCGCTAACGCCGCAACGATTTCCGCAATCTGACCCTTTTATCTACACCTTTACTCGGACCGTGACCGAAATCAGCGCGCGTCCATCCACCACTCAAATGGAACACTGACAATTGTAATCAGTTTCGTACTTAAGTCGGGTATTCGCGGCTAAACGCGCATCCAACGCACTAGCTGACTGCGCCCGCGCAACCGCAGCCTGTGGTATTTATCTCTGCCGCGATTTCACCGCCAGCAGCCCCGGGCACAACCCTAAAATTGCGCTATAATCCCGCCCCAATGAATTCCGCCAGCGACCTAAAACAATTCCTGGACGCCGCGCGCAACCAGGGCGCCAACGACGAAACTCTCGTAGCCCTTCTCCGCGGCCGCGAATGGCCTGAAGAAGATGTTTACCGCGTGCTCGCAGACCATTTTGAGAGCCGCACCGGTATCCACGTTCCCAGTTACAAACGCTCCAGCTCCGCCAAAGACGCCTTCCTGTATTTATTCTGCTTTTCAACGTTGGCTACGTGGACTCTCGGCCTCGGCTCAATCCTCTTCACCCTCATCGAGCGCTGGTTCCCCGATCCGCTCGTTCCCACGTATTACTACCGCGGCGCTTACTACCAGATGGCCGACGCGCTCGCTTGCGTAATCATCGCGTTTCCCGTCTATCTTTGGGTCACGCGTTCGATCCTTCGCGAATTGCAGCTTCATCCAGAAAAGCTCGAGTCCTCCGTCAGAAAATGGCTCACCTACATCGCGCTACTCATCGCCGCAGGCATCGTGATCGGGGATCTCATCACGTTTCTAACTTATTTCCTTCGCGGCGAATTAACCGCCAGATTCGTCACCAAAGTCGCCACCGTTCTTCTCATCGCCGGTGGCGTCTTCTGGTATTACTTCGGTTCACTTCGCAAAGCGGATTCCAGCTCACTACCCGCTTCCGCATCCACAGCTTCGAGCGTCAAGCCATGAGCAGAGACGCCCGCGCAGCCATCGTCGCCGCCATCACCATTGTTGTCGCAATCGTTTTGGGTTTTCGCGTTCTAGGTGGCCCGGGAACCCAGCGCCTCGTTCGTTCTGACGAACGCACCGTGCGCTCCCTCGCCGGACTCGCTCAGAAAATCCAGCAAAAGTGGAGAACCTCGAACTCCGAACTCCCGCCAACTCTCGACAGTTTCCCCGAAAAGGAAAAACAGAATCCGCTCACTCACAAACCATTCGTCTATCATCCAAAAACAAATACCGCCTTTGAACTCTGCGCCACCTTCGCCACCGACAACCGCCACCAACAACCCGGCGAAGCCGAAGACGCCTGGCGCCACGCCAAGGGCGACTTCTGCTTCCCACTCGACGCCACCCAATCCATTCCCCAAGCCCCCTACTACTACTGATCTCCATCATTGCCCATAAGTGCTACGGCTCATGGATCCACCACAGGTTCGTACACCGCCATTCGCGCCACTGCTTTCCCGTCCGCTTCTTGCTCCGGCGCATACACCCGGTGCGTTTCTTGATCGACTGCTAAACTATGCACCTTCTTTTGCACTGGAAAATCCTCCAGCTTCCGGTAATGCTCCGGGTCGTCCATCTTAAACACCGAAATCGCTCCGCTCGAACACGCGACGTAGATCCGCTTCAGCCCTGCATCAAATTTGATCACGTCGGCGCCACTCGCCATTGGCAAAAACGCGATCGGTTGATTCGTCTCCAGGTTGAGTACGGTCATCAGATCGTTCTCTTCGCACGAAAGGAAGGCGCGACGATGTTCCGCATCCAGTGCCATGCCATGGTTTCCTCGGCACTGTCCCACCGCATAACGTCCCACCACTTCGTCCGTGCTCGGATCAATCACCGCGAAAATATTTTTGTCTTGAAGATTCACATAAACTTTCTTCGCAACCGGATCGTATTGCGGCATTCCCGTTTCACTGTCAAACCGCAAGGTTTTCACAATCGTATCGGTTCGCACGTCAACGATTGCTTCTGCTTTCCCTCGTTCATCTGAAACATAAAGTTTGTGAAACGGCGCGGCATACGCGCTGCCATCCGGTTTCGCTGCCGTTGGTATTTTCTTGATTACTTTAAGTTGCCGTAAGTCCACCACTCCAATCGTGTTGTCGTACGCGTTCGAAGTGTATGCCTTCTTCAATTCCGGTACGTACTCAACTCCCTCTGCTCCTGGCGTATCCACTACCGTCGCCACCACTTTGTTCGTTCGCAAGTCAATCACGTACATTTGCCCTGCGGCAAGGTGCGCCGATAACAAATAGTGGTCGTCAGCCGCGATCGTCAGATAGTCAAAGCGTTTTCCCGCTGGCCCAGGCAGATCGAATTCCGTCACCTTCTTCAACGTGGTCGTGCCCGGCTTTGCCGAACGGCCCAGCGCTCCCGCCGCAACGATCACCAAGATAATAATAAAAGTTCTGCGTTGCATTTAGCCCTCGCATCCTTAACTTTAACTGCAAAAAGCTCCGCAACCTATCCCTTGAAAAGCAGTTGTCCCGCCGCATCCGGCGCCAGAATTAGCAATAGGACTGCGCATCGGCGCTGAATGATGACTCTTTCACAAGCGTCGTAGACGCGGGAAAAGATAGCCCAGCCCCGTAGGGAAAGACTCATCCGCGCCGCAAAAATTTCTCCCATTAATCCGGGCAGCGCTTCTTCAGCGAAAGCTGGTCGGACCATCAGCTACATTCGAGTTATCCTGTCTCGTGGCAACGCGTGTTTGCCCTTAACCAACATTGATTCCCGCCCGGTTCAGCCCACTTCAAATAGAAATGGAGACCCGACATGGCCCGTCATTCGCACCAATTCACTATCGCCGATGATGAAGCGGTACGCGCCCTCGTCGAAAAGCTTGTGGGCGGACGACCATCGAACCAGGCTCGCCGTGAAAAACTCCTGCGCGCCCTCGACGATGCCACTCGCCACTACAAAGACTCAAACCAAAAAGTCCGGCGCGCCTTCTTCCACGGCCTGCTGACAGGATACGCAGTCGCCCTAAAGCTCACCTAGCCCCACGCCGTTCGAACCAATCCATTCAATCCCAAAAACCCCGGTCACCACTCATTTTTGCCCATTCACTGCTTATTGCTTTGATAACCAGTACCCCCATGCTGCCCTTCCGCAATGAGTCCGCTCTACTCTGAAGTACTTCGCAGGGCTTGCGTCGATCGAGGTCGAAGGATTCATTTTAAGCAATATCAAGGGGTCATCTGCCGGAATCTCTGCGTTCTCCATCCCTCCAACCTCCGCGAACTCTGCGTTAAGCTGTTTCCGATTCCGGATTCCTCCACTCTTTTCACACGCTTTAAAGAGCACCGCACAAAGAACGATTCGTTAACCTCTTTGTTTTCAATCGCCGCCTCTCACTTCTTCGGACTCTTTTTCACTCTTGCAGAAACAAGTCCTTTACTTGCCAACATATACGAAAAAACACACCGGGTACCCCTGCTTCGCCAACAAATAGGAACTATAGTTCCTACTCCTCGGCGTCTCTCGCCGCTCCCAGCCTCCTCAGGCCTCGCTGCAACGTCTCCGTGGTTATCCTTCCGTTCCTTTTTTCGCTCTTCTGCCTCTGTGTCTCTGTGGTGTTCCGATTCTTTCTTTTCTCCGAATGACGAATCCTTAAAACAGCCGTGGCTCCTTCACCGGCTCGCTCGCAATCTTTTCCAGCTCCGGGTACTTCCCCCGCAGCGGCTCCGGCACCTTCACCTTGGACTCCTTCAACATGCTGATCAACTGCAGCGCGTTCACCACGCCCTTGCCCTGATAATGATTATTCGTGATTACATAAACGTCGCGCGCCGCCTTCGCCACTTTTTCCACGCGCGCCGCCCACGGCCGCAACTCTTCTTCCGAGTACAAATAGTTATACCGCTCGAAACTCGCAATCGTTTCGTCATCGCTGAACCAGGTATCGTAACGCCGCCCGTGCAGCCGCACATATCCCACCGGGCCCGTCGCGCGCGCCGAAGGCTCTAGCGATTTTCCGATCACCGGCTGATCAATGTTGCAAAATCCCACGCCGCGCTCGCGCAACAATTCAAAAACTTCCGACACATTCCAGGTAGCGTGCCGCACCTCCACCGCCAGCGGATAATCCGAGAATCGTCTCAGCACTCCATCCAGATACGCAAAAGTTTCCGCAGTCCGGTGGAACGAAAAAGGGAATTGCAACAACACCGCGCCCAATTTTCCCGCGTCGCGCAAAACGTCGAAACCCGCGCGCACTAGTTTTTCATCCTCAACACCCGGATTGGGCACACTCGGATTCGGTTCATGCGTAAACCGCTGCCACATCTTCGCGGTAAACATAAAATTTGCATTCGCCACCACGCGCTCAATCCATCCCTTCGCATGCTCCGCACGAATCGGATTGTAAAAACTGGTATTAATCTCAATCGTGTCGAAAAACTCCGCCAAATAAGTAGCTTCGTGGAATCCCTTGGGCTTCTTCGCCGGATACGCATACCCCGCCCAATCCGGATACGACCATCCCGCCGGCCCCACCCGAATCCGCGCCGCATCTCGTGCCGATCGGCTCATCCATCGCAGCCTATGTGCCGGGCCGCAATTCTGTCAACGAGTAGCATCCGTAGTGGCATTTGTAGCGGCCCATTTCCGAGGTGGGCTTCTCGTTGACATTGTTTTTCCCTCCGGAGGTCTTTCTTGCCTTCGTAGCGGCCGGTCTTCAGACCGGTGCATTTTTCTTTTTTTTCCTCCACGTCGCGCAAAATAAGACCGCCCCAAACACTATTCCACGCACGCCAGGTCAATTAAAAATTCGATACACCGTACTCATATTCGGAATTGCTTCCAACGTCCCCGCTTGCTACCCTGCACTCGATGCGGCATTACCAATCAATCCCCGTCCCATCCGCTCACCAAGAGCGCAGTCGAAGGGTTAACCCCGCGGCCTCTTCCGAACTGTCACCAACAAACTCAACGTATAGGTGCGCACATGAAACTCTCAGTCAGTTTCAAGGACCTCGAGAACCATAAATCCGTCGAGAAGGAGATGGAACACGCAGTCAAAAAATTAAACGTACTGCTGAAAACCTACCAGCCAGATCTTGTGCAGCTACACGCCGTATTTTCAAAACTGCCGCGCAAAGAGGAACACACACTGGCCTTGAATCTCACTCTCCCGACGGGAACACTCCACGCCACTGCATCCTGCGAACACCTCCGTGCCTGCTGCAAAAAAGCCTTCCACGAAATCGAAGCGCAAGTAAAGAAACATAAATCCCTGCTCCGCAAAGACTACGAATGGAAACGCAAACGCCCCCGCGAACGCGTAGCCGCCGAAGCCTTTACGTAGAAGTGAAGCATTTTCCTGACCTGAACGAGGCCGCCGCGACACCGCGCCAAGCCTGAAGAAACCAAAAGGAAAGGCCGGAAAAGAAGCAAGAAAAAAGTAAGGAGAAGGAAAAAGGGGAAACGAAGAAAGAAAAAGGAGAAAAGAAGAAGAGGAAAAAAACAGAAATAATCTGAGAGCGGAAAAATCGGCTCAGCGCACCACACTGCGCAAAAGCTCGCCCATGCTATACTTAAAAGTTCGCACCACAGGGGCGTAGCTCAGTGGTAGAGCAGCGGCCTTTTAAGCCGAAGGTCGTGGGTTCGATCCCCACCGCCCCTACCATAAACCGCGTTGATTCAGTTGCCCTTGCGCTGCTAAGTGCTGATCTAGTGGCATAAAAAATAGGGGTTTTGGTCCAAAGTTGGTCCAAAGCCTCGACACGTGCTCCGCGACAACTGACTTTCTCAGTGAAGGTAATTTCGTAAATGAGAGGTTCATCTGGACCAGAGAGCTCCAGACCAACTCTCTTCGGAATCCGCGCTTCCATTCGCTGCTGTCCGGGCTTTCTTAGTGCTGCGAGAAACTGCTCTCTCTGGGAAAAAAACCAGAACGCAAACATCACGGCAACTACGGCCCCGAGAAATATCGCGATGGTGATCAACCACATCATTTGCGCTCGCGCTCAACCTGCCGAGCCTACTGCAAGAGGGGCTTCCTTCACTGAGCTGAATTGTACATCCGTCATCGGTCGCTCCAAAAGCAGTTCTTTTTGGGCACTCCAAAGTTAAGAAGTCGCATTGTGCAAACTCATACACTTTCGGTCAACACTTCTGAGGGGTTTATGGGCAGGAGGGGAGCCGAAACCCATTTGCCTCTTTGCGATTACATATTTTTCTATGTCGACCGCCGATTACTTACGCTGACAGGCCTCGGGTCGATTCGGCTAACCCGGCGGATTTCTGGAGGTTCGGATAGCTTTAGCGTGGTTAGAGTCGTGCAATCCGGGATCGTCGTTCTTAATGCCGGTGTCTCCGCATACACCGGGCCTCCAGAAGACGTTCTAATTGTTATTCGCAACTCGTCACCGCTTCTGCGGCTCATGGATCCGTCCCAATTCGACGTTTCGATTCGCCAATGGCGATCTTAATCTTCGTGACGACTCATTCCCTGCGTCGATTGACGCTCATTCATTGCACTCTTGAAGGATCCGTTGTGCCGAATCCGAATAAACAAAACGCGAGGACAATTGGCTTACCAAGTATTGAAAGACGCCGCCGTGATTCCTACCGAGCACCAGCGAGAACTCCTGTCAGCGCAGCAGCAGATTGTTCCTGAGGACAGCCACCGAGAGCGGGTCAAGCAGATCATGTCCAACATGATAGAGGTGGCCATTGCTCGCGCAGCTGCTTACGAGATGCGCGAGCCAGAGCTGGAGGAAGATCTGAGGAAAGTCGGCGGCAAGATCAACTACGAGACCGGCAGAGTAGAACCCATTGAGGATGAACTATGAGTTGTAATGCTGGAGCGGAGGATAATCTGGAAGATGGCGCAATATTACAGGTTACAATTCACAAATGCGATCTGCGAATCGAACTAACGTGAGGCAGGTGTAGGGCCGGGAGCATGATTAGCTACAGGGTCTATGCGGCTTTGCATGAGGAAGCTAATGAAGGATGGATACCCGCGGCCAGCGTGAACAGCGTAATTGCCGTGAACATCGGTGCGCGCCCCAGCCGGCGAAATACCTGCTTCAGCTGATTTCCTATCTGTGTCATGAACTGGCCCTCCCGGGCGCAACTTCCCCCATAGTAATGGGCGCCTTCGCCTTCTCCTCCCTGACTCAGTAGTACGTCACCTACCCGTATAAGGTTCCTGTATTTTTGCCGTACTCTGACGTAGCGCTGGCTTTCATGCCAGCTCCGATTCTGTAGCTCACCCCTTTCAGCGGTGAGGTTTTTTCTTGCCTTCCCCTGCTACTCTCCAACTTTGGGGTGAAGCCGAGTGTCTCTTCTTGGTTTCTAGGGGTGCAGTTTTTCTATTGCGGTCGCTGTTGAAATCCGCTTCATTCTTCCTCTGTGCTCTCTGTGTCCTCTGTGGTGAACTTCCTCCGCTATTTCCATGCACCCAACAACCGCCGCAGCAGCACCAACTCCCCCAAATGATACGCGTTGTGGTCCGCCAGCAGCAGCGCTTCGCGCAGTGCCGTCTGGCCGTCCCCGCGCGGGATCGGCGCATACAGATCCGTCGACTCATTCTCCACGATCTCGATCATCGCCTTCAGGTCCGCCCGAAACGCATCCACGCACTTCTTCCATGCATTCTTGTCCGGAGGCGCCTGCGTCTTCGGCCAATACCCGGCCGGAAACTCCGGCGAAACATGTTTGGGGTTCCTCGTGAACTCCAGGATGTCCCACTGCGCAATGCGCATGTGCTCCAGCACTTCCCAGCCTGAATGGGCCGCGCCCTTTGGTGCTTTTCCCTGCAAGTTCGCGGGCCAATCCTTCACCGCGCCATCAAAATCCACGTGCGCTTGCCCGCCCTTCAGAAGTTCCACCAGATGTTCCTGTAATGTCTTCTGCTTGTTCATG
>WNFR01004745.1_pt1 | contig 21289 bp, 29 predicted proteins | sample 5400221 | NCBI WGS metagenome assembly WNFR01 (sample SAMN13153357, study PRJNA577476) | soil metagenome | isolation source: 40 cm soil under Madrone tree | place: USA:California | collected 2016-06-14 | reverse complement strand
ATCTTGAAACACATCTTGGTGTATGGAACCGCCGAGGGCGTTCTGGTTGCTTAAAGGTGGGTCAGACATCGTAAGCACTGTCAGTGGCAAAATTACATTTCCGAAATTTTGAGAGTTCGGCCGGGTTTGGGTTTGTTGGGGTCTTTAACGAGTTTCGAAAGAACACCCCGGCTGAGGAGATTGTCCTTCGCCTTGGAAACCGGTTCCTCCCCCACAGAGCGTAGCAAGTTCGCTGCTCTCTGAGGCTCATAATCCTCGCTTGGCGTCCCGAAAACCATCTTCTGTCATGTTAGTGGCATGCGTCTTTATGAGACAAGGCACAGGAACCTTCAGTGCGGCTTCGGCTACCTGGATCTCTCGATCGCAACTTGAATCACCACCACAACTTTGCATCTCATTTGACTCGGTAGTGAATGCTATTTGCAAAAGGCCCTTTTCACGGCTTTCGTCGATCCTGGAGTCCCATAGAAACTCCCAAGTCGGGTTGTTGTCCGGTTGGACTTTCACCTCCCACGATAACTGCATTGCGGATACCGTCTCTGAAAGTGTAAAACTTGTGGCTGTTTCTTGAAACCCAACCCGCCTCAAGTCATTGGTCAGACTGACAAAATGATATGATCAAGACGTGGCGTAGGACGCACAACGCGTTCTTGTCAACGAAACGCCGTAGAAATTGTATATGCTTGATGAGGTCAAAGTCCGTTTGACTTCGAGGGTTTGGGTCTGGAAGATGTTCTGTGCCTCGATATTGTTTCCAAAGACGACTCCATTGTTCCTCTAAGCGCCTCATGTATATTTCGTTGCTTTGAATTTCCCTCAAGCTCGATATACGCTGGCGCACGGAGTTCCTCGGAACTGCTGGGAAGACTTTGTTCATCGCAAACCAGTCTATACGAGCACCTGTCTCCCTTGTGCGCGCTCTGAGAATGGCATTGGCATCCTGCGCTAATTCGTCGTAGTCCTTGTTCCATAGGAAACGACTCCTCCGATGCGTTTGGTCGTCGTCCTCGCCATCTCCATCTTCTAAATTTACCGTGAAGTCAAAGGAATAAGGATCCCAAGTATATCCAGTTGAATGAAGATCCCCACCGTCCTTTCTTTTCTTTGGCTTGCGTTTCTTATTTCCTGTGTCCTCACGTGCTGGCCCTTGCTCTGTTATAAGTTGTTCGATTGTCTTCCCAGGTTGACTCGCTACCATCGGGGGAAGTCCGGCGAAGGACAGTGGAGCTGCAGGACCCGCTGATGGCGGGACCGCCATGGGCACAGATGCAAAACTCCGAGAAGGCCGTGCTAAAACCGTTCGCTGTGTAAAGTGCAAGCCCGTCTTCGCAGCACCTTGGAGTTCCCTGATAGCGTCGCGCACTTCGTCCTCCCATCTACTCCTGTCGTTGAAAACGCCAGATTTTAAGTACCGCTTGTGGACTCGCGCGACTCTGATCGCCGCTTCTCCTCCTAATGCTTGGGGATGAACGGCTCTCAATATAGCTTCCCATTCTCGCTCTTTGCGCATCTTTGCACTTGCAACCTTTTGCGCGAGCAGCTCCTTCGCCTGTACCACATTCCCGGCGTGTTCCTCGTCTTGATCCCCTCTGATGCCACTATTTTTGGACCGAGGTCCTATGCCGTCAGCCTTCCGCTCCGGTTGCAACAAATTGAGGGGTTGAACCGGTCTCCTCGCCTTCACATTTCCAGGAAGGACACTGACCACCGAAGGATTGTCAATGGAATACGGCGTACTATACGGCCCGTTTCCCAGCTGGGTAAGGAATGCATCCAACTTGGATTGGTCCACAGAAAAGAGGTAAATAATGCGAATAGGACGCTGGGCGCCAGTCGCTGTGGAGATGGCCGACTTTAGGACCTTGACTTTGCCTTTTCTTTCCAGGCTTTCGAATGTATTTTCTATGGTACGCTTGTCAACCTTAACACCAGGTAAGCCACTTGTCGGTTCTCCAGTTGACGCCAAGATGTCCAAAAGAGCAAGGTGTGCATCCAAGAACTCTTTGGAACCGGGATGCGCAACTCCACCCGATTCCTCCAATATCCTCAAGAACTCATTCTCGCGACGGAGGAGTGAGACATTGCTTCTCGGGTGTGGCGCTGCAGACTTCTCTTTCCGCTTTTGCCCCGCCGAAGCTGGCTCAAGTGAAGCTGTACGTGGTGCGACAGATAACGACTTCCCAGACTCGGCTGTCTCAGTTGGGGCTAATGACCCGGGATCCGAGTCTGCCACCCTTTCCACCCTGATTTGGTCCGCACGAACATTTGCGTTTGTCAGGTGGGGCGAGGTCAAACCATTGCTGTTGAAAGCTGCCGTGCAGGATTCTCGAGGTGGATAATTCCCAGGATCCGAGACTATGAACCCTGGTTGGGCTGATTTTTCACTATCTGTAGAAATTTGCGGAGTAAGACCACATTCTTTTGGCGTAGACCGCGCCTCCACGTCACTCGCATGTGCGTTTGGTGATCGTAACTCGAATGAGGGGTGACCAGGTACATCACCAGTGAAAGGAGGTGACGGGGGCCGTACACGGAGACCTCGCCTTCTGGTAGGCGATGACCCCTCAGGAGCGACGCGATTGTCGTCTGAGGGACGGTGGAGTTCTTTTTGTGCTCCAGATAAAGGGGGTTGACCATCATTTCGCGCACCTCTGAACACTCTGCCAGAGCCTTCGGGCTGTGGAACTTCCCTACTTTCCCCAGATTCGTGGAGACTAAGATGGGGAGTGACGGTCTTCTTGGCTACTCTGGGGCCGCCATGCTGACTTTCCAAGGGGTATTTACGTGGTCTTCCGCGCTTTCTTGGTGTGTGCCTGGCACCATTATCTGCATCGGTGCCTAGTTCCGCCTCTTCTCGTTTTCGCTTCCTTCCACGAACTGTACTTCCCGCAAGCGTTGAGGGTGTGACAGGCTTCGCGGTGCTGCGCGCTAGCTCGTCGGCATCAACCTCGACCTTTGTCGCTCGGTTGAACGTGTAATCTATGAAGCGATTAAGCTCGGTTGTGTCCCCGTAAAAGTCTTCTGCAGCGAGAGGCGCAAAGTTACCAACATTGGAGAAGTCGACGGAAGAGTAAGGTCCATCTTGGTCATCTAATTTCTCATTAGCGATGACCTCCCGATAAGATGCGACCGTAAAGTAGCGCCAGCGTCGTTCACGACCATGAGTCTCCATTAGTTGGGCAATTCTCAAGTCGCTGAGATGAGTTGGAGGAGGGACTTTCTCCAATTTGGTCAAGAACAGTTCAAGTGTACGGCGGTCGAAATTTCCCAGTGCTCCCGAAAATTCCTGATCGAGTATCGTGTTATACTGGGACAAACGAAGGTACCAGTTGCCTACATTCAAAGTCATGCCTTTCGTCCCAGAACTCTCCAGTAGGTCGACCATCTGCTTGTGAAGTGTTGTGTTCAGCTGGACTGTGTTGGGTTGATGATCTGCGAAGGCGTTGGATTAGGACAATGTGCTTAGTCTATACACCAACCTGGTCCATCGTGCATTAAAGGATCTCCTGGGATGGCAGCCGGATGTTCGTTTAGCCCGGTTGCAGCATTGATAAAATCAGGAACCAGTCGAATGCACGGGGTCGCAGCCTGCCCATTTCTAGCAGTACCGGGCAACATCACTCTTTCGACGACACCATTTTCAATAAGCTCACGGAGCCGGCTTTGAAAAAAGCGACGATCAGTTTTGGTGGGTTTCGAGAATCCCTGGAACAGCATGAACACATTAATGACGAATCAATTTTTAGCAGCTTTACCAACCAATGTGACTAGCAGATTCTGTGAAGGGTGAGTATAAGACTTGCAGTTCTTGAGCAGTCTGACGATCCTTGACTGGATAAGAGACAGGCTCGATAGGTGTCTAGCATCGATTGGATCAAATTGAACAGATGTTTGCAATCCATCCGGGCTTATGGTAGTGTCTTCTTTGTCAGGGCCACCTTCGTCGGGTTGCACTTCTTTAGACGAACTGGCGCCTTCGCCCTGAATTTGCCGCCACAAAGGGCTACGTTCGAAGAAATATTTGTGGATGCAGAAGTTTGTGCCTACGCCACCGCGACGGAGCTTGACAACGAGCTCGAGCTCGAGCAACTGTTTTATTAAATAGAAACAAGTCTTTTGATCATATCCTGTCTTCTTTCCAAGGTCGACGGTGCTTATGCCATGTTCTCGGCCACGAGTGATGAATTGGAGAGCGGTGTAAACCATAGGGGTTAGCTTCGGTGGCTACGTGCAAAAATATTAATGTATGGGCCCAGGAGAAGGCTTAGGAAAACATACACGAATATGCGACCCAGTAATCGCGGCGAACGAAGTTTCTGCGTCAACAGCGACCTTCAGCGTGTCTCCGTACTTCAGCTGTAGATTATCCAGAGTGGCGGATCTCGGGTCAAGTAGTAATGTCAGCGAAGATACTGGGGGCGCGTCATCGACCCCGTTTTTCAACTTTCTTTTCTGACTCTGTTGCGGTGCGATGTATACTTCGGTTGTGGTACCGTCAGGTACGGTCCCCACCCGCACGGTAGGTTGAGAGACGATGAGAGACCAAACGAAAGCAAAATATGCGTCATCGACGACCTGTTGAAGAGAATCGGAGTAATAACCTGCGACAAAGTCGCGAAGTCGCGAAGGATGGCAACCTATGGGAGGAAAGATTGAAGGTTAATATGGGCCCAAGCTGGGCTTGAACCGCCGCCCGCCTCGGGAAAAAGTAACGTAAATAAACGCACCGAGATCACCATCAAAGGCAAGTTCGCGAAGGCAGTGATGTACCAGTTCATCCATGCGTAAGACGAAAATTCTGCCAGTTCAAGGGATCGAACCCCTCTCTCCTACTAAATTTGGCTTTTTATGCGTCGTCGATAATGACAAGCAATCGCTCTTCCGTTACTAGTATTCCTCGAGTCAAATGAATAACCTACGACTACAAGAGTGCAAGTGCAAGAGTAAGAACAAGAGAAGAGGTGAGTTTCGTGAATTGAATTACGTCATCCAGACTTAGATCAATCAAAGGAAGGAATATGTCATCAACTATCTATATCATGGTATGGGGCGTGGTCAAAGGCTGATACTTTTAAAAACGCATAATGTACGTCTATCGTAGGTGAAGGAAAGATCTCATGTACCACATGATTCATGCCGGCGAGCCCGCTGGGCTTTTGTCTTTTGCTTCTTCCCACAGCTGCCGTAGCACATCAGTAAAGCCAACCTTTCCCAACTGGGCGTTCTGCTCGAAGCGCATCGCGAGCCAATTTTCTAACTTGTCTGCCGCAGTTCGCCACATCACCATTCGCGCTTGGATCTCTGCCGTCTGATGAAAGGCAGTGCGCCCGCCAGGAGCGGGGTGATAAAGTATCTTTTCGTGACATGTGGCGAATTGGGAGAGGGAGAGGTTGACCGAAGATATAGTCGTTGTTTGTGTTGACGGATCCACAAACGAGATCTCACGAACGAATGCGTCTTCTGAGCCGCCAAAGAGCTATTGATGGATAATTGGTAAGGGTGCGACATGGAAAACGATGGTCAGACGCACCTTAACAATCCATGTGGGAGCTCGTTGCTTGCAACCAAGCACCCGCTCAGTCCGGATGAGACCGGTAACGGGATTAACAGAGCGGTCAATGACATCCACCGTCACAACATGGGAACAATGGGGATTGGGGTATTTGTGCCACATTCCAATAATGACATGCGCCCAGGAGTGACTGCGCAGACTGGTGAGCATCGGGTCAACGAAAAGAAAAGAAAACTCACTCGTAATTAAACGACTGGGAGAAGTAGTGCATGGTGCACAGGAGAAAGAGGTCTGTCTCGCGGGGGAGGGAGCGGGGTCGAGTGTTCGGTTCGGGGTAAAAATCTATCAGGGGATAGCCATCGTCCTCAGCGCAGCGTCGGCATCGGTCCGTGTTTGTGTTCCCACGCCCACTCACAATGCCTCTCCCATACGATCTGTGTGCCCGTCTTCAAAATGCCTTTCGTGCACGCCACGCACGCATTTCTGTTCCTCATACCACCCAAAATCTCGGAATTCTCTCCATCCTTCTCCGCGCTGGTTTTCTTACCAATATCACCCGCGGCACAATCGAAGAACCCTCACCAGAAAAGTTCTTAGAGGCTGGCGAAGCCCAACGTCGCATATGGGCAGACCTCAAATATAGGAACGACCGACCGATTCTCGAGGACATGCACCTCGTCAGCAAGCCCAGTAAACGCGTATTCATGGACATCAGTGAAATCCGGCGGTTATGTACGGGCCGCTCTGCGAAAACAGTCAAACCATTGGGAATGGGCGAGATCGCGGTCGTGCGTACCGGCAACAAGGCGTTTGAATGGCTGGAAGCAAGAGAGGCAATCCAACTTCGCCTCAGCGGAGAGGTCGTCTGTCGTGCATCATAACGACTCTTGCCACTTGTCAGCAGATCCGTTGGTATCGTACTATATCCACTTGCTGTCTTTTGGTTGTAATATCTCTGCTACAGCTACAGCATGATGCGCCGTCTTTCGATCATCCACTCCCACGAGCAGCCTGTTGATGGGTAAAACCTTACACAAATCTTCGTACATTACAATATACACCTACACCCTCGCCCAAAATGCTAATGACTTGTGATGAGTCTACGTACCACGCTCCTCTGTGGCATCCAATAGCTCTGACAGGCGAGCTCTCATCTTGGGCCTGTTCATTCATTAACACGTGCTCACGCCATACAAATATGTCCGATGTGCTCACACTTCAAGTAATTTCGCCTCCAGTGCCTGCTTCTCTTCTTGCAATGCCAGCCGCTTCTCTGCGTCCAACTCGGTGCTGAGAGCTTGTGAGAAGGAAAGGCACTGGATAACTAAGACGGGACTTACAAGACGTATCCTCCTTGACCGTCATAGTGAAGAATCATGGCGTGATACTTCCACAACGACGGTCGATGCGAAACAGTTAGTAACGTTATTCCGAGCTCGGTGGCATGGTCCATCATCATGCCTTCAATTTCTGTGGGAACTAGAGATGTGGCTTCGTCCAGTACGGCGTACTGTCCATCTATGATCAGCTCATCACATCTGTGGATGTTTGGTATCGTCGACCTACCTTGGGTCTATGATAAAATAGGCGTGCCCACGCAACCTTCTGCTTGTCACCACCACTAAGCACGTCTCGCCACTCGCGTGCAGCATCCCATCCACCCTCTCGCTCTATCACACTCTCCATTTGCACCATCGAAAGAATCTCTAGTAGATCATCGTCGGCTATACCACCTAGTTTACGTGCTTAGACTTGATATCAGAGCCGCATAAATACAACGTACGCTCCTCCATGTCGGTTCTGTTATGGGGATAGATCACTTGGTCGCGAAGTGTTCCAATTGGCAGGTACGGGCGCTGCGGAATCAGGATGAACTGATTGGCTGGTGGCTTATAGACAACCCCGCCTGGAAATGATCAAGACCCGCCAAAAGTGGGACTGCAACAGCGTATTTACCATACACGGGCCACAATCCCCCAAGAATACGGAACAACGACGATTTCCCACAACCTGGAAACGCGGCTTAGTGAGAAAGGTTTTGCAGGACAAATATTCTGCACCGTTGGGACCAACAATAAGTAGATGTCGCTAGCGCTTTGTTCAGCAATGGTCAAGTTTCTTTGTTGTTGAACAACACTCACCCCTGATTTGACAAAGAAGCTCAACTTTTTGACCAGTACGTCCCCGTTAGGCGTTACGATTGGTACGTTTTCGAATCGAATCTCTTCCGACTCGATGATCTTTCCGCGGCCTCTGAGAATCTTACTATTCTCTTCTGTGCTCGCACTGCTAACTAATGTCTTCTCGAACTTGCCCTTCTTTGTGTCTTGGATGGTATCTAGGAGCATAGATACCCTGGAAGTGTAGCCTGCGAGCTCAGAAAGATCTTTGTAGGAATACATAACTCTGCCGAACGCGTCTGATTGAGTAGTCAGCAAAGGGAACTGACACTTAAGCTTGAACATTACCTGAAGAGGACAAGAGGAGGCGACGATTCGTCACGAAGCCTTAAAAACGACAGGTAGGTATATTGATATGTACCTAGTATAATTGCTCACCTTCTGTTCGACTCCCCAAGTCACTGCTATGAACTCCAGGAAGTTTGAAGAAGATAGGGATAGCACAAATGACAAGCTATCGCCAATGGATGAGCAAACAATGGATACATGGTAACAATTTCACTCACCCCAAAACTACCCCACAGCCATTTGACGATACCTTCTTCGACGCAACCATGCCACCAGCGACGGAAAAGGACTCTATTCTCATGCATAACAAGCCCCGCGTACTCTCGTTCGACAAGTATCTTCTCTGTCTCCTCGCCTCCAAAAAATGCGATCTCTTCTGCGAATTCCACTAATCTTGAGTGAGTGTGGCGTAGAGCGCCTAGGAGCTGGGCAGACATAGAAGTGTAGGCTCCAAACGGTGGTGTCAACTTGCGCACTGCGTACACACGCAAGTAAGAATTTGGAAACCCAAGCACAATGTACAAATGCTTACGTAATGCCGCGGAAAGTTGCACAAGAACAGTAAGTAAGATGAGTCCCTCGGCACCAACATTCTGGGAAAGCTGATAGTTGTATAGGATGACATCAAGAACCGGCTTCGCTAGGTTGGCGTATATTGCAGCGAGGTTATTGGAAAATTTCTGGATATCGTGGGTAATCATCTGGTCGGGATTTTTGACCCTATCATCAAGATTTGCTTAGGCGCGGTTAGCTGAAGGGAGGGAAAACCGGCTTCGTACGGACTTACAAAGTTTGTAGTATACTTTGCCCTCCGGCCCTTCTTGTTGATCTCCCAGGTACTGTCCCAAGACTTCCTCCGTCAGGCGGGTGCGATACGCTATAGCTAGCTTATTTTGGACATAGCTAAGCCAGCTGTTGGTCCAAGTCGCTGGGATTGCCACCAATAACCACCGAATGATGTTCAGAAGGAATGGGAGGGTCTGTGCGCGTACCAACGAGGCGACTATCCTTGAAGACTACCGTCAATGGAAACGTGTCGGGGACACACTGAAACTCACTTTCCATCCAAAGCAGCAACATACAGAGATATTGCAGTCCGAAATATCAACAGGCTGGAGTGCATGAGGAGTAATAGAGCCTCTTTGGAACGCAGCCCCGGTATCACGAGCCTGAGAATCCTAATAAGCCTCCGATAAAACACGGCGTCGACCTAAGAAGCGAAGACAGTCTGATTAGTTCGGGAGACATACGATGCAAGCGTACAGCAACTCTAGTCGGCTTCTCCGAAACTACTACCTTTGACCCATCGTGATTTTTTGCTTTCGACGTGGAGGGAGTTGGACGAGTTGATAAGCTACGAAAGGTTCCGGTGAGGACTTGGGCGATGAAGCCTATGGTTAAGATGCGCTGTATAAGCGGCCTGTGGGTTGTATAAGTCTTGGCCAAGCTAGCGAGAGCAGGTTGTGAATTTTGTCTGAGTGTTGAAAGTATGGTCATCGCGTCAGTGTGCCAGTGCCGATGCCAGATGCCAGTGTGGCCGATTGGAAGGAAACTTACACGTGAAAGAAACGGCCACGTGCAGACAGACAAGGCAAGGTGCGCGCATACATTCACACGCCCACAGACGATGAGCAACCTCACCAACGAAATCAAACAACTCTTCAGTCCTCCTGACACAGACGCTTCAAGAATCAAAGCTCTAAACTGCCTGAATGCGAATCATGCTTTCTTTCAACCGACTTCCTCGCTTGCTGACGCCGTACAGAACATGCGTCATGAAAGAGACACCCTCCGAGTTTCTGTGCGTGTCCTGTGTCCTGTCCAATACTTTAATGTATCCTAAGCGCATTCCGTAGTTTAGTTGGCCTCTTCGTATTCAAATATCCAAAAATTGAGATCTGAGCGAGTCACATCCGTATCGCTTCGTCTTCATTCAGCTCAGGAACTTTCTCTGCTCGGTCACTCATTAGTCGATGAACTCTCCTCGTTGTTTGGACAGCTTCTCACGGATGTCTCTCAGCAAAGTGAAAGCACGACCCTTCTAGAGGATTTAGAAGCGATGCACAGGAGTTTGAGAGAGCAGGAAAGCATGAAGGCATATGTCCAGGTCATTCACAGAGCTTTGCAACTAAGGTGTGCGACACTCTTTCTCATCTCCGTCTGGCCACTCTTACGTGATTATCAGTGAAGCCGCCGTGAAAGAGATTGGTTCTGAACGGCCCATCACTGTCTCCGCATACCATTCGTTACAAATTCTCGTCTCCGCAATTAAGCAAGGTTGTTCTCTAGTTGATGACATCACTGGCGGGGCAGGTATTTCATTACGACTTGTATCCTTTCTGGAAGAGACGCAAAGGGGAACCTGGTCAAAGATGAAGACCATTCTTTCAAAGTATGTTGTAACTATCCGACGCATATCCTCTTTCACCACTCTAAACATATTGTACGTAGTGCCTTGCTCGCTGCCTCAGAAGATCTGCACTGGCCCATGCCAGTTGATTACTCCGCCGCTAGTCTAGAGCACAGGAGAGCATTCGAGACGGCATTCAATCGTTTGCTGGACTTCCAAGAGATGTGAGCGCCGCTCTATCGCACGATTTGATTTAATTTTTCGCTTATTGCACCACTTCAGTGGACACTCAGATGGAGACGAATGTTTCACAACAGACGGTATTTATCCCATTCAAGCGCTAGCGCAGCCCATTTCCCAGCGTTTCAAGTACCACTTTGAAGGCAATCGACACACCAACAAACTGGACAAGGTGTGATACATATTTATTGGGGACCCTATTTTGGAGATCTCATTACGCCTAGCCCGAATGGTACTTCACACACATCCTCAATGTCTCTCATGAGCATCGGCCTTTCTTTGATAGCGTCGTCCAAAGCTTACTGATATCAACCAAATTCAGCGATGTTGACGCATGGGTACGACCATCATGGCTTCACTTTCTCACTAAAATAACAACATCCCCAGCGAGAATTCACCTGCAATCTATTGCCGTTACTTAGCCGTCACATAAGAAGAACCATGCCTTCGCTTCTATCTCACCCTTCGCTTCTCGCTCACACGATATATCAGGCACTCACGTTTGATGCGTCCCTGCGTGAGGCCGGATTCTCATTGTCAAGAACCTTTTCTCAGCGAGGCACGGGTGACGTCGAATGGCAAGGGATTAGCGAAGTCATTCTGGGACGCAAAGAATGGTTTGACAGATGGGTTGAAGGCGAGAAAACATGTGAGCGCTCATACACTATGAATAAACGTGCTCGTTATCTCACGCACACGTATATCCAGTTGTTCTAGACAGGTACCATGAGATTGTTGGGGCTAAGGATGCCTGGACAATTGTTAACGATGCAGCCGAGTCGGGGGATCCCTTGAATTCTGACAACGACATGCGATACACGGTATCAGCACGGCAGTTGAAAGCGCTCGTCGAACAAGTAACTGACCGCTATTCACCTCTTCCTAAATTTTCCCAACGCACTCGTTTCCTCGTCGATGTCCAGTTGCCATTACTTGAAGGGTACCAGAGTCGTATCTCTTCGTCTCTGGATGCATTCGAATCACTTTCGAGTTCCATCGTTCGCGCTGTACCAGGTGCATTAGGAGCTAGTACTAGTGGCGATAGCCGGAATCGGGGTCACCCAACTGCCGGGGTCGAAGGTATTATGCGATTGTACAAGGCATTGGTTAGCGCAAGGTACATATCAAAGGCAATGGAAGGATGGGGAGAGGACCTGGTGAGTTCCTATTCCAGGCGTCTGAAAATCTAAGACATCATATGTTCAGTTCTTTCTGGAATTGTGGACCGAAATAAATCTGAAAGCATCTCTTCGAGCTCGGGCAGAGATGCACCCCTCCCTCCCTAATCCTAAGAATACATCCCAGGATGCGCCAGATGGGACAATTTTTGAGGAGCTCGTGCAACAATACGAAAAATTAGTGACAAGGACAGAGGATATGATCATCCAACAAGTCTGTGCCGAGGTAGAGGCTTCCTGGAAAGTCCATTTTGCAAGGTGTGTATTACTTGTTTCTCCGGCATATGATATCACTATCTTACCTCTTTCTTCCCAGCCTCAGCAGTAATAGCGCACCCTACTCGGATATATCTATCTGTCCTACTCTCCTTCCGGCACTCTCTGCACTGTCATCGCATCTTTCTCTCTTGCATCTTTCTCTTCCGCACGCGTTCACCAGTTCGATATACCGGCGTATCGGGTCTCATCTGTGTACGCACATCCTTCAGCGCGCCATCCTTTATCGACGCACACGCGAAATCACCGGGGACGAACGCAGAGCCTTGCAACGCGAGAGTGAACTGTGGGTTGAGACCTGCCGAATTGCCCTTCCCGATGCGAGCGAGCGTGTGGAAGTGCCCTGGCGACGGCTGATTCAGGCCGGCCGCATCCTCGGTGCGGACGATGAGGCCTGGGAAGAGATTCTCAGAGCATCATTTGACAATCTTGATCCAGAGTGGGGGTCACGAATTACGGAATTGATTGGCGGGACAGACCTGAGCAGCGAGGAAGTCCGCATGATCGCAAGGACGAGAGAGGACTGCGCGTTATGATGGTGCAATGATTCCGCCGAACATCGACTGGGTGTAGTTACTTTGATTTTCACACAATCAGAAAGATTTTGTGACACATTTATTTTTCCCTTCTATCAGTAAGAACCCGGAGAATCACCCCCCAGAAAATTAGATCTTATACACGATGTTCTCGCTCAACATGACCTCGTTTGCTTCTGTCATCGCTTGACATGCCAGAGTCGCTTCGGCCGTACCAAATAGCACGTTATTGTCCAGGCCCTCGTTGACTGCTTGCACGAGGTCTGCCAGGAAAACTTGTTCGTCATCTTGAAAGTTTGTTGCCCAGAGTCGGGCGACTCTGGATCGGAAAAGTTGCAACCTAGAGTGAATCCGATGAGTCAGGATGTTCCCCGGTTCCCGTGAGCCAACGTCGCGTACCTATCCGGTCTGATCCCAGAGTGACCTTCACCAGATGACGCGGTCGGGTCAATATCCATCCGCGCATCTTGGCCCTGCTGGCCACCCATCGTGCCCCATATAGGATCTTGGCTTATCCCGGTTGGTGCAGGATCTATCGCCTTTGCTTTCATGGCCGGTGGTGCAGGCACAGCCATTCGCTCGGGTACAGCTTCCCCTTCACTGGCTTGGTCATCCTCGTCTTCATCGCTGCCCTCCTCACCGTCTTCGTCACCACGTGCCCCCGCATTGCCATGATTGGCCTTGCGTTTCTTTCGCCGCTGTCGCTTGACGACGTCCTTGAAGAGTGCATATCGTAAGATGTCCTCCGCTGCAGACGCGTCCCTCTCCTCGACTTTCGGTGATAGGCGTGCTTTGGCATGGGCCGTAGCTAGGCGGATAAGAGTTTCAAGCGTACGTGCCGTCAATGGTGAGGTCTAGGTAATCTTCAGTCAGCTCTGAAAAAAAGAAAAAGAAAAAAAGACAACGTACCTTTTTCCTGTTATCTTCCGCTGCCTCGTTTCGCAGTTCCGCGTATAAACTGACGATCCAGTCCGCTGCGCCTTTGGTCAGCACGGGTGCTGGCTTGCTTTTGGCATACTGGACGTATTTTTTGATGAATGTGACGCTGAGGACTTCGACCTTCTTCGCTTGTCCTGCACGTGTCTTGGGATGTTTTCCGGCTGTCATGCCAATGTGGAGGAGTGGGTCATACTTTTCGAATGGACTGGTATCAGCTATCTCGTTGGTAACGGTGGCAGATGAAGGGTTCTCGACAGAGAGGGGTTGCGAAAGCGTATCCTGAATCGGTGTACCCTCTTCAACACCAGGCGGGAGGTATCTGTGCATACGTAGCACGTGATCGGCAATAAGACGATCTTTGCTTTCGTCGACGTCGTCGGTCACAACGAAGAGTAAGTCAAAACGAGAAAGGAGAGAATCAGGGAGGGCGATATTCTTGTGAGGGTCTTTGTGAGGGTCATACTACGAGACGTTTAACTTTGGAAAAGAGGTAAAAGAAGGGGAGCGCACCTGTCCATATATTGGGTTGGCAGCGGCCACCACACTACAACGTGCGTTCAGACTGGTATGAATACCGGCTTTGGCAATGGTAACGGTTTGCTGTTCCATGACTTCGTGAATGGCAACACGATCGATGTCTGACATTTTGTCGAACTCGTCTATGCAAACCACGCCCCGATCGGCGAGAACCATGGCGCCCGCTTCCAACCTGCGTTCACCAGTATCCTTGTCAGTGGTAACGGCTGCTGTGAGACCGACGCCCGAACTGCCTCGGCCGGTAGTAGCAATGGCTAACGGGGCAGTGTTGAGAACAAAACGCAACATTTGCGATTTTGCGGTTGATGGGTCGCCGACCATGAGTAGGTTGATGTCTCCACGAATATGCGTCCCATTCGGAAGGTTCTTTTCAGCGCCACCCAGAAGAAGGAGTAACACGGCTTTCTTGATCTGATCATGGCCAAAGATAGACGGAGCGAGGGATTGTGAGAGAAGCTCGAAGATGTTCTTGCGTTTTGCTAGCTGGTTGATAGTCCGGATGTCCGAGTCCGTCAAGGGCGTCTGAGCGATTCCACCACCGGATTTTGAAGAAAGCAAGACGATATTATTGGCAACAATGAGGGTTCTACGCTGCGTTCAACGAGTGATAGACAAAGGTCAAGAGAGAGGACACACTTGAACGTTCCCGTAGCACCACCACCGACGGTACGGTAGACACCAACGAGCTGGATGCGATCTCCCGGCTTACACTTGTCTACCAGATCGTCATCTAGGATTACGTCCGTACTGCGTGGCAACTGGCCTGCAGGTGCTCGCTCAGGCATCTCCTGGATACTGACGCGTTGGTGATCGCGGAAGGTGCAGAGGCCATACTCTATCTGTAGAGGACGGCCCTCATCATCCGTTTGGGGTGTAACTGACGAGGTAGGAGGGAGGTTCGAAGTAGCAGATGTGGCATCCCGGTATTCGCGTGAGTGAAAGCGCTTGGAGTCAGGACAATAGTGGACAGACTTGAGCATCTTGGGACGAACAAGGGAACAACGCGTGACGATACCCTCGAGTGATATCATTTGGCTGAGGTGAGAGGCCCTGAGCGTGCGAGGGCTGAGGTGATGATCGCCAAAGGAGCCATTGAAAGCAAGACTATAACCTTTGCCCTCGATGTCATGCTTGTCATCCTGATGTACTTGTTGTACGACGGTAAGAAGTGCCTCCTGAAAAGCGGGAAGGAATTCTACAGGCTGGTTGAGGAGACCGTCGGCAAAGTCGCGTCGATAACCACGTAAATCGTCGATGTTGACGGTGAGACGAGACTGGTCGAAACGGAGCATGCGGAGGATATCATCTTTGTAGTTATAGATAGGCGAGTTGGCGGTAAGAAACTCTTCGAAGTTTCGAGCTCTTTCGCGCTGGAGATCGTCTTGAGGGACGGGTTCATCAAGGAGAGACATGCGTGACAGTGACAGATTGTGACTGTACGCGATTACCCTATATTATATAATCGACGGCGGAGTGATGCGTGATGCATGATGCGTGATCGAATCGACAAAATGATCGTCAGGTCCCTCTTGCTTGCGTGCAGTACGGCATTTCTAACAAACGTCTCTTACTTTCTCCACCACAACCACGATTAGATTACATCAGCCTACAATGGAAAACGTCGGGAATAATTCAATGAATGTTTGCAGTTAAGTTACAACCATCGCCGAAAAATAAAAAGGATGAATGACAACTTGGATGACAACCTCCCAACCAACGCACGAACATAGAACTTGTGAGTGTGGAAACTAAAGAGGCGGGGAGAAGAGTGACACCTATGTGCCTGCAGGGTACAAACACAATCTGTTTCATGGAATTCCATGAGACGATGTAAGAGCCGGTGGCAGGCTAACATTTGGATTAGCGTCAGTGGGGAAATTTTGCAATCACTGCACGAAAACCAATGCCCACCATGGGAATGGTCCGAATGACTGACTACCGTGTTCACGGCTTCAGTGAAGGGGTGGGTTGTTGATGCCTATTGCTCGTTTCCAATCGACTCCACCTCCACCTCCACCACCAGCGTTCCGCTGCGTGGAATAATGAGGGGGGGGAGTCAATCGATGAGATCAATGCAATGGCTCACCAAATCGACACTAGGACGTTCAGCGACCTGTAGATTTCAGCCCCGGGATTAGGTAAAATGTGGTTTATGTATGCGAGGAAAAAAAACGTACGGGTGCAGCGGAGACGAGCATACGGAGTAAGAAGGTGAATAAGAGCGTATACGACGAGAGATGCATTGCTGGATAATATCCATGTGGGCAAGTCAGACGAGGAGTTTATATGTGGATTCGGTGGCTAGTTCGGGGGATCATATGCGTCACGTCAGTCCCAGGCACCATATCGCTATCCACAAACCTGATCGAATACGCCGCCAGTACTGTATGCGAAAGTCTCTCCCTATAGCTGACCATAGTTGTGCAGTAGCGAGGGCAAAGGCATAATTGCACTTTCTTAAGAGAACCTCCCACATGGTGCAGACGGGTAATACCTGTCACATTCAGAGACTTCCCTTCCCCCAGTCTCCGCCGTGCGGCGTCCCACGGCGCCAAATTGCAGCACCTCTAATTTGGGAGCCACCATTTACCTTTCCAACAAGTTGAACCAAGCGCTCGCCTTAGGTAACCCCGCGGCCGCGGCTTTGTCATCCAGGAACGTAAGGTTTAAGGTTTAATAATAATCCAATCTGGACGCAGCTACCGAAGCAAGGTTTTTTCCACGAAAAGCCATGTGGTGTGGTGGTTGGATCGGGTACAGACTCGGGGTTGCACTCCACTGTGTGCTTGTGGTGGATAGTGGAGCGGTGTGGGGTGCAGTGGGGGTATAGAATACACACGGTGATTCGTGAAATTTTTGTAAATGAATGGATCTTCTCGTCCTGCTCTATTCACTCATATGATCATGATATGTTGACTTGTCTTGTTTCAGAGAAGACACCCCGTGCCGCAGATTCAGCCACAATCGGTTACACGGTAACCCGAAACATCTAAACGTCATTCAATGGCTGTCATATCACCCAATACGGACATCAAGACACTTGTACCCGACGGGCAGCCATCTATCTTATCAAATTCGACCGCAACTTTTCCTATGCCTACACGTTAAGCGAGATGGTCTCGCGCGTAGATCCGATCGTGCATTTTTTTTTTTGATGTACGTTAATGTGTTCAAGTGTTCGAGGACCCACCATATATCCAGTGTAATGTTTGGCCAGCCAGCGAATATGACAACCTCCTTTCTTTTACAGTTTCAGTAGAAAAAAAGTCTTGCGCCGCTGCACGTAACTTTGATGAATACAGTATTCAAGCTACAGGGCTTCTGTTTCGATCCCAATGAACATCTGTTCTCTTCGTTCATTAGACGGTGCCGAAATGTGGCAAGCCTGTTTTACTGTCCTAATTGCATCTGAACCTAGACAACAGCTAATCTTCACAAATGGGGGCATCGACTCGACTTTCATTTATCCACTCCAATGGAGGGTCAATTACGCAATGTAGTACAAGTATGCACAAAGACAGCAATATCTTAGTCCTGACGTTTAATTAGCTGAATAAACGGTAAAAGTAGTGGTATTCAGGGGACCTACCCACAAGTCTTGACTTGATACGTCCAGTCCTCCAGTCCCAGAATACGACGTTACCTTCTCCGTCACCGCTACTTATCCACTTGCCATCAGGGGAGAACCCAACTTGACAGGCATATCCTGCAACAGAATGCCCAGCGAAACGCTTCTTGCGATTTTGTCGAAAGCTATCTGTACTGTAGACCAGTATTTGGTTGTCCAGGGACTGGGCAGCAAAGTATTTTTCTAAATCGTGTTAGAAACCCCTCAAATAATCGCCAAACAATCGGCGTACTGGACGGATGAAGAGTGACCGCGGGCATTGAATGCATGTGAGGCTCTGCGATGTATTTGATCACAACAGGGATATCGAAATCCCATGCGCGGATCGTCTTGTCGTCCGAAGTTGTCACAAATCTGCGATTTTCATCCACGAAAGTGATCGTGTTCACGGGTCCTAGGTGTTGATCGTATTCTTGTGTGATCTCGCCGCTATTCATGTCGTACTAACCAAAGTGTGGCCGATCGGCGATGTGTCACTGAACATGAACAGTCAAACATACCTGAATAATCTTTTTATCCGACATGCCGGCCAGAAAGATGTTCTGTTTATCTTCGTCGGGGTGAAAGCGCACAACATACGGAATCCTGCCGTTATTAAATCGTTGCAAACACTGTCCTGTTTCCGTGTCCCACAACTTCATGTAGCGGTCATAACCGCATGACAAGAATTTTCTCCCATCGTTGGAGAATGTCACGTCTTTCACCGCCTTCCCGTGCCCGTGAAAAGTCCGTAAACAGTTCCCGTGAGTATACACGTCCCATAACTAGATCGAGATGGCATCAGACCAGTCAAAGGCTAAAGCTGTTTAACGAGTACCTTGATTTTAGTGTCCATAGACCCACTCAATAGGAGGTGTCCAGTTTCTGGGAATAAGCGGATAACAGATACGCCGCTCGTGTGTCCTGTCCAAGTATGAATGCAAACTTTGGGGATAAATGACTCCTGCGAGCCAAGTTCCGACTGAAGATGGGGGGCCTCGCCAAGTGGCGGCGAAATGTAGGTCCGGCCTTGGTAGTCGGTCATAGACTTGCCATGGAAAACAGACGTTTCCTGGCCTGGTGCCCCACGTTTGGGTTTCGCTTTTTTGACAACGGCAACCTCAGATTCAGATTCAGATTCAGACTCTTCTTCGTCCGCGGCACCGTCTTCGCCCTCTGGCACAACAGCGACAGGTTCCTCGCCAGCCCAAGATGCCCAGGGGCCGACATAGGCATCGTCACCATCCACGATGTCCAAGTCGCCCTTCGGTTTTCGCTTACGCTTTAACTCTTTACGTTTCGCATGGGCAATACGAACAGAATCCAACATGGCGTAGTTGTTGGCTTCTGCGGCCTCCACCGAACCAAGAATAGAAGGGGCATTGGGGTCCATGGAAGGGTTTTGAGAGTAGCCAAAGATGGAGTGGGTAAGGTGCTGGTTGCGGAATGCGTGTTCTGTCATAGCTTGCTCCTCGACATGGCCAGCCAACGCGTTCTGGTTCATGAATCTATTCTGGTCACCAAAGGGGTTCACAGGTCCCTGAACGGGAAGATTCATGTCGCTATAAGGGATGTTCACGTTCATTTGGGTATCGGTTGGGCGCGTGATAAGAGATGTTTGGTTGAGTGGATCCTTTCGGAATCGGTCAGGTCACAGTAAATTTGTGATAAGAGTACGGTAGACAGACTTGTGCAAGTACGTCAGGAGCAGCGTGAGGAAGGTTGGCGGAGGTGGTGGGCTCGAACCTGTGCCTTGTAGTTGAGGGTACGGCAGCCAAGTCGAAAGCATCGTGGATAGCAGACGAGTTGTCTTCTTCATCGGAGGAATAACCTTGGACCAAGGACATGTTGTTTTGAGCTGAGCAGAGAAATAATTACATAATTTGGGACATGAGAGCAATTTCCCGATTTGATGGTCATAACGAGTTTGCGAGGTGCCAAAAGCGCCTTGGCCAATGGTTGCCAGCGAAAGGATGACCGGTCGTCCCTGGTCTGCCCACGAAGATCTCCTCCTTTCCAGAGCCGTCGCAGAGTTCGACGGCGAAGCAGATTGGAAAACCATTGCTCAGCGCGTTCCCGGTCGAACAAACAAGGCTTGTCGAAAGGTAAGTCTTCACGATCATCCCCTGTCCTTCCATCTGCCTATCGTCCCTCTAGCGGTGGCTTCACTCTCTCTCACCATCGATCAAGAAATCGGCTTGGACAAAAGATGAAGATGAAAGGTTGATGTCCCTCTACAAGCTATACGGTACCAAATGGTCTGTCATCGCCAGGCAAATACCCGGAAGAACGGACGACGCCTGTTCGAAGCGATATCGCGAAGCTCTAGACCCTGCACTCAAGAAAGACGAGTGGACACAAGCCGAAGACGCGAAATTACTTGAACTCTATGCCCAAATGGGTGGCAGATGGGTGCAGGTGGGCCAACAGCTTCAGCGCAGCAGCCTGGGTTGTCGAAATAGGTCTGCATGGCGCTATTCCCGTGTATCTTTTCACGCTTGACGGGATTGCTAGATGGCGACTCCTTGAGAGGAAACGATCGCCCGCTATTCGTGAGGTGACCCCCGCTGAGTCCCCAATGTCCCACTTTCAGCAAGCTTCTTCTCGTTCCGACTCGCTTCCGGCTGCAGAGTTGCCCCCATCGTGGCCTATGTTTGACCCATCTCAATATTGGCCTACTCAGACCCCTCTGGATTTTCTACCTGAACTGACACCATCCCCTGTTGAGCAAATGCAAGTCCAACAACCCTCTCATCAACCCCATCGCACAAATGTCTCTTTACCCCCCACAGAAGGCGGCGACTTCCGCTCCAACCCCTCTATGATCACCCCCTATCGGTATCCTGCCTCGTTCGATCCCGTTTTTACAGCTCTCGAGCAGCCTCAAGGAATGGAGTATACCGCTGAGACTTCTCAAGTCCCTATTCAAGCTGATATACTTGAGCTTCAACGGAGCATTGCTTCCGATCCCGATGCGCAATCCGATTCTAGCTCGGCTTCTGCTTTGCCGGGCGATGTGGAGATGGATCCAGCACTGATGAATCAGCTTGATGTTACGCATGAGAAAGAATCTCGTATCATTACCGAACATTCTTTCGATGGTTCTGAGAATGCCATATCAGATTATGACAACTGTCAACCACCTCCGCCGGCTCCTAGAGACTCTTCCCCAAATTCAGCTTCGCTTTCTCCAGTGATCACCTCATCCTCAGTAAGCGCGTCACAACATAGCCATCCAGTCGAGACAGATGTGGTGGATCGCCGACTTCCTAGGCTTTCCTCGACACTAGCTACTAACTCAGAGTGAGTTGATCGATGTTCCCCGAAACCCTCTACACGCTGATGTCTCATGTAATGCATGTAGCCTATCCATTCGAGGATATGCATGCGGTCATTCGCGCTGTCTGGGTAGTGATTCAGCCGTTGGCGTCCAATTTGTTACCTCAAAGGAACTATCTGATCATATTCGAACTGATCACGCTACGGACGAATTTCCTGATCACAAACCATATCGATGTGGTTTGCCTGGCTGTAACAAAAGTTGGAAGGTCGTATTTTCTCACTCTACCACTCGTGAGACCATCATTCTCACATTACCTCAGAGCGTGAATGGTCTGCAGTATCATTTACAAGTGTACGTTCGTCT
>WNFR01001984.1_pt1 | contig 21294 bp, 18 predicted proteins | sample 5400221 | NCBI WGS metagenome assembly WNFR01 (sample SAMN13153357, study PRJNA577476) | soil metagenome | isolation source: 40 cm soil under Madrone tree | place: USA:California | collected 2016-06-14 | reverse complement strand
TGGGACGCGAAATCGGCTCGCTGGTGAAGGCGGAGCTGAACTGGTCGGCCATCGAGCCGGTGATGATCGAGGTGTACCGCAATACCTTCAGTCAGCACGAAGTGGACGGGATGCTCACGTTCTATCGGTCCGAGGTCGGTAAGGCCGTCATTGCCAAGCTGCCGACGGCCATGCAGAAGTCGATGACGAGCATCCAGGGCCATGTGAAGACGCTCACGCCCAAGATCGTGCAGCTGGAGAAAGATACCGCCGCGCAGCTCAAGGCGGCCGCCGACCCGCAGCCGGCCGCGCCATCCGCGCAGGGCGCGCAAGCGCCACCGCCCGCCTCCCCGCAGCAACCGCAGCACTAGACGGCTCAACCCTCAACGCCGGCGTTTCGGGCGTGCGGCGCCGCGGGTTGCGCGCTTCACGCGCGGCGTTGCCCTGGCGGGCTTCGCGGCCCTGGCCGGCTTCGCCGCGGCCAGCGCCGCGGCCACCGAGCGACGCGCCCAGGCCACGAGCGCCGCGGCGTCCTCCAGCACATCCGCCGGGGTCTCGTAATAGCTCATGCTGAGCTGCGGGCTGTCGGGGTAGGGCCGGAACTGACCCATGCCGCGGGTGGTGAAGTCCGCGCGGTTGGCATCGTTGACGCGCAGATACAGGGTGTCGTTGTCGATGAGAGCGAAAAAGAACTCATCGCAGTACAGGCCGGCGCCGCCGAACATGCGCCGCGAGGTCACCCCGCCCAGGCCGCTGAGCTGATCGTGCACGTAGTCGAGGTATTCGCTGCTGACGGCCATGAGAGCTGGCGGTCACGAACCGAGCCGTGAGCGCGAAAGAGGCCGGATGTACTTGCGGCGGCCACGAAAGGCCTCTTTCGCGATCGCGGCTGAGCACATGCGAGCGTGGCTCTTTAGTCCTCGCTGATGTTCCTGAAGTCCACGCCCAGGGAGCGGAGTTTGCGGTACAGGTGCGTGCGCTCCATGCCGACGCGCTTGGCGAGCTGCCCGACCTTGCCGTTGCACAGCAGCAGCTGTTGCTGCAGGTAGGCGCGCTCGAACTGCTCGCGCGCCTCGCGCAGCGGCAGCGCCAGCAGGTCCTGTTTCACCAGGGGCTCATTCGGTGGGGTCTGCACCGCGAGCTCGCGCTCGATCTCCTCCAGGCGGATCTCTTCCGCGCCGCCGTGGATCAGCAGCCGATGCACCAGGTGTCTGAGCTCGCGCACGTTGTCCGGCCAGGGATAGTTGCGCAGCCGGTTCTGCGCCGCGACGGAAAAGCGCCGGTACGGCAGGGCGTCGGTGTCGACCAGGCGATCCACCTGATGCCGCAGCAGCTCCGGCACGTCCTCGGCGTACTCGCGCAACGGCGGCACGCGCATGAGCAGCACGTTGACGTGCGCGAGCAGATCGCGGCGCAGCGCCTCCGTGCCGGCACGCTGCTCGACGCCAGGCTGCGCAGAGGCCAGCAGCCGCGCGCGCAGGCTCACCGGCTCGGATCCCCCCAGGCGCGTGAACTGCCCCGATTCGAACACGCCCACCAGCAGTCGCTGCACGCCCGGTGGCAGGTCCTCGAGCTCGTGGATGAACAGCGTCCCGTTGCCCGCCTCCTCCAGAACACCCGCGACCGCCGGCCCGTCCGCCGGCTCGCGGCCGAACAGCAGGCTCTCGGCGTCCGCGTCGCGCAGGCTCGAGGCGACGAGTGGCACGAACGGCGCGCCGGCGCGCGGTCCGCGCTCGTGCAGATAACGCGCGAAGGCTTCGCGTCCGGAGCCGGGCTCCCCGACCAGCAGTACCGGGGAGGGATTGGCCGCCATCTGCTGCAGCTCCGCGCGCAGCGTCTGCATGAGCCGGCTCTTGCCGATCGGTACCGCGAGCGGGGAGCCGAGGAGCTTGCCCGCCTGGCGATGCCGCCGGCCCGCATCCAGGGCGCGCTCCACGGTGCGCAGCAGCTTCGCGAGCGACAGCGGTTTTTCCACGAAATCGAAGGCGCCGAGCCGCGTGGCCTCAACCGCCGTCTCCACCGTGCCGTGCCCGGACATCATCACTACCGGGCAGCCGTCGGCGGCGGCGGCCGACCATTCACGCAGCAGCGTGATCCCGTCCACGTCCGGCATCCAGATGTCGAGCAACACGAGATCGGGGATCTGGCGGGCGCGCGAGGCACGTGCCTGCGCGGCGTTGGCGGCGACGTCCACCTCGTACCCCTCCTCGGAGAGGATCTCCTTCAGCAGACCGCGGATATCCGCCTCGTCATCGACCACCAGAATGTGTGGACTGCTCATGCCCTCTCCCTCCGCAACTGATCCAACCGCTCGCGCGCGCCTCCCGTGGCAGACCGGGTGCTGTCCTTGACCGGCAGCACCATGCGCACGCGCGCTCCACCCTCGGGCCGATTGTCGGCGTCGATTCGTCCGCCGTGCTCCTCGATGATCTTCTTCACGATGGCGAGCCCCAGTCCCGTGCCCTTCGGCTTGCTGGTCACGTAGGGGTCGAAGACCTTACCCAGGAGCTCGCGCGGAAACCCGGGGCCATTGTCACACACGGTCACGGCCGCGTACTGGGCATCCGCGCCGGCCTCGAGCCGGGTCGCGATCTCGAGCGTCGGGGTGCCCACGCCATCGAGGGCCTCCAGGGCGTTGGTCACCAGGTTGTTGAGGATCTGGCGTACCCGGCCGCGATCGGCCTCGATGCCCTCGAGGTGCTCATCCAGATCCAGCCGGATGCGGGTGTGCGGCGCCTGCGAGCGGTACAGGTCCGCCACCTCGGTGATGAGCTGATTCAGGCTGAAGCGGCTGATCTGCATCTCCGGGGCACGCGCGTATTCGCTGAAGGCGTTCACCATCTGCTGCATGCTCTGCACCTGCTGCACGATGGTGCGCGTGCCGCGCTCGAGAATCTCGGCGTCGCGCTCGTTCATGCCGCTGAGCAGGCGCCGGCGCAGGCGCTCGGCCGACAGCTGGATGGGGGTGAGGGGATTCTTGATCTCGTGCGCCAGGCGCCGCGCGACCTCGCCCCAGGCGGCATCGCGCTGCGCCTGCAGGAGCGTGGTGATGTCGTCGAACACGATCACAAAGCCCATGTCGGAATCCTCGCCCGGGAGCGGGGTGCAGGCGCACATCAGCGTGCGGCGTCCGGCGGCGCCGTCCAGATCGAGCTGCTCGCGCCACTCCTCGCGCCCCGCGGCGAAGCGCACCGCCAGCGCCGCGACGAACTGCCCCAGACGCTCGTTGCCGCCGGCGAGCTCGGGGAGCGAGCGCCCGGTGGCGCCCGACAGGTCCGTGCCGAGGATCGCGCCGGCGGCCTCGTTGGCGGCGCGCACCACCATGCTGCGGTCGATGGCGAGCACGCCGGTCGAGAGGCGCGCCAGGATGATGGCGAGGCGCTCGCGCTCGCGCTCAACCGCCTGCTGGCTGTGGGTCGCCTCGGCGCGCGCCCGCCGCAGCCGCTTGGTCATGTCGTTGAAGGAGTGCACCAGAAAACCCATCTCATCGCGCGAGGGGAGCGGCAGGCGTGTGCCGAAGTCGCCCTTGCCGACCGCGCGCGTGCCCTCGATCAGATCCTGTACCGGACGCACCAGGCGCTGCGCCGAGAAGATCGCGCCGTAGATGGCCGCCAGCATGGCGAGCAGCAGGACCAGCGTGAGCGTGAGTCGGAAGCTGTATTTGAGAGGCTCGCGCAGCGCGGCCAGATCGCCATACTGGTGGTAGGAGCTCTGCACCGCTTCCGAGAGCGCGGCGAGCTGCGCCGGCACCGGGTAGATCGCCACCACGAAGCGCCCGTCGTGGCCCGCGGCAGCGTCCCCGAGAGCCGCGGCCGTGCGGATCAGGTACTGCCCGCCGGTGAGCGGCTCGAGGCTGACGTAGGGCCGGTGCTGCACCACCTGTCGCACCAGATCCGCGGGTGGTTGCGAGGGCATGCCTTCCAGGGGACTCTCGAGGCTCGCGGCGAGGATGTGCTCGTGTGGACCGAAGAGGGCGATCTCGGTGGCCTGGCTGGCGCGCCGCTCGGCATCGAGCCTCGACTGCACGCCGGCGGGCGCCGCATCCGTGAGCGCCGCGGCGAGTGCCACCGTTCTGGCCGAGTACTCACGCATGCGCAGGTCGAGCGCCGCGCGCGACAACCCGAGGGCGTCGTTCAGTCCCTGCTTCACCTCCACCTTGAACCAGCTGTCGATGCCGCGATTGATGAACTCGAGCGACGACAGGTACACGATCAGCAGCGGCGCAATGACCAGCCCGCCGAAGATGCCCACGGTGCGCGCCGTGAGACGCGAGCCGGGCACGTGGGCGCGATAGTCGCGCACCAGGCGCCAGAGCTTGCGCGCCAGCAGCACGCTGAGCACGATCACGCCGCACAAGTCGACCAGCAGGATCCAGGGCCGCAGGCGCTCGAATTCCGCGGAATTCTGCACGCTCTCGGCGAGCAGCAGGAACGCTCCCAGCCCGATGGCGCACCACAGCAGCGCCTGCGCGACCGCCACCCAGCGCAGGCGCGGCGGGCGCTCGTTCACGCCGGGAGTAACCATGAGTACCACTCGCTCACCCGTGCCCAGTCGTCGGTCCAGAAGAGAATGGCGCGCAGGCTGGCCGGCAGGTGACCGCGGCGCACGCCGGCGCGCACACTGATAGTGTAGTTGCCGCCATCCAGCTGCGGCTCCACCAGGATCGGCCAGGCATCCACCTTGCCCAGGTACCCCAGCGCCTCGTCCAGCGTTGCGAAGCTCTCCTGATCGCCGCTCTTGGTGTCGCGCACCACGTAGCGGTCACTCACCGCGTGGTAGCTGAGCTCGCGCCGCAGCGTCAGCTCGATGATGTTCAGGTTGAACCAGAAGCGCCGCTGACGATCCACGCGCGCCTCGAGGTCGACCGTGAGCGTCAGTCCGTCCCGCAGCGCGTTGCGGATGGCGGGACTCATGGGGTAGTCGATGCGCGCGTGCAGCAGAAACACCCCCTTGTCGAGGTTCACGTAGGCCGAGCGCACCTCGAGCACCCCGTCGAGCGCATCGCCGTAAGCTGGACCCCAGCTTGCAAGGGCCATCACGCACAGCGTCGTGAGCAGGCTGCCCCGGGTCAAACCATCCCTTGTTGGAACACCGCGTAGCATGGATGCAACGACAGACCTGTGATGGATCTGCGACCGGAAGCGCCGTCTCAGGTTCCGGCCGTTGTCTTTTCGAGACAAGCATAATAGAAGCCGTCCGTCCCCGCCTCTGCTCCGGGCAGCAGTTGCACGCCCACCGTGCAATCGAGCGCTCCCGGCGCCAGCGCGGGGCCTTCCGGCATCGCGGCGCGTCTCATCTGCGGCTGCTCCGCCAGCAGCCGTGTCACGACCTCCTCGTTCTCGGCCGGCAGTATCGAGCAGGTGGAGTACAGCAGGCGCCCGCCCGCGGCCAGCATCGTGACCGCGGCCCTGAGGATCGCGAGCTGTCCGGCCGCCAGCGCGGCCATGTCACCCGGGCGTCGCAGCAGCTTGATGTCCGGGTGACGGCGGATCACCCCGCTCGAGGAGCAGGGAGCATCCACCAGAATCCGCTCGAACGGCCGCCCGTCCCAGAAGCTGCCCGGATCGCGAACGTCTGCGGCCACCACGTGCGCGCTGCGCTTGAGGCGGCGCAGGTTGTCCTCGATCAATCCCACCCGCACCGGGTCGATGTCCACGGCCGTCAGATCCGCCCCTTCGCTTAGCAGCTCCAGGAGGTGACCCGTCTTGCCCCCGGGAGCGGCACAGGCATCGAGCACGCGCATGCCGTGGCGCACATCCAGCAGCGGTGCCGCGAGCTGCGCGCCCGCGTCCTGCACCGAGACCCGGCCTTCGTCGAAGCCTGGCAGGCGGCTGATGGCCATCGGGTGATTCAGAGTGACGGCGTTCTCGGCCCACTTTACCGGATACGCCTCGATCTGAGCTTCCGCCAGTTCAGCCACATAGGCTCGCGCCTGCGCGCGCGAGGCGTCAACACGCACGGTCATCGGTGGATGGCCGTTGTTGGCCGCCAGTATGGACGGACATTGCCCGGGCCAGGCGGCTGCGATCTGCTGCACGAGCCAGGCCGGGTGCGCCGTGCGCGCGGGCAGCTGCACATCCACGCGGGCGAGCAGTGTTGTACGCTCGGCGACGAAGCGGCGCAGCACGGCGTTCGCCAGTCCGGTGGCTCGCGGGGCGCCCAGCAGCCGCGCCGCATCGACCGCCGCGTGCACGGTTGCCTCCGGCACGTTGCGCGAGTACTCGATCTGGTGGGCGGCCACATTGAGCAGCGCCCGCACTGCACTCGCCACGCCGGTCGTGAGCAGCTCCTCGACCGCGGGTGCGAGGCGCAGGTACCAGCGCAGCGTGCCCAGGGTGATGGCGCGAACCGCCGCACGGTCCGGGCCATTCGCGAGCCCGGCGAGTGCTGCGTCCGCGGAGTGGCCGCATCTGATCACCTCGTCGACCGCCCGCGCCGCCGCCGCCAGCGCCGGCGCGCCAGGGGCCCAGGGGGTTCTAGCCAAGCTGCCGCCCGGTGAGGGCCACACTGTGCGAGTAATCGCGTACGCCGAGCCGGCGGCGCCCGGGCCGCTGCACTTCGGTCACCCGCAGGCAGCCGCGGCCGCAGCGCACGCGCATGAAATCATCATGTACGGAGATGATCGCGCCAGGATCGGCGCTTTTATCGTCCTTTTCCGGGTCGTCAGTACGCAGGACTGCGTCAGGCTCAGCCTGTGCGGCCAGGATGCGCAGCGGCTCACCCTCGAGCGCGGTCTCGGCGACGGGCCAGGGATTGAAGGCCCGAACCTGCCGCTCGATCTCCAGGGCGTCGCGCCTCCAGTCGATGCGTGCCTCGGCTTTCTCGATCCGGGGCGCGTGGGTGACGCCCTCGGAGGGCTGGGGGCGGGGCGCGAGGCCGCCAGAGAGCCCATCGAGCGCCGTGAGGAGCGCCGCGGCGCCCAGGCTCGAGAGCGCCTCGTGGAGCGAGCCGCTGGTGTGGCTCGCGGAGATGGCGAGCCGGCGCTGCAGCAGCACCGGACCTGTGTCCAGACCCTCGTCCATCTGCATGATCGTGACGCCGGTTTCGCTGTCCCCGGCGAGGATCGCCCGCTGGATGGGTGCCGCTCCGCGCCAGCGCGGCAGGAGCGACGCGTGGATGTTGATGCACCCGAGGGGCGGGAGCGCCAGGACCTCGCGTGGCAGGATCAGTCCATAGGCCACCACGATCAGCACCTGCGGGTGCCAGTCGCCAAGTGCGGCGCGAGCCTCGGGGCTGTTGAGAGTCTGCGGTTGTGCGAGCGGCAGCTGCGAGGCGAGCGCTGCGGTCTTCACCGGGCTCGCGGCGAGTTTGCGGCCGCGGCCCCGGGGCCGGTCCGGCTGCGTCAGGACCCCGACGACGCTGTGTCGAGCGAGCAGCGCCGCGAGGGCTGGCAGCGCGAATTCAGGCGTGCCGGCAAAGGCGACGCGCAACACTACCAGCCTGTCGGACTAGCTGACCCAAAACCGTGGCAATGAGCAACCGGCAAAAGCCGCGCCTTTTGCCGGCGGAAACGCAGCCGCGGTCCGAAAAAGCGCCGCAGGCGACTTTTTCCCATCGACTAGTACGCGCGGCGCGCGCTGCCCGAGCTCGCCGCGACCGCAGGCGCGAGGCGCTCCCTGCGCTCCTTGTCGAGCTTCTTGCGAATGCGCTCGCGCTTCAGATCCGACAGGTAGTCGACGAACAGCTTCCCGTCGAGGTGGTCGATTTCGTGCTGGATGCACACCGCCAGGATGTCGTCGTAATCGGCCTCGAACGCCGCGCCGCTGCGATCCTGCGCGCGCAGCCGGATCTTCGCCGCGCGCTTCACTTCATCGAAAATCCCCGGCACCGACAGACACCCTTCCTCGGTGCTCGCCTCCCCTTCGCGCGCGAGGATCTGCGGGTTGATGAGCACCAGCGGCTGGTTGTGCTCGGCCGAGACGTCGATGACGATGACGCGCTGGTGCACATCGACCTGGGTCGCGGCGAGCCCGATGCCCGGAGCGGCGTACATGGTCTCGATCAGGTCATCGACCAGCGTGCCGAGGGCCGCATCGAAACGGGTCACCGGCTGCGCACGCGTGCGCAACCGGGGGTCGGGGAACTCGAGGATGGTTCTAAAGGCCATGGCTTGCCGATATGGGGGCGGAGCCGCCCGTGATCCAGCGCACAAACTCGACATTAATTCGCATGCCGAGCAGGCACCATCCCAGTATAACAACTAGAATCTCGGGCGCAGGTCGTGTGGTCCACCTCGCGCAATAAGGAGTGGAGGATGGTCTCGAATCAAGTACTTGGAGCTCGCCTGGCGGCGGGCTGGCTGATCGCTGCGATCACGCTTGGCGGCTGCTCGCATCTGCGGCACACCGACGCCACCGCCACCACCCCCGCCCCCGCCCCGGTGACGCAAGCCGCAGGCGAAGCGCGCGCCGTACCCGCCGAGCAGGACATGACGGCGACCGAGGCGGCGATTGCCGCCGCGGGCACCAGCGCCGCGCCGGCCGCCGCCCCGCCGGTCGAGACCGGCCCGGCGCTCAAGCCCGGCGCGCCTAAACACTACACGGTCAAACGCGGCGACACGCTCTGGGGCATCGCCTCGATGTACCTGCGCGATCCGTGGCTGTGGCCCGAGGTGTGGATCATCAATCCGCAGATTCCGAATCCGCACCTCATTTATCCGGGTGACACGCTGGCGCTGGCGTTCGGTGCCGACGGCCGTCCGCAGGTGAGCCTCGAGCAGGCCGGTGCGGTGCGCCTGGATCCGCGTCTGCGCAGCACGCCTCTCGAGAGCGCCATCCCGACCATTCCCTACGCCGCCATCGCCTCGTTCCTGTCGCGGCCGACGGTCATGACCGACGATGACATCCGTCACGCGCCCTACGTGCTCGCGTTCCGCGACATGCACGAGGTCGCAGGCTCCGGCAACGAAGTGTACGTGCGCAATCTTTCGGCGGCGGAGAATACCCGCTTCGCCGTGGTGCACGTCGCAGATCCGCTGCGCGACCCGGATGACGGCAAGGTGGTCGGCTATGTCGGAATCTACACCGCCACCGCGCTGGTGCAGCGCGCGGGGGATCCCGCCAAGGCGCTGCTGATCGACCCGGCGCGCGAGACCCTGCGCGGCGATCGCCTGTTGACCACCGACGCCAGCCAGACCCCGGTCACCTTCGCGCTGCGATCGCCGTCGGGCGACGTGCACGGTCGCATCATCGACGTGGTCGGTGGGACCGACCTCGTCGGGCCGTACGAAGTGGTCGTCATCAACCGCGGCAAGCGCCACGGGCTCGAGCCCGGCAACGTGCTCGCCGTCGACCAGGCGGGCGATGTGGTGCGCGACGTGTTCCGCGGCGGCAGGCAGATCGGTGATACCAACGGCTTCGGCACCTCGTTCGCGCCCAGGGTGAAACTGCCCGACGAGCGCAGCGGGACGATGCTGGTGTTCAAGGTGTTCGATCGCGTCAGCTTCGGGCTGATCGTCGGCGCCTCCGACACCATTCACGTCGCCGACGTGGTGCGTAACCCCTGACCGCCTTTGCTTTATGCTCGCGCGCATGGATGCGATCCGTGCGCGCGCGCTGTTGGCACGAGCCCCGGGGTTGGGCGCCGAGCACCTGCGCGCCCTGATTGCCGCGGCCGGCGGCGAGCCGGCACGCGCGCTGCAGCCGCGCGTGCTGCGCGAGGTGCAGCTGCCCCCGGCCGCGCGCGGGTTTCTCAGCTCGCCCGATGAGGCCGCAATCGACGCGGATCTCGTGTGGCTCGCCGCGAGCGGCGCGCACATCATTCTGTGCACCGACCCGGACTATCCGCCGCTGCTCGGCGAGACCGCCGGCGCGCCCGCGGCGCTGTACCTGCTCGGATCCGCGCCGGCGCTCGCCTCACCACAGCTCGCCATGGTCGGCTCGCGCAGCCCCACGCCCAGTGGACGGGAAACGGCGCGCGCGTTCGCCGCGTGGTTTGCGCGCGCCGGGCTCACCGTGACCAGCGGACTCGCATTGGGGATCGATGCCGCCAGCCACGAAGGGGCGCTGTCGGTCGAGGGCCTCACGGTGGCCGTGTGCGGCACCGGCCTCGATCGGGTCTATCCGCAAGAGCACGAGGGCCTCGCCGCTCGCATCCGCGCGCGCGGCGCGCTGGTGTCGGAGTTCCCGCCGCGCACCGCACCGCTGCGCCAGCACTTCCCGCGGCGCAACCGCATCATCAGCGGGCTTGCGCTCGGCACGCTGGTGGTCGAGGCCGCCCGTCACAGCGGCTCGCTCATCACCGCGCGCCTGGCGGCGGAATCCGGGCGCGAGGTGTTTGCGATCCCGGGCTCCATCCACAGTCCGGTCTCGCGGGGCTGCCACCAACTCATACGCGACGGCGCGAAGCTGGTGGAGGAGGCCGCGGACGTTCTGGCGGAGCTGCGGATTTCGGTTCCGAAAGAAACACTTACGAGCGCGCCCGGGCACCTTCCACAGCCGCCGGCATTGGACAAGGAGTATGAAATGCTGTTAGATGCGCTCGGCTTTGAACCCGCGACCATCGATGTTCTCGTCGCGCGCACGCGTTTAGCCTCCGAGTCAGTTGCCTCGATGCTGCTGATACTCGAGCTGCAGGGGCGTGTGGCGGCGCTTCCGGGCGGCCGCTATGGCCGATTACCTTGAATGATGACTGGCAGCGTTCTCGACATCCTGATCTACGTCTTCGACCGCTACATGCTCGAAGAGACCCCGGAAGTGCCCGAGCGCGAGCAGCTGGCGCGCGATCTGGAATGGGCAGGCTTCGCTCGCACCAACGTCGAGCGGGCGCTGGACTGGCTCACCGAGCTCGCCTTCGGACATCAGCGCCCGCCCCTGCCGGGCGCGGCGCGCGAGGACGGCGCGCCGTGCGGCGTGCGGGTTTTTGCCGACAGTGAGCTGCTGCGCCTGTCGCCGGAGTGCCGCGGGTTGTTGTTGACGCTGGAGCGCGCGCGTGTCATCACGCCGCTACAGCGCGAGATCGTGATCGAACGCATGCTGGCGCTGGAAGCCGACGAGCCCGACACCGAGCAGCTGAAGTGGGTCGTGCTCATGGTGCTCTCGAGTCAGCCCGGGAGTGAGCTGGCGGTCGAGCGGCTCGGCGGGCTGGTGGCGGATCTGCGCACCAATGCTCCGCATTGAGCGCGCCGCGGCGCCTCAAGGTGAGGTCAGGTCCGCGGCTGGTCCGCGGTTTTTCGTTTTAGGCTCGAGTGTTTTTCCATAACTCATGGCAGACAATCTGGTCATAGTCGAATCGCCCGCCAAGGCCAAGACGATCAAGAAGTATCTGGGCCGCGATTTCGACGTGCTCGCCTCCTACGGGCACGTGCGTGACCTGGTGCCCAAGGAAGGCGCGGTCGATCCCGACAACGGCTTTGCCATGAAGTACCAGGTGCTCGAGAAGAACGAGCGCCACGTCGAGGCCATCGCGCGCTCGCTGCGCAAGGCGAAGGCGCTGTATCTGGCGACCGACCCTGATCGCGAGGGCGAGGCGATCGCCTGGCACCTGAAGGAGATCCTGCAGGGGCGCGGCGATCTCGACGGCAAGGAAGTGCATCGCGTGGTGTTCTACGAAATCACGCGCAACGCCATCCGCGCGGCGGTCGGGCAGCCGCGCGGACTGTCGCTCGAGCTCGTCAACGCCCAGCAGGCGCGCCGCGCGCTCGACTATCTGGTCGGCTTCAATCTCTCGCCGCTCTTGTGGAAGAAGGTGCGCCGCGGGCTGTCGGCGGGGCGCGTGCAGAGCCCGGCGCTGCGCATGATCTGCGAGCGCGAGGAGGAGATCGGCGCGTTCGTGGCGCAGGAGTACTGGACCATCGAGGGCGAGGGCGCCCACAGCTCGCAGTCCTTCCCGCTGAAGCTGCTGGAGTATCGCGGCCAGAAGGTCGAGCAGTTCAGCTTCACCAACGAGACCGCAGCGCGCGAGGTCGAGCGCGCCATCCGCGCAGCGGCCGGCGCCGGCGCCGCTGGCGGCGGCGAGTTGCGCGTGCTCGCGATCGATCGCAAGCAGCGCCGCCGCAATCCCGCCCCGCCCTTCACCACCTCGACGCTGCAGCAGGAGGCGGCCCGCAAGCTCGGCTTCAACGCCCGGCGCACCATGCGTCTCGCGCAGCAGCTGTACGAGGGACAGGACATCGGCGAAGGCAGCGTCGGGCTGATCACCTACATGCGCACCGACTCGGTGTCACTCGCCGCGGAAGCGGTGCAGGAGATACGCGAGGTCGCAGCAAGGCTGTACGGCAAGGACGAGGTGGCGGACGAGCCGCGCATTTACAAGACCAAGTCGAAGAATGCGCAGGAGGCGCACGAGGCCATCCGCCCGACGGCTGCCAGCATCACGCCCGCCGACGTCGAGGGCAAGATCGAGGACGATCTGTACCGGCTGTACGCGCTCATCTGGAAACGCGCGGTCGCCTCGCAGATGAGTCACGCGCTGTTCGACACCGTCGCCGTGGACATGCTCGCCGGGCCCGACGGGGCGCAGCGTCACCTGCTGCGCGCCAACGGCTCGACGCTGGTGAAGCCCGGCTATATGTCGGTGTACCAGGAGGGCACTGATGACGCCAAGAGCGCCGACGATTCCGATCACGTGCTGCCGCCGATGAGCGAAGGCGATGCGGTGCAGCTGGCCGCGCTGCGCGCCGAGCAGCACTTCACCGAGCCGCCCCCGCGCTACAGCGAGGCCTCACTGGTGAAGGCGCTGGAGGAGCACGGGATCGGCCGGCCCTCGACCTATGCGAGCATCATCTCCACGCTGCAGGATCGCGAATACGTCGAGATGGACAGCCGGCGCTTCGTACCGACCGACATCGGCAAGATCGTCTGCCGCTTCCTCACCCATCACTTCCATCGCTACGTGGAGTACGGCTTCACCGCGGCGATGGAGGACGAGCTGGACGCGGTGTCGCGCGGCGAGGAAGGGTGGACCACGCCGCTCGACAAGTTCTGGAAGCCCTTCATCGACCAGGTCGAGAAGATCGAGCGCACGGTCACGCGCGAGCAGGTGGCGCAGGCGCGCGAGCTCGGCCGCGACCCCGCCAGCGGCAAGCCCGTCACCGTGCGCATGGGTCGCTACGGCCCGTTCGTGCAGAGCGGCACCAAGGACGATGAGGAGAAGCCGCGCTTCGCGGGCCTGCGCCCCGGCCAGAAGATGGATGCCATCACGCTCGCGGACGCGATGGAGCTGTTCAAGCTGCCGCGCACGCTCGGGGAGACGGCGCAGGGCGAGGCGATCGTCGCCAACGTCGGGCGTTTCGGTCCGTACGTGAAGTACGGCAGCAAGTACGCCTCGCTCAAGGAAGACGACCCGTACACCGTGACGCTCGAGCGGGCGCACGAGGTGATCCGCCTGAAGCAGGAAGCGGATGCCAATCGCATCATCCAGGACTTTGCGGCCGAGGGTATCCAGGTGCTCAACGGCCGCTACGGACCGTACATCACCGATCGCAAGAAGAACGCCAAGATCCCGAAGGACCGCGACCCGAAGACGCTCACGCTGGAGGAATGCCGCACGCTGCTCGCGGCCGCTCCCGAGCGCGGTGGACGCTTCGGACGCTGGGGCAAGGGCAAGGGCAAGCGTGCAGCCGTGCCCGCGCCCGCCGGCGAGGGCGCGCCGCAGGCACCCGGGACGGGGTCCGCGGCAGGCGCGCCACCTCCCGCCGCCAGGCAGAACCCGCGTCGGGGGCGCGCGCAGCCTGCCCCCGCACATGCGGCGGCGGCGCCGCCACCGGCAGGCAAGCCTAAGGCCGCGGCCCACGCCGCCCGCAAGCCGCGCTCGCGCGCCAGGAGCGCGGCCCGCAAGGCCCCAGCCGGCAAGTTGCGGCCCACGGCACCGGCGGCCAACGGCCGCGCGCGGCGCCTCAAGTAACGGCGCGTGTCACCCGGGAGCGGCCGCCAGAAAGCGCTCGATCGCTGCGACGCACCCGGGCTCATCGAGCAGCGGCGCATGCCCGCGATTGGCGACGGTGAGCACCTCGAGGCCCGGCTTTTCGCGCTGCATGCGCGCGAGCGTCGTCACGCTGAGAATGTCCGAGTGTGCGCCGCGGATGACGAGGATCGGCAGCCGCCCGAGCGCGCGCCACAACGGCCACAGATCCGGCGTGGCCGCGGAGCTGCTCTTCAACGGCTCGCGGATCAGCGGGTCGGCGTCCGCCTCCGGCACGCCCTGCGCGTTGGCGCGGTAACTCAGGCGCGCGATCTGCTCCCAGCGCGCATCGCTCAAGTCCGGCCAGGCGGATGCATAGTCGGCGCGCAGCTGCGCGACCGCCTCGGGCCAGCTGCCCACTGGGGCGGCCTTGCCGGCGTAGCCGCGGATGCGCTCGAGCCCCGCGGGTTCGACTTGCGGTCCCACGTCGTTCAGCACGATGCGCGCGATCAGCTGCGGTTGCATCGCCCCCAGCACCATGGCCATGAGACCGCCCATGGAGGTGCCGATGATGCTCACGCGGGCCGCGCCCAGACCTGCCAGCAGCCTCAGCACGTCCTGCAGGTAGACCGGGATCTGATAGTTGTTGAAATTCGGGTCGCGCGCCGAGAAGCCGCGGCCGCGCATGTCGGGCACGATGACGCGGTAGCGCGCCGCAAGGTGCGCCGCCAGCTCGCCGAAATCGCGGCCGTTGCGCATCAGCCCGTGCAGGCACAGCACCACCGGTGAGTCGGCGGCGGCGGCGTACACACGGCTGTAGAGCCTCAGGCCATCGTGGCTGTCGAACCAGTACTCGGGCACTGCGCCGCCTCCTTCCCCAGGTGATACATTCCATCAGTGCGGACGACGGCAGGCAATGAAGTACCGCCACAGCTTCCACGCCGGCAACTTCGCGGATGTGCACAAGCACGTGACGCTGCTCGGGCTGCTGACGGCGCTGAAGAAGAAGGACAAGGGGTTCCTGTACCTCGACACGCACGCCGGCCGCGGCAGCTACGACCTGTCGAGCCCGTCGCTCGAGGCGGCCGCCGGCATCGGGCGCTTCGCGAGCCTCGAGCACAGTGCGCCGGAGTTGCGCCAGTACGCGGCGCTGCTGGCGCAATTTCGCGCCCTCCCCGGGCAGCGGCATCTGTATCCCGGCTCGCCGCTGATCGCGGCGAGCGAGCTGCGGGCGCAGGATCGTGCGGTGCTCATCGAGTTCCTGGGCGCGGAAGCGCACGCGCTCGAGGCCTCACTCGGCAGCCTCGCGCAAGCGCGCGGCGATGCTGCGCTCAGCCTGCGGGTCGAGCGGGGCGACGGCTTCACGCGGCTGCGGGCCTGGCTGCCCCCGCCCGAACGGCGTGCGCTCACCTTCATCGACCCGCCGTACGAACAGACCGATCAGGACTTCGGGCACGTCACGGCCGCACTCGCGGAAGGGTTGCGCCGCTTTCCCACCGGAGTGTTCGCGGCCTGGTATCCGATCAAGGACCAGCGCCGCACCGCCTTCTGGCTGGCCGCGTGCGCGCGCACCCTGCCGGCGCCGCTGCTGGCGTGCGAGCTGTGGCTGTACCCGCCTGATTCGCAGGTCGGGCTCAACGGCTCGGGCCTGCTGATCGCGAACCCGCCCTACCTCACCCTCGAGCGCCTGCAGGTCTGGCTGCCGGAGCTCAAGTCAGCTCTCGCCGTGGGCGCCGGCGCGGGCGCGAGCGCACGGATGCTGTCACAATCACCCTGATGGGCACCGCGCTGGATCAGTACGGAGTCGCCGGCCATCCGGTCGGTCACAGCCTCTCGCCGTTCATTCACGGCATGTTTGCCCGCGAGACCGGGCAGAGGATCAGCTACCGCCTCTACGACGTGCCGCCCGCTGAGTTTCACGAGCGCGTGCGCGCGTTCTTCGCGCAGGGCGGCCGTGGCCTGAACGTCACCCTGCCTCACAAGATCGCGGCGGTGGAGGTGGCGCACGAGCTGACGCCCCGCGCCGCCTACGCCGCGGCGGTGAACACGCTCGCGGCGCGTCCCGACGGCATCCTCGGCGACAACACCGACGGCGCCGGCCTGGTGCGCGACCTGTGCGACAACCTCGGAGTGGCCATTACCCGCCGCCGGGTGCTCGTCATCGGCGCAGGCGGCGCGTCCCGCGGGATCCTCGGCCCGCTCCTGGGCCTCGCGCCGGAGGTGCTGGTGATCGCCAACCGCACACCGCAGCGCGCCCAGGCGCTCGCCGCGGAGTTCACCGAGCTGGGCGTCGTGCGCGGCGTCGGGTTCGCAGAGCTCGACCAGCCCTTCGACCTGATCGTCAACGCCACCTCCGCCAGCCTCGCCGGTGAGCTGCCGCCCTTTCCGCCGACGGTCATCGGCCCGCAGACGGTGTGTTACGACCTGGCCTACGGCAGGTCCGCGACCGCCTTCATCGAATGGGCCAACCGGCAAGGGTGCATGCGGGCGCTGCAGGGCTGGGGCATGCTGGTGGAGCAGGCCGCGGAGTCGTTTCGTCTGTGGCGCGGCATACGTCCGGACACCGCGCAAGTGCTGGCCGCGCTCAAGGAGCGCGCGGCGAGCGTTTGAACTCGCCCGATCGCGCGCGCACACTTTCGCCTTAAACGACACGAATTCCCCGGACGGGGCAAGGCCGAAGGGAGTCGGGCGATGCGCTCGAACTGTTCGATCCTGATAGCGACGCTGGCTGCAACGCTCCTCTCGTCCGGCATCCGTGCGGCGGATAGCCCCGGAACGGAGGATGGCGTTCTCCAATTGCAACTCCGCGCCGTTTACCTCGAGCCCAACCACACCACCTTCGGTTACAGCAACAATCTCGCCGGCAAGCTCTACCCCGAGCTCTCCGGAGAGTGGTTTCTCGGTCCCTCCTGGTCGACCGAGCTGACGCTCGGCGCGGGGACGGACTTCAGCCTCACCGATGGTGATTCGATAAGACTGTGGCCCTTCACCTGGACGGTGAAATACCAGTTCGCTCGCCAGGCCGACTTCGGTCCGTATCTCGGCGCGGGGCTGAACCACACCTGGTCGTCGCTGAACACCAGTCCCTACAACCACTCCGGGATCGACAGCTCGAGCACCGGCTGGCTGGTCCAGGCGGGAGCGGACACGCGGCTCACCCCGACCTGGTTCGTGAACGCGGACGTGCGCTACCTCGGGGGGCTCGAGCCGCGCAACCTGCTGAACGGTACCTACTACCCGGGCGCAGGTCGCTACAAGATCGATCCGTTCCTCTTCAGTCTCGGCGTGGCTTATCGCTGGCACTGACGGCACGCGCCCGACACGCTCGCATGCTCAGCGCATGGTGACCAGCTCCTCCGCAGAGGTCGGATGAATCGCCACCGTGTCGTCGAAGTCCTTCTTGGTCGCTCCCATGCGCACCGCCACCGCAAACCCCTGCAGCATCTCGTCCGCGCCCGCGCCCACGACGTGCAGGCCGACGATGCGCTGCTCGGGACCCGCGGTCACGAGCTTCATCTCGCAGCGCCTCTTCGCCGTGGTGAGCGCGTGATACAGCGGCACGAAGCTGGATCTGAACACCGTGATGTTGGCGGCACCGTAGCGCTCGCGGGCCGCCTTCTCGGTGAGCCCGACGGTGCCGAGCGGTGGTCGGCCGAAAATTACCGTCGGAATGTTCTCGTAATCCAGGTGCCGGTCGCTCTGCCCGCCAAACAGCCGGTCCGACAGCCGCCGGCCCGCCGCGATCGCGACCGGCGTGAGCTGCGCGCGCCCCGCCACGTCCCCGATGGCATAGATCCCGGGCGCGCTGCTCGCCTGGTACAGGTCGGTGGCGATGAAGCCCTGGATATCGAGCGCCACGCCGGCCTTGGCGAGCTCGAGGTCCTCCACCGCCGCCATGCGCCCGACCGCCCACAGCACGCAATCGAACGGGCCCAGACGCCGGCCGTCGCGCGCGGCGAGCTCGAGCGCGCCGCCGGCGCCGCGTGCCAGCGCGGCAGGTGAGGCGTGCATGAGGATGTCCACGCCCTCCTCGCGCAGCATGTCGAGCGTCGCCTCGCCGAGCATGTCGTCGAAGCTCTTCAGCGCCGTGTCCCCGCGCAGCACCAGGGTGGTGTCGGCCCCGAGGCCGGCGAAAATGCCCGCGAGCTCGATGGCGATGTAACTGCTGCCCACCACCGCGACGCGCCGCGGGCGCTCGCTGAGCTCGAAGAAGCCGTCAGAGGTGATGCCGAGCTCGGCGCCGGGAATCAGCGGCCGGCGCGCCCGCCCGCCGGTGGCGATGATGACGTGTGGGGCTTGCAGGCGGCGCCCGCCGGCACTGACGCCACGCGCATCGATGAAGCTCGCCCGGGCGCGCACCAGCTCGACCTTGCGGCGCGCGAGATTCGCGGCGTACACCGCGTTCAGCTCGAGGATGTAGGCGTCGCGCCTGTGCTTGAGCAACGCCCAATCGTGCCCCTCGATCTCCAGCCGGAAAGCGTAGTCCGGGGCATCGCGCAGCGCGCCGCCGACATCGGCCGCGTTCCAGGAGATTTTCTTCGGTATGCAGCCGACGTTCACGCAGGTGCCCCCGAGGCGGCCGGACTCCACCAGCACCACCCGCGCGCCGTATTCGGCGGCGCGCTGCGCCGCGGCCAGCCCGCCGCTGCCGCCGCCGATCACGACCAGGTCGAATTTCTCGGTCATACGCCCTCGAGCGCTTAGCCGACGCCATGTTATATGAGGATGCGCGGCCGCGGTTCCACCCCCGCAGCGCCGGGCCTGCCGAAGGCCGCTACAATGGCCCGCACGCTCACGCCACGAGACCGCATGGAAAACCCTCTCCTCGGCCGGGAACCCCTGCCGCAGTTCCTGCAGATCCGTCCCGAGCACGTCGAACCGGCGGTGCGGGAATTGCTCACGCAGAACCGCGCGCGGATCGAGGAGCTCGCCTCACTGCCGCAACCCAGCTTCGCGACGCTCATCGAGCCGCTGCAGGAGCTGCAGCACCGCGTTTCGCGCACCTGGTCGCCCGTGAGCCACCTGAACGCGGTGCTCAATTCCGACTCCCTGCGCAGCGCTTACAACGCCTGCCTGCCGCTGCTGTCCGCCTACCAGACCGACCTCGCACAGAGCGAGCCGCTGTTCCGGGCCTATCGCACCATCGCCGACCAGGAAGGCGCCGCGCTCGCCCCGGTGCAGCGGCAGGTGATCGAGCATGCGATGCGGGACTTTCGCCTCGCCGGGGTGGGTCTGCCGGTGCAGCGCAAGGAGCGCTTCAAGTCCGTGATGCTCGAGCTCACCCAGCTGCAGGCAAAGTTCGAAGAGAACGTGCTGGATGCCACCAACGCCTGGACGCGCCACGTCGAGGATCCGCAGCAGCTGCGCGGACTGAACGACATGCTCATCGAGCAGGCGCGGCGCCGGGCGCACGAGCGCGGCGTGGCGGGCTGGATCCTCACCCTCGACCAGCCGACCTACGTCGCGGTGGTCACGGATGCGGAGTCCGAGAGCCTGCGGCGCGCCTTCTACGAGGCGTGGTCGACGCGTGCCTCGGATTGCGGCCCGGGCGCCGGGTGCTGGGACAACTCGGCGGTGATGGAAGAGATCCTGCGGCGGCGCCACGAGGCGGCGCGGCTGCTGGATTTTCGCAATTACTCGCAGTACGCGCTCGCGACCCGCATGGCGCACAGCGTCGATGAAGTGCTGCAGTTCCTGCACGATCTGTCGCGCGCGGCCCGCCCCGCGGCGCTCAGCGAATTCGCCGAGCTCGAAGCGTTCGCCGGCCGCAGGCTCGCCGCCTGGGACCTCGGCTTCTATGCCGAGCGGCTGCAGCGTGAGCGTTTCTCGGTGTCGCAGGAGGAATTGCGGCCGTACTTCCCGCTGCCGCGGGTGCTCACCGGGCTGTTCGAGGTCGCCGAGCGGCTGTTCGACGTGGCGGTGCGCGAGCGTGCCGGTGCGCCGGTGTGGCACCCGGACGTGCGCTTCTTCGAGATCGCAGGCAGCGCCGGTGAGGCGGTCGGCAGCTTCTACCTGGACGCGTACGCGCGCCCCAACAAGCGCAGCGGCGCCTGGATGGACGAGTGCGTCGGCCGCAAGCGCCTGCGCAGCGGTGCGGCGCTCCCGGTTGCCTACCTGGTGTGCAATTTCCTGCCCCCTGGCGCGACGCAACCGGCGCTGCTCACGCACGACGACGTGCTCACCCTGTTCCACGAGTTCGGCCACGGCCTGCACCATCTGCTGACGCGCGTCGACTATCCGAGCCTCGCCGGCATCAACGGCGTGGCCTGGGACGCGGTGGAGCTGCCGAGCCAGTTTCTGGAGAACTACGCCTGGCACCCGCAGGTTCTGCAGCGCATCTCCGGGCACTTCGAGGGCGGTGCGCCGCTGCCCGCGCAAACACAGGCGCGGCTGATCGCCACCCGCAGCTTCCACGCGGGGCTGCAGATGATGCGGCAGCTGGAATTCGCCCTGTTCGATTTCCGCATCCACACCGAGTATTCGCCCGAGCGCGGCGCGCGCGTGCAGCAGATCCTGCGTGAGGTCCGCGACGAGGTCGCGGTCGTGCCGGTGCCGGAATGGAACCGCTTTGCGAACAGCTTCGGCCATATCTTCGCCGGCGGGTACGCCGCCGGCTACTACAGTTACAAGTGGGCGGAGGTGCTGGCGGCGGATGCCTTTGCCGCGTTCGAGGAGAGCGGCGTGTTCGACCGCGCCACCGCCCAGCGCTTTCTGGACGCGATCCTCAGCCGCGGCGGCAGCCGTGACGCCCTCGAGGCCTTCATCGAGTTTCGCGGCCGCCGGCCGGACGTCGCGGCGCTGCTGAAGCAGCACGGCATCCTCGCCACGGGCGAGCTCGCCGCGTGAGCGCGAAGCTCACAGCGCGCCTGCTGCCGGCACCGTGGCTCCTGCTGTGCGCCGTGGCCTCCAATGCCGCGCGCGCGGAAAACCTGTACGTCATCGAGCAACTGGTGGTCAGTATCGGCAGCGCGCCCGACGGGAGCGGCGAGCGTGTTGCCTCGGTCAGGAGCGGCGATGCGCTGGAGGTCCTGGAGCGCTCGGGCGATTGGGTCCACGTGCGCACGGGCAGCGGCAGGGAGGGCTGGATCAGGGCGAGCTACCTGTCGGCCGAGGAGCCGCTGCGGCCGCGGCTCGCGCAACGCACCGCGGAAGTGGAGCGGCTCAAGGAGGATGTGAGCCGCCTGCAGGCACAGCTCGCGGCGGCGCGCAGCCCCGCGAGCGCGGCGCCCCTCGGGGGCGCCACCGCCCCAACCGCAGCGCTTACTGCCGCGGTCGCCGCGGAAGACGCCGCCACAGCGCCGCCGGCGCTGTTTGCCGCGGCGGAGGAGGAAAATCCCCGGCGGGTGTGGCCGTGGGCGCTCGGTGCGGGGCTGCTCGCCCTGTGCGTCGGTTTTGCGCTCGGAGCCCTGGTGCTCGACCGGCACATCCGCCGCAAGTACGGCGGCCTGCGCATCTACTAGCTTGGCTTCGCTAAGC
>WNFR01004595.1_pt1 | contig 21304 bp, 19 predicted proteins | sample 5400221 | NCBI WGS metagenome assembly WNFR01 (sample SAMN13153357, study PRJNA577476) | soil metagenome | isolation source: 40 cm soil under Madrone tree | place: USA:California | collected 2016-06-14 | reverse complement strand
GATCAACTCACGCACACAATCAACCAAACCGCCGCCGCCAGGACGATCGAGCAGAAAACCGCTGCTGACCCGAGATCCTTGGCGCGACCGGAAAGCTCGTGATGCTCGCTGCCGATCCGGTCGACGATGGTCTCGATGGCGGAATTGATCAGCTCGACAACCACCACCTGCAAATAACTGCCAATCAAGAGCGCCCGCTCGCCGCCGTTTGTTCCGATAAACCAGGCCGCCGGAATAGCAATCAGGCTCACATACAACTCATAGCGCAGCGCGGGTTGAGTGCGCCAACCCTCACACAAACCGCTCAACGAATATCGCGTTGCATTGAGGATACGCTCGATTGGGCCGAAGTCGCCGCGCGCCATACAAAAAAGAATGCGGACCGCACCTAACCGATGAGCAGCATGAGGCGCGAAACCGGAATGGTCGTCATCGTCCTTTGAGCGCGTTCAATACTTTTTCCGCTGTGATCGGCAATGATTTGATCCGCACTCCGACCGCGTCCTCCACCGCGTTGGCGATAGCCGCTGCGGTGGGAATCAGCGCGGTCTCACCGATGCTCATGCTGTTATACGGCCCGCTGCCGAAATCGGATTGCAGGATGGCCGTTTTGAGCTCCGGGATATCCTGAATGTTGGGAATCTTGTACTCGCCGAGATTGGCCGCGAGTACCTTTCCGCTCTCGTCGTAGGCGAGGTCTTCAATCACTCCATAACCCAGTCCCATGACGACTGCGCCGTCGATCTGGCCTTGATGCGTCAATGGATTCAAGATCGCCCCGGTGTTATGCGCGGTGGTGAGTTTTTTTACGCGCACTTCGCCCGTGTCCTCGTCCACCTCGACTTCGGCCACCTGCGCCACCAGCGAAGCTTCCGGCCCGTCGGCCATGTTCATGTAGTGACCTTCGGCGGTCATCGGTTTGCCGTTGGCGCGGGCGATCTCGCCGTAGGTCATGCGTCGTTCGGCCCGGCCATGGGTCACCCCGCCATCGTACAAAATCAGTTCGTCCTCAGTAGCGTTCATCACGCGCCCCGCTACCTTGAGAATTTCTTCACGCAACCGGCGCGCGCCGTCGAGTGCCGAGCTGCCGTGCACCCGCGTGCTGCTGCTGCCGCGCACACCGGTATCTTTGATGACTTGCGACGAGTCGAGCATCTCGACGTGGATGGAATCGAGCGGCACTTTCAGCTCCTCGCCGACGATCTGCCGCATCATGGTAAAAACCCCGGGGCCGGTATCGGTCACCGCGGATGAGAGGGTGATCACACCGTCTTCGTCGACTTTAACGCGCGCGTACGATTCGCCGCCCTTGGAAACCCAGTCCGCGATCGCGCAGCCGCGGCCGATGTTTTTCATCTTGCTTCGGCGAAAACCCGATTCATCCAGGGCTTTCATCAATGTCTCGGTCGCCTTGACGTGCGGGATGACCTCCCCCAGCGGCGAGGTGTCGCCGTCATGCATCAAATTCATGCGGCGATATTCAACGGGATCGATGCCCAATTGCCGCGCCACTAGATCGGCTTGGCTTTCGCAGGCGAACATCGCCTGCAGGTGGCCGGGGGCGCGCATGTAACCGCACGGCATCTTGTTGGTGTAAACGTATTTTTCTTCGACCAAACAATTGGGCACACGGTAAGGGCCCGGCGCGTCGTGGGCGCCGACGAGAAATCCTTGCGGCCGGTAGGCGCCATAGGCACCGCTGTCGAAGACAAACTGCACGTGCTGAGCAATCACGATGCCGTTTTTCTTCACGCCGGTCTTGACCTTGATCACCGCACCATGGCGCGGATTGCCGGCGGTCAATTCCTCGGTGTAGTCAACGACCAGCTTGACCGGCCGGCCGCTTTTCTTCGCCAGGGCATAGCAAAGCGCGACGTCGTTGCCGTCGCCCTTGCCGCCAAAGTCGCCGCCGACGTAACAGGGATGAATGATCAAGCTCGTTGGCGGAACCTGTAATGCATTGCCGACCTGATCGCGCATCCCGAACGGACTTTTGTTCGACGACCAGATTTCCGCCGTGCCGTCAGAGTTGACCCGCACGAGCGATGAATGCGGCTCGATATACGCCTGGTGCACGGCGGGGACCGTAAAAGTATTCTCGACGATCACGTCGGACTGGCGGAAACCTTCCTGCACTTCGCCCTTCTTCCAGTTGAGTTGGACAAACACGTTGCTCGGCGTCTCGATCTTGTGCAGCAATCCTTTGTATTCGGCGAGATTCGGATGGAGCAAAGGCGCTCCCGGTTCCATCGCGGCAAGCGGATCGGTGATAACCGGCAAGTCTTCGTACTCCACGTCGATCAAATCGACCGCCGCTTCCGCAATCGTTTCGCTCTCGGCTGCCACTGCGGCGATTTTTTCGCCGATGTAGCGCACCACGCCGTCGGCGAGGATCGGCATGTCGACGATCTTCTTGCCGATCTTGGCGCCGCCAAGATCGGCGCCGGTCAAGACGGCTTTGACTCCCGGTAGTGCGATCGCTTTGGAAGGATCGATTTTTTTGATTCGGCCGTGCGCGATAGGGCTGCGCAGCACCTTCGCCCAAAGCATATCCGGCAACCCGACGTCGACTGCGTATATGGCGCCGCCGCCGACTTTTTGCTCGCCTTCCACTCGCGGACTCGGAATACCGACGCTGCGCAGCTCGTTCATGTGAAATAACCTCGATGTTTTAGCGGACTACAATAAAACAAATCGCTACATTTTCTTCGCTAACTTTCTTACGTCGCTACATATTCTTACTTATTTTACCTTTTACTTGTTTTCAAATCACATCTATGGTTTGTGGTAGTTATAACAAGCGAACACTCGTCGCAAGCAAATTTAAGGAGGATCTATCTCGTGGACGACGTTAAGAGCCAGATGGAAGGCGTAACTCGCGTATACGTCGAACTGGACAATAAAATTTCCGACAAAGGCGGCGTGCAGAATCTATTCGGCATGAACCGCAAAATTCGCCAAGCGCTGGAGTCGATTAGCATCGGCGAGCTCGATTCCATGCTCGCGGAAATTCATCGCGCCAAAGAAGGATTGACCCGGCTACAGGAAGACGTCGTTGAGATCAGGGTTCTAAAAGAAGTCCTGTCCTCACCGATATCAAAACCAATCAACGGCCAAGCCCGACCGTAGACCCACACCAAGCAGCTCACATTCCGCGCGGTGGATTGTCCCAACGTTGGGAATTCGACTGCTTGGATTTGGCTGTGTCAAAATTAATCACGGCCTACATCCATCGGTAGGCGGGCAGCGCTTTGCCGTTAAAAAGCATGCGGTGAACGTTTTTATTTACGGCACCACTGCAAGCTGGAGGCGGCTGACCACTTCCCCCAACGAGCCCGCAATGATAACACTGCCATTTTCATAGGCGATCACCTGGTTTGAATACGGTGAGATCCGCGCGCCAAGGGTGAGTATTCCTGCCAAGTTGAGCGGATCCGCCGATGAAACAATCACGGGTCCCGGGCGCCCGTCAACGTGCCGTGACGCGCGCAACGCCTCCACGGCTTGCGGCAAGGCAAACTGCTCGCCGACAAACCCGTCGATGAAGCGTCCGCCGCGGATTTCACCGCGAGCTTCCAGGCGCCGATAGACGCTCAGCAAATTGCGCCACGGCGGCATGATCACTTCTCGCGCGATTAAATCGCGAAAGACGACTCCGTAACGCTGCAGCAGTTGCCTCGCTCGCCGCTCCAAAATCATGTCGCTGCTCACCCGCTCATCTGCCGGCCCGTTTCGCCACAGCGACCACCGGCCCACGGGCATGAGTCGTTCTGGACTCTTGCCTCCCGAGATGACCCGAAGACTTCGCCGCGCAACTCGTTTGTGATCCGGCGTCAATAGGACTCTCAGCCCGGCGATGCCATCCCCGGTCGCAAGCCCATGCGCGACCAATTGCCACAGGGCTTGTTCTACTTTGACCTTCAATAGACCGGTGCCGCGGGCGATGTCGTCGAGAAAGGAAGCGCCATGCCGATCGAGATATCGGGCTACTTCCACAGCCATCGGCGATAGCGTTTTGATTTCATCAAACCGCAGCGCCGCCGGTTCCAGAAAAAAATCAAGATCTTCGCGCAGCAGAAATGAGATCGGCGCGTTTCGTCCCGGCGCGAGTAACCGCCGAGAGCGTCCCGGCGCGGCGGGAGGACGGGAAGGTTCCTCCAAAGTGACGGCACCCTTTTGTAGCCGCCCCCACGCGATGACGCCGCCAAGACAGAGCTGCTCGAGATCGGTGGGGTCGTAGTGTTCGATTCGCGCCGGCAAAACATGCTGTTCCCAGGCAGGCGCGGGCAATTCAAGTCCTTGCAACTGTTCTATCACGCGCAGTATCCCGTCCCGTCCGTGCAATTGTGTTGCCGGTGAGACATGCTGCCATGCGAGCAGAAATCTCATAAACTCGACCGCCGACACCGGCTCGATTTCCTTGCGCATGCGCCCAAGGGTCAAGCGATGAATCCGCGCCAAGAGAACTCTATCGCACCACTCCACCTCGCGGGCCGAGGCGCCAGAAGGAGTGAATTCGCCGCGCATCGCTACCCCGGCGCTTTCCAAAGCAATCAATGCCGCCTCAATCTTGCTGTATGGAAGCCCCAAGCGCGCGGCGAGATCGGTCACGGTGACCGGACCGCTGACCTCAAGCCATCCCTGGACAATCTTGCGAAACGCATCTTCCGCAGACGCAATTGTTTCACTAAAGCCGAGGGGCAGCTCCACCGGTGGATCAAGCGAGACATCGGCGATCACGACGCGGATTAGATCGCTGTGCTCCGCGGCAACGTAGGCGCGTCGGCCGACATTTTCGTCGTGCCAAGCGGCCACGCTGGCCCGGCCGTTCTTAATTAATTCTTCAGCCAGCGGTTGCCAGTCCGAACGAAAATCCACCGGCAACAAACAGATGCCGAGCAACAGATCGTGTAGCTCGTCGGCGTTACGCACTTCGGGCCAAGCCTGCCTGCGCACTTCGTCGATCGCGGCTTGATCGAGCCGGCCGAACTCGCGTCCTAACCAGGGATCGACGCGGCGCAGTGAAACCGCCCGCGCGCGCCGTTCTTCCAGCGGCGCGTCATCCAAAAAAGCGTACGGATTGGCGTTGAGAATTTCATGCGCCATGGGCGACGGCGCGGGAGTGTCGATGGCGAGAGTTTCGATGGCGCCGCTCTCGATCCGAGACAGAATCGCGGCCAAGCCGTCCATGTCCATAGCTTCATGCAAACAATCACTGACGGTTTCTTTGACCAGCGGATGATCGGGAAGCTCCACCGGGCCGCTGCGATTATCCTGGCACATCACTTGTTCGGGAAACACCGCCGCCAGAAGGTCTTCGGCACGCATGCGCTGCAATGCCACAGGAATCTTGCGGCCGCCGCTATGGCGCCGCACCGCCAGGGCGCGGGTCGCGTTCCAGCGCCAGCGGTTGGTAAACATCGGCGAAACGAGCGCAGCCTGAGTCAAATTGTATTCGAGAATCGCCGGTTTCAACATCGAAAAGACGTCGCTCAGGGGAAACGAATGCTGTTCGACCAGAGAAATGCAAATGCCGTCATCGGTCGCCGCCGCCTGCAGCTCGCGGTCGAAGCTCACGCAAAAACGCTTGCGCAGCGCCAAGCCCCAGGCGCGGTTGATGCGTCCACCCCAAGGTGAATGGAGAATCAACTGCATGCCGCCGGCCTCGTCGAAGAACCGCTCGGCGATGATTTTTTCCTGTGACGGCACCGTGCCGAGCGTCGCCACGGTATCGGCGACGTAATTGACGATTTGCTCGGCGGCGCTCAGCGGCATGGAAACCCCTTCGATCAGCCATTGCGCCGCTCCGGCTCGGTCCCTCAACTTAGCCGCGACAGCCTCGCGCAAATCGGCAACCGCTTTGGATAATTCCAGTGTCCGGCCCGGCGCTTCGCCCATCCAGAACGGAATCGTCGGCGGCAGCCCTTGAGCGTCTTCAACATGAACTTTGCCCGAACCGACGCGGCGGATACGCCAGGAGCGGTTACCGAGCAGAAAAATATCGCCCCCGAGACTTTCTATCGCGAAGTCTTCGTGCACCTTGCCGACGAAGGTTTCACTGGGAAACTCGATGACATCGTAGTCAGCGGTATCGGGAATCGCGCCGCCGTTGGTGATCGCGGTCAAGCGCGCACCGCGGCGCGCCCGCAGCATGCCGTGAATCCGATCGCGATGAAGATAGGCGCTTCTGCGGCTGCGCCGGGTTTCGACCCCTTCGCTGAGCATTTCGAGCAACTGCCCGTAGTCTTCCCGCGTGAGATCTCTGTATGGGTAAGCGGAACGAACGAGTTGCCATAACGCCTCTTCCGAAATGCCGTCTTGGTCATAGCCTCGCTTCTTGCCGGCGCCTTTTTCCGAAGGCGTCACGCTCGCCACCGTCGCTACCATTTGCTGTGCCAAGACGTCGAGCGGATTTCTAACTACAGTCAACTTATCCAATTCGCCTTGGCGCACGGCGCGAATCGCCGCCACCGATTGCAAAAGATCGTCGCGCGTCAACGGATAGAGAATGCCTTTGGGAATGGCGCCGAGCCAGTGGCCCGACCTGCCGACGCGCTGCAGCAATACCGCCAAATTGCGCGGCGATCCGATGTGACAGACGACGTCGACGTGGCCGATGTCGATGCCGAGCTCGAGCGAGGCGGTAGCCACGACAACGGGAAATTGACCGGACTTGAGCTTTTCTTCGACCTCTAGACGCGTCTTCCGCGATAGGCTGCCGTGGTGCGCGCCGACTTTGCCCTCGCCGAGCCGTTCGGTCAACTGGTGCGCCACACGCTCGACCAAGCGGCGCGTGTTGACGAAAATCAAGCTCGTGCGGTGCCCTCGAATTTGCTCGACGAGCTTGTCATAGACCGCCGTCCAAATATCTTGGCGAATGATCGGGCCAAGCTCGTCATCGGGAACTTCGATGCGCAACTCCATCTCGCGCTGATGCCCGACGTCGACGACGGCGCAATCGGGGGCACCGTCCGAAGAGATATTGCACGTGCCGACAAGGAGACGCGCTATCTCTTCGATCGGCTTCTGTGTTGCGCTCAAGCCGATCCGTTGCATTGGACGTCCCGACAGTGCATCGAGCCGTTCCAGCGAAAGCGCGAGATGCGCTCCTCGCTTGTCTTGCGCGATGGCAGCGTGTCGGCGCCTTTCAGGAAATCCCGGCTGCGCGCCGCCGTCAGCAGGATATACAGCGATTCCGGCGTGGTGATCAGAATGTGCGGTGGCCGGCGCACCATCGATTGGCGTTCGTGTGCCGGCGTATCGCCGGATCGAACAGCCACTCGAATGGTCGGCAGGAGAATACCTTCACGTCCGGCGAGCTGATAAATTTCCGCCAGCGGTCCTTGCAGATTCTTGGCGATGTCGTTGCCGAGCGCTTTGAGCGGCGAAACGTACACCACGCTGGTTTGCTCATCGAGTCCGCCTTCCAGCGCGCGTTTAATCAACCGGTCGATCGACCAGAGAAACGCCGCAAGCGTTTTGCCCGACCCGGTTGGAGCCGCGATCAGCGTCGATTTGCCGGCGGCGATAGACACCCAGCCTTGCGCCTGGGCCGGCGTCGGACCTTGAAAGCGCTCAGCAAACCAGCGCTGAACCAAAGGGTGGAAAGGTGGTTTCAAAAACGTTGCTCCGATGAAGATGCAGGGGAGAAACCAGCCTAAGAAGAATCTTACAACAGGTCAATAGAGAAGCCGGACACAACCGTCAATCCGAGGGCGTAACTCCCGCCGGTTGTGCGCCTTGAGATCAAATTGCCAATCGCGGATCCCAGCCTACGCTACACGGATTTCATTTTTGCCGGCTGTTCCTGGTTTGCTGCGCGGCGAGACCTCCGCGTTGGAAAACGCGACTTCTGGGCCCTTGCGATCTCGTGCGAGAGGCACGCGGCGAAAATCGCCGGACGCTATTTGGCGGATTTGGTCTCGGCTTTTGCGGGAGCTTTTGTTTCCGGCATTTTGGTTTCTGGCGCCTTTGCTTCAGGGGCAAAGCCGATGCCACGCTTTTGCAGCTCTTCCATCACCATCCTTGCACCGGCATGACCTTGGTCCGCAAGCTGGCTCGTCTTTGTCACGAGGGTTTTAAATTGCACCTGGACTTTTTGCGCTTCCTGCATCGCCGCCTCTTGATTGCTCTTGACCGCTGTCAGATTGCTTCGGTCGCTTGCCAGTTGCAACGTTTGAAATCCGAAGTAGAGGGTCAAGGCTAGAAGAGTGATGATGAACGGCAAATTCGAAGCGGTTTTTTCTCCGCCAACCGCATCCTGACTCCGATCCTCCGCCGCGACGTTTTCGTTTTCGTCAGCCATGCGACCTCACTTTTTCGCTGGCGCGTTCTCTGGCGCGTTGCCGAGATTGACGCCGCTCTCGGCCAGGATTTTCTTCAATTGCTCATCATTCGTTTTCATGGCCAAACTCGCGAGCACCGTGACCAGCTGGCGGTTGAGAGTTTCGAGTTGCATGGTCTGGGCAATTTCCTGCTGGCGCTCGCTCACTTCCGCTTGAATCGACTGGTTGCCGAGCGAGATTACGATATTGACGACGACCAAGACGAGAATCAGCGCCGACCAGAGGGTCAAGAAAATTTTGGCCTTCTTATTCATGGATTGATGTCCGCCTGCGATGGCTGCTTGTTGTAAGATTCGCGTTATGGCCGCCTAAAAGCACTGTCCTTTCTTGTTACCGTGCTGGAATCATCGAGCCGCTTGTGAGCGACACGCCGACCCCGAAACGTCATCGAGGAATGGTCGCTCGCTTACCGTTCACCTGTGAGGGATCGATCAAGCGACGAAAGTCGCAAGGCCGTCGCAAGCCATCGTGCGCGTCACCGCACTCATTCATTGGATCAAAGGGATTCCCAAAACCGGCAATCTAGTAAATAATGCTGCCCAACCGCTCCCAACGTATCCAGCGGTCGCTGCCATCCCATGACCAATAAATCAAAAAAGCTTTGCCGCGCACCTCTTCGAGATTGACAAAGCCCCAAAAACGGCTGTCGTAGCTGCGGTCCCGGTTATCGCCCATAACAAAGATGTGGTTCTGCGGCACCACTTTAGGCCCGTAATCGTCGCCGCTTCCCGCCGCACCCGCTTGGGGATCATAGCCGGCAAAGTGGGCGTGTGGATCGTCGACCTGCTTGCCGTTGATAAAAACCTTCTTGGCACGAATCTCCACCGTATCCCCGGCAACACCGATCACCCGCTTGATAAAATCTTTCGAGCGGTCTTCCGGATAAATAAAAACGACCACGTCGCTCCGCTGCGGCGTCGAGTATTGCACCAGATAACGTTCTAAAAACGGTATCCGCAAACCATAGGAAAGTTTGTTGACTAAAATATGATCGCCGATTTCCAAAGTCGGAATCATCGAGCCCGATGGAATCTTGAACGCCTGCACGATAAACGTCCGAATAAATAGCGCCAAAACCAGCGCCATGATGATCGCTTCCGCGTATTCGCGGAAGGTCGACTTTGCCTTCACCGTTGCGGGGTCGTCCATGATTGATTGTTCTTTCACCTTATTCACCTTTTCTGAAGCCATTCGCAACCCCGCCGTCAAACTTTGAGCGCCGCAAGAAAAGCTTCTTGAGGAATTTCCACTTTACCGACTTGTTTCATACGCTTTTTACCTTCCTTCTGGCGTTCGAGTAGTTTTCGCTTGCGCGTGATGTCGCCGCCGTAACATTTCGCCGTCACGTTTTTACGCAGCGCTTTCACCACCTCGCGCGAAATGATCCGGCTGCCGATGGCCGCCTGGATAACGACTTCGAAGAGTTGGCGCGGGATTAGCTCGCGCATTTTCTGGACTAAGTCGCGGCCGCGATAATAAGATTTCTCGCGGTGCACGATCATCGACATGGCATCGACGACATCGCCGTTGATGCGCACGTCGAGTTTCACCAGGTCGGCCTCGCGATATCCGGCCAACTCATAATCCATCGACGCATAGCCGCGGCTCACCGATTTGAGCCTATCATAGAAATCTACGACAATTTCATTCAAAGGCAACTCATAGACCAGCACCGCCCGCTTCGGGCCCACGTAGCGGATCTCTTTCTGTGTGCCGCGTTTTTCCTCGCAGATCTTAAGAACACCGCCAAGAAATTCCTGCGGCACATGCAGCGTCGCTTGGATGACGGGCTCTTCGATCCGATCGATTTCCGATTCGTCGGGCAGCTTGATCGGATTGTCGATCATGAGCGTTGCCCCGGCCGTCGTGATCACCCGGTAAACCACGGTCGCGGCGGTAGTGATCAGACTCAGGCCAAACTCGCGCTCGAGCCGTTCCCGCACGATGTCCATGTGCAGCAGGCCGAGAAAACCGCAGCGAAAGCCGAAACCGAGCGCCTGGGAGGTTTCCGGCTCGTAGGTGAAAGACGAATCGTTGAGCCGCAGCTTTTCCAGCGCGTCGCGCAAAGCCTGGTACTGCCCCGAGTCCGTCGGATAAAGGCCGCTGAAAACCATCGGCTTCAGCGGTTTGAATCCCGGCAGCGGTGCGCTTGCCGGCCGCTCGTCGGTGGTTATTGTGTCGCCAATTTGGGTTTCAGCGACTTCTTTGATACCGGCCATAACGAAACCGACTTCGCCCGCTTTTAGCTCCGAGACCTCCACCGATCCGGGCGAGAAAACACCCAGGCGCTGCACTTCGAACGCATGGCCGCTCGACATCATGCGAATCTTAGTGCCTTTTTGCATGCTCCCGTCGAAGACCCGTGTCATCACAACAGCACCGTGATAAGGATCAAACCGGCAATCGATAATCAAAGCGCGCAATGGCGCCGAAGCGTCTCCTTTCGGCGGCGGAAAGTAATGCACGATCCCTTCGAGGATTTCTTCGGTGCCGATCCCCTCTTTTGCGCTCGCGCAGACAGCGTGGGAAGCATCCAGGCCAATGACGTCTTCGATCTCGGTTCTGACGCGCTCGGGCTCGGCGCTGGGAAGATCGATCTTGTTGATCACCGGCAGAATTTCCAAGTCGTGATCCAGCGCCATGTGGACGTTCGCGACGGTCTGCGCCTCGACCCCCTGGGCGGCATCGACGACCAGCAGCGCGCCCTCGCAGGCCGCTAAACTACGCGAAACTTCGTAGGTGAAATCGACATGGCCCGGCGTGTCAATCAAATTGAGCTTATACTCTTTGCCATCCTTCGCACGATAGCGCAGACAGACCGGACTCGCCTTGATCGTGATGCCGCGCTCGCGCTCGAGGTCCATGCTGTCGAGAATTTGAGCGGTTCTTTCACGCGCGCTGACCGCGCCGGTGAATTCGAGCAAGCGGTCCGCCAGCGTCGACTTGCCGTGATCAATGTGCGCGATGATGGAAAAATTTCTGATGTGGTCCAGGATCATCGGCCAACGGTATCCCGATAATAAGCCGCCGTGCGCCGCAGCCCTTCCGCGAGCGCGGTCTGGGGACGCCAGCCGAGAATCTTCGCGGCGCGGCTAGCGTCGATGCAACTACGCCGCTGCTCGCCGGTCTTGGCCGGACCGTGGCGCGCTTGGATTTCGCTGCCAAGAGCTTGGCGCAAGTGCTGAAAAATCGCCACCACATCGGTTTCGACGCCGGTGCCGATATTGATCTCGCCGACGAATTTCGCGTCCAAGGCCGCAACGTTGGCGGCCACCACGTCGCCTACGTAAACGTAATCGCGGGTCTGTTTGCCATCGCCGTTGACCACCGGCGTTTGGCCGGCCAGCAGTAGCGATAAAAATATTGCCACGACGCCGGCCTCGCCTTTGGCGGACTGGCGCGGCCCGTAGACATTGGCGTAACGCAGCGCGAGGTAAGGGAGGTTGAACGCCTGGTGGTAATACGAGAGGTAGAGCTCACCGGCACGCTTGCTCACGCCGTACGGGCTCGCCGGCCGCGTAACGTGATCTTCAGACGCCGGAAACACTTCTTGCTCGCCGTAAACGGCGCCGCCTGAAGAAGCGAAGATCACTTTGCTTGCGCCGGAGTTTTTGCAGGCTTCCAATAAATTGATAAACCCGAGAATGTTGACGCGCGCGTCAAAGCTGGGATCCGCGACGGAATGACGCACGTCCATTTGCGCCGCATGATGGCATAAGACATCAGGTTTGATTCGCTCGATCAGGCGCGCCGCCCGCTCGTCCGCGATATCGAGCTGGTGCGAGGTCGCTTTGGCGTTGATATTCGCCGTTTGCCCCGTGGAAAGATCATCGAGGATATGGACTTCGTGACCGAGCTCCAAGTAGGCATCGACGATATTCGAGCCGATGAATCCCGCGCCGCCGGTGACAACAATTTTCACCTCGCCCGCCCCTCTAGCTGCGTACGAAAATATTCGATGGTTTTGATCAACCCCTCTTCCAGCTCGACCTTGGGCTCCCAGCCGAGAATTTTTCTCGCCTTGGTGATATCGGGTTGGCGCACCTGAGGATCATCCTCCGGCAGGGGTTTGTATGCGATCGTGCTTTTCGAACCTGTGAGGGCGATAATCTTTTCTGCAAACTCGAGCACGGTCATCTCATGCGGATTGCCTATATTGATCGGCAAGTGATGATCGCTTTCGAGAAGCCTGTTGATGCCCGCGACCAGGTCGTCGACATACTGGAAACTGCGAGTTTGCTGTCCCTGGCCGTAAACCGTCAGCGGTTCTCCTTTGAGCGCCTGCATGATGAAGTTCGGCACGACCCGGCCGTCACGCAAGCGCATGCGCGGTCCATAAGTGTTAAAGATTCGCACGATGCGTGTATTCAAGCCGTGAAAGCGGTGATATGCCATCGTCATCGCCTCGGCGAAACGCTTCGCTTCGTCGTACACGCCGCGCGGCCCGATCGGGTTAACGTTGCCCCAGTACTCTTCGCTTTGCGGTCGGACCGCTGGGTCGCCGTAAACCTCCGACGTAGACGCCAACAAGTAACCGGCGTCTTTCGATTTCGCCAAGCCCAACGTATTGTGCGTCCCCAAGGCGCCCACTTTGAGCGTGGGGATCGGCAGCTCCAAGTAGTCGACCGGGCTCGCCGGCGAGGCGAAATGCAGGATGAAATCCAGCGGCTCCTGCACTTCGATGTAGCGGCTGACGTTATGATCGATAAATCGGAAACGCGGATTCTTGAGAAATGAGCCGATATTCTGTTTCGCGCCGGTGGAATAATTATCCATGCAGAGCACTTCATGCCCCCGGGTGAGAAAGGTCTCACATAAGTGGGAGCCTATGAAACCAGCGCCGCCGGTTACCAAGTATTTAGCCATTGTCCCGTCCAATAGAATAGTAGGTGAAGCCAAGTTTGCGCAGATCGGCAGGATCATAGATATTGCGCCCGTCGAAAATCACCGGATGCATCATGAGTTTTTTGACACGGTCAAAATCCGGCCGGCGAAACTCGTTCCATTCCGTCAAAATGAGCAGCGCCGAGGCGCCGTGGAGGGCGTCGTAATTGCGGTGGGTGTATTGGATCCGATCACCGAACATTTTTCTCGCCTCTTCCATCGCTTCCGGATCGAACGCTTGCACCCGCGCGCCCGCGCCCACGAGCGACTCGATTACGGTGATCGCCGGTGCGTCGCGCATATCGTCAGTGCGCGGCTTAAACGCAAGCCCCCAGATGGCAAACGTCAGACCAGATAATTCGGCGCCAAAGTGGCGCTTGATTTTTTCAATCAAGAGACCCTTCTGCCGCTCGTTCACTTGCTCCACCGCCTTGAGAAGGAACATCTCCGGCTCGTCGCCGCCCATACTGATCATCGCGCGAATGTCCTTGGGAAAACATGAGCCGCCGTAACCGACACCCGGGAAAATGAAATGAGGACCGATGCGCCGGTCCAAGCTGATCGCGCGCCGTACCTCGCCGATGTCGGCGCGCATTTGCTCGCATAGTCGGGCCACTTCGTTGATAAAGGAAATTTTGGTCGCGAGTATCGCGTTGGAAGCGTATTTGCTCATCTCTGCGCTGCGGCTGTCCATGATGAGGATAGGATTCCCGGTGCGGACGAAAGGCTCATAGAGCTCCTTAACTGCATCTAGGGCCTCCGGATTATCACCGCCCAAAACGACACGATCCGGTTTCATGAAGTCCTCGACCGCAGCCCCTTCCTTGAGAAACTCGGGATTGGAAATGACCGCAAACGGTTGCGCCGTGGCTGCGCCGATCCAATCTTTTATTTGATCCGCGGTGCCCACGGGAACCGTACTTTTAGTCACGATGATCTTAAAGGAGTCCATAGATTCGGCGATGGCTTTGGCGGTGGCGCGAACGTAGTCGAGATTGGCCCGTCCGTTAGCGCCTTGCGGCGTACCCACGGCGATGAAGATAATCGGCGACTTCTTCACGGCCTCAGCCAAGTCGGTGGTAAAGGATAATCGCTGCTCAGCCGTGTTTCGCCGCACCATTTCCTCCAAGCCCGGCTCGTAAATCGGCACCTTACCGGACTTGAGCAGGTTAATTTTTTGCTCATCGATATCGACGCAGGAAACGTCATTGCCGATCTCGGCAAAACAGGTGCCGGCAACTAAGCCGACATATCCGGTGCCAATCACCGCTATGTTCATAGCCCTCCTCCGCTCTGCAGTACTTCACCAACGACGTAGACTGGTCGGTCCTGCGACTCGTGGTAAGTGCGCGCCAGCATTTCACCCAGCAGTCCCATGGTAATGAATTGAAACCCGATAAAGATCAGCAGTATCGACAGCAAAAGCAGTGGCCGATTGCCGATATCAAGATGGTAATGAAGCTTTTGCACCGTCAAGTAAAGCGCGAGGACAAAACCCGTCAAACCGCTGATCAAGCCGATCGGCCCGAACACATGCGCCGGTCGCGTCGAGTAGCTGCTGAGAAACTTCACCGTCAGCAGATCCAACACCACGCGCAGAGTCCGCGTGATGCTATACTTCGATGTGCCATGAAGCCGTGGCCGGTGATTGACTTTAAGCTCCGCGATCTGCGCACCCCTCTCGTAGGCAATCGCCGGAATGAATCGATGCATCTCGCCGTACAGCTTCAGACCCTTCGCGATATCTCGTCGCATCGCTTTAAGCGTACAACCGTAATCGTGCAATTTCACGTTGGTGGCCCAGGATATCAGACGGTTGGCGATCATTGAAGGCAGACGCCGATTGAGAAACGGGTCCCGCCGGTTAAACCGCCATCCCGCCACCAGATCATTTCCTTCCTGTAACTTAGCGAGCAAGGCCGGTATATCAGCGGGATCATTTTGTCCATCGCCGTCCATGAGGACAATGATCTCGCCCTGGGCGAAGGCCAAACCGGCGGCGAGCGCCGCTGTTTGCCCAAAATTTCTCTTCAAGCGCACGACGTTGAGCACGGACTCGTGACAGTGAAGGCGCCTCAGTACCGCGAACGTGCTATCCTTGCTGCCATCGTCAACGGCGACGATCTCAAAGGCTATTTTCAAAGGCGCCAGGACACCGTCGATCTCGCGAATCAATGGTTCGATGCTTTCCTCTTCGTTGTATACCGGGATGACGATCGAAAGCTCCATCGGCTCAGGAATGAAAATCCGTCAGTTGCACGAACTGTTGATAACGGTCTTCAATATCTGTCAAAGACACTTCGGTCAGCCGTTTCACCCCGAAATCTTCCACAGTGAACGACGCCACGACGGAACCGTAAACGATCGCCCGGCGCAAGCCTCCTTGGCTTTGGTCGCCGGAACGCGCCAGGTGGCCCATGAAACCGCCGGCGAAAGAATCGCCCGCCCCGGTGGGATCGAACACTTCCTCCAGTGGATAGGCCGGCGTGGCAAAGACCGAGGAATCCGAAAATTGCAGCACGCCGTACTCGCCGCGCTTGATCAGGACCATCTTCGGCCCCATCTTGAGGATCGCGCGCGCCGCCTTGACGATGTTGTCGTAGCCGCTGAGCAGCCGCGCCTCCGAATCATTGACGACCAGAATTTCGATGCGCTTAAATACTTTCTTTAACTCTTCCTGGCTCTCGCGAATCCAGTGATCCATGGTGTCGCAAACCACCAGCTTCACGCGATTGAGCTGGTGCAGCACTTCCATTTGCATTGCCGGATCGATATTACCGAGAAAGACGTATTCGGCGTCGCGGTAGCGTTGCGGCAGCCTCGGCTTGAACCCGGCCAAGACATTTAGATGGAGCTCGAGGGTATCGCGCAGATTGATATCTTCGTGATAGCGGCCGCGCCAGTGAAACGTGTCCCCTTTCTCGCGCTGAATCCCTTCGATGTCGATGTTGCGTCGGTTGAAGAGGTCAATATAGTCTTGCGGAAAATCTTGGCCGATCACGCCAACGATGCGCACCGGCGCGAAAAGGCTCGCGCCCAGCGCGAAATAGGACGCCGACCCCCCTAAGATACGCTCGGCCGAACCAAAAGGCGTTTCGATCGAATCGAATGCAACCGTTCCAACGACGAGAACACTCATAAATATTTTCCGATGATGGGCCGCAATTCGGCGCGGACTTTCTTTGGAATACGCGCGCGTTCGGTAATGATAGCATTCTTTAACGCCGACGCACAGGCGCAGGAGCGCGCCGCGGTCAGTTTCGCGACAGCGAACCGGATCGTTCGCTGCGCCAGGTCCACGTTGTGTTTCAGCACGGTGAGCACATGCTCGATCTCGACATCACCGGCGTCCTGATTCCAACAATCGTAATCGGTCGCCAAGGCGAGAGTGCCAAAACAGATTTCCGCCTCGCGCGCCAGTTTGGCCTCCTGGAGATTGGTCATGCCGATCACGTCCGCATTCCAACTTCGATACAGCTGCGACTCCGCGCGGGTCGAAAACTGCGGCCCCTCCATGCAAAGATAAGTGCCGCCGGCGTGGACTTCCGCTCCTTCGGCAGTCGCGGCATCGATGAGAATACCCGACAGGTCTTTGCAGAAGGGATCCGCCAGGCTCACGTGCGCCACCAGTCCACGACCAAAAAAAGTGCTCGGCCGCTGCGTCGTGCGGTCAATGAATTGATCAGGAACGACCACATGCCCGGGGGCGATTTCCTGGCGCAAGCTGCCCACCGCGCTGATCGAAATGATTCGTTCGACGCCGAGTTTCTTAAGCGCATAGATATTCGCGCGAAAATTGATTTCAGTCGGCAGCCAGCGATGTCCCCTGCCGTGGCGCGGTAAAAATACCAGTTCGACATTGCCCAGCCGGCCGCGAATCAGTCGATCCGAGGGTTTGCCGAAGGGTGTTTTTACCGCTACTTCCCGCACCCGCTCGATTTCGGGCATCTGGTAGAGCCCGCTGCCGCCGATGACGCCTATGGTGGGTGAGGCCATCTCAGATCAACTTACCGCGGCGGAAATCGGAATTGCCGGCGCGCGCTCGTGTTCCTCGCCCTGAAGCTGTCCGCACGCGGCTTGAATATCGTCGCCCCGCGGCCGGCGCACGTTAACCTGCACACCGGCATCGTACAGGACCTTTTGAAAGCGCGTGACCTCCGCGTCCGTCGGTCTGAAATAGGCAGTACCGGGATGAGGATTGAAAGGAATGACGTTGACTTTGCTGCGAATCCCCTGGAGAAGCTTGGCAAGCTGGCGCCCGTGTTGCTCGGAGTCATTGACAGCGCGCAGCAAAACGTACTCGAACGTGATGCGCTTGCGTCGTGGAATCGGCAGCGCCCGGCAGCAATCGAGCAGTTGGGATAGCGAATATTTGCGATTGACCGGCATCAGCTTGCCGCGCAGTTCATCGCTTGGAGCGTGCAGTGAAATCGCCAAATTGACCCGTGTCTCTGCCATGAGTTTTTGGATTTGCGGCACCAGCCCAACGGTGGACACCGTGATTCGGCGCGGCGATATGCCGACGCCCCACTCGCCATCAGTCATGATTTGCAGCGCGCTCAAAGTCTGGTCGTAGTTGGCCAGCGGTTCGCCCATTCCCATAAGAACGACATGGGTGATGCGCCGGTCAGCGTTAAGCGTACGACTGGCTTCGAGTACCTGATCGACGATCTCGCTGGCCATTAGGTTTCTTGTAAGACCCAAAACCGCCGTGGCGCAAAACGCGCAGCCGAAACCGCAACCGGCCTGAGTCGAGACACAGAGCGTTAACCGCCTGCTCTCCGGGATCAACACGCTTTCGATGCTGGCGCCGCCAGCGAGACCGAAAAGAAACTTCACCGTGCCGTCGCGCGACTCGGCGCGCCGCAGCGCTTGCAAGCGTCCGATTGTGAAATTTTCGTCCAACTCCTCGCGCAGCCCGCGCGAAAGATTCGACATCTCGGCAAATAAAATCGCCCGCTTCTGAAACAGCCATTGCCGGATTTGCTTGGCACGATAGATCGGATGGCCGTGCTCCGTCAGAAACACTGCTAATTCCTTGAAGCTCAAGTCTTTAATGTTGGGCTTCGCGTTCAAATTGCGCTCGCAGAAGACGACGGTAGTGGTGACCCTGTGTGGTCTTGCGGATCGGAACGAATACGCGGCCTGCTAAAAAATCTCGTCGGGCCTAAAAAAGAAAGCGATCTCGCTGCCCGCCGTCTCCGGCCCGTCCGAGCCGTGGACTGCGTTCTGCTCGACATCTTTACCGCAATCTTTGCGAATCGTTCCGGGCGCGGCCTTCGCTGGATCGGTCGCGCCCATGATCTCGCGATTCTTCATGATCGCGTTTTCACCTTGGAGCACCGAAACGAAAATCGGCCCGGAAGACATGTAAGCGCATAGACTGGCGAAAAACGGCCGCTCCTTGTGCACGGCATAAAATGCCTGCGCCCGCTCGGGCGTCAGTCTGAGCAGCTTTCCCGCGGCGACTCTCAACCCGGCGACCTCGAATCGGCCCAAGATTTCACCGATGAGATTCCTGCTCACCGCATCGGGTTTGATGATCGATAATGTTTTTTCGACGCTCATTACTTTGCTAATGCCTCCTGCATGGTGCGGCCGATGGTCGCGGGCGACGACGCCATGTGAATCCCGGCCGCCTTCATTGCTGCGATTTTCTCTTTGGCGGTGCCTTTGCCGCCGGAAATAATTGCGCCAGCGTGACCCATACGTTTTCCCGCCGGCGCCGTTTGGCCGGCGATGAAGCCGACCACGGGCTTTTTCATGTTAGATTTAATCCATGCGGCAGCTTCTTCCTCAGCGCTGCCGCCGATCTCGCCGATCATGACCACCGCGCTGGTTTTCGGGTCTTGATGGAATAATTTCAACACATCGATAAATTCAAATCCATGCACCGGATCGCCGCCGATACCGACACAAGTCGATTGCCCCAAACCCAGTCGAGTCAGCTGATCCACCGCCTCGTAAGTCAACGTGCCGCTGCGCGACACCACGCCGATGGTTCCGGCCAAATGAATATGTCCCGGCATAATGCCGATCTTGCACTCGCCCGGTGTAATCGTTCCCGGGCAGTTGGGTCCGAGCAACTGCGAGCGGCGTCCCTCAAGATAGCGCTTCACCTTGACCATATCGCGCACCGGCACGCCTTCAGTGATGCAGATGATTAAAGGGATGGCCGCGTCGACCGCCTCGAGAATTGCATCGGCGGCGAACGGCGGCGGCACATAAATCACAGTGGCGTTGGCCCCGGTTTCGCGCACCGCGCGCTCCACCGTGTCGAAGATCGGGATCCCGTCGAACGCCGTGCCGCCTTTCCCCGGCGTCACACCGGCCACCATTTGCGTCCCGTACTCCTTGCATGCCTTGGTGTGAAACTGCCCCGTCGCGCCGGTGATGCCTTGGGTCAGGACTCGCGTACTCTTGTTAACCAAGATTGACATCTGTCGTTACAACAAATTTCAAATTAAACGTTAAAAATTAGAAAGCTCCGATTTACTAACTTTTAATTTTCATTTTTAATTCGTTTTAACCGCTTTCACGATCTTTTCCGCAGCATCCGCCATTGTTTCCGCCGATATAATCGGCAGGCCCGAGTCCGCCAGAATCTTCTTGCCGATTTCGACGTTAGTGCCTTCCATCCGAACCACCAGGGGCACGCGCACATTCAGCTCCCGTGCCGCGTCGACGACTCCTTGAGCCAACACATCGCAGCGCATGATGCCGCCGAATATGTTGATCAGCACGCCGCGCACTCGTGCATCGGCGAGCAGAATCCTGAACGCCTGCGCGACCTTTTCTTTGTTGGCGCCGCCGCCGACGTCGAGAAAATTAGCCGGCTCGCCGCCGCAGAGCTTGATGATATCCATGGTCGCCATCGCCAAGCCCGCGCCGTTGACCATACAGGCGATGTTGCCGTCCAACGAAATATACGAGAGATCGTATTTGCTTGCCTCGACTTCACGCGGGTCTTCTTCATCCAAGTCGCGTAGCGCGACAATTTCCTTCTGCCGAAAGAAGGCGTTGCTGTCGAAATTCATCTTGGCGTCGAGCGCCATCACCTGGCCTTCCCTCGTGACGATCAGGGGATTGATTTCGGCGAGCGACGCGTCGCACTCATCGAAGGCGCGATAAAGCCCCTGCATGACGCCGACCATGTTTCCGGTCAATGCAGGCGGGATGCCTAACGCGAATGCCAAACGGCGGCATTGAAAAGGCGCTAATCCAATCACCGGATCGATCGTTTCCTTTAAGATTTTTTCCGGATGCTTGGTGGCGACTTCCTCGATCTCGACGCCGCCTTCCGACGAACAAATCACGGTTACGCGCGATTGCGCTCGATCTAAAACCATGGCCAGGTAAAGCTCACGCTCGATATTTACCCCTTGCTCGACAAGCACCCGGCGGACCTGGCGGCCTTCCGGGCCAGTTTGATGCGTGACGAGGTTTTTGCCGAGCATGTCGCGCGCCTTAGCCGCCGCCTCGTCCGGACTCCTGACGACTTTGACGCCGCCGCCCTTACCGCGCCCGCCGGCGTGAATCTGCGCTTTAACGACACTTACCCCGTCGCCCAGCGATTGCGCCGCGGACTTGGCTTCGTCCGGTGTGGTCGCGACGATCCCCCGCGGCACACTGACACCGAAACGCTTAAGAATTCCCTTCGCTTGAAACTCGTGGATGTTCATCGGTTTAGAGCGTGATAAAGAGAGACCCTAAGACTAGACGATTAGCCTCAGGGTCTCAAGACGACTGAATTTCGACTCGGTTACGCGACGCCCAAAACGCGGTTCATCGCCTGCACGATATCTTTAACGTGACTAAGTGATTCATCGAAGGCCTTCTTGTCGGCGGCATTGAGGTTGATGTCGATGACTTTTTCAACGCCACCGGCGCCGATCATCACCGGAACGCAGAAGTAATAGCCGCTGACGCCGTACTCGCCTTCGAGCAACGCCGCGCATGGAAGGATTTCCTTCTTGTCAAAGAGAAAGTCCTCTGTCATTTGAATCGCCGCGGAAGCGGGTGAGAAATACGCTGATCCGGTTTTCAATAACGCGACGACTTCGCCGCCTGCGTTA
>WNFR01001131.1_pt1 | contig 21304 bp, 28 predicted proteins | sample 5400221 | NCBI WGS metagenome assembly WNFR01 (sample SAMN13153357, study PRJNA577476) | soil metagenome | isolation source: 40 cm soil under Madrone tree | place: USA:California | collected 2016-06-14 | reverse complement strand
TATCCAAGAGACCAAGGACCTTACGGGAATCTAGCATTCATTTACGCTAGTCTGGGAAACTACGACAAGGGCCTTGAGGAAAGCCACGAGGCTCTACGCTTGGAACCGAATAATGCAACCAGCTATGCGAGCGTCGGCGGCACATACATGGCCCTCAACCGACTGGATGAAGCGGAGGAAGCATACAAGCAGGCGGAAGAGCGAAAGCTGGAGAATGAGCTTGTGCTACAGGGCCGCTACGTGCTGGCGTTTCTGAGAGGCGACACACCCAAGATGGCGCAGTTGGCATCGGCTGCGATGGGCAAGCCGGGCACGGAGTACCTGCTGCTGGCCGGGCAAGCAGATACGGAAGGTTGGTACGGCAAACTGAAGGACGCGCACGAACTGACCCGGCGGGCGATGGATTCCGCCGAGCACAACGACGCCAAAGAGAGTGCAGCAACTTATCAAGCCGCAGTGGCGCTGCGCGAAGTGGAAGCAGGCAACCTCAAGCAGGCCCGCGCTGAAGCGAATGCTGCGTTGAAATTGGCTCCGAACCACGACGTGCGAGTGATTGCGGGATTAGCCTTGGCGCGAGCAGGCGATACGGCGGGAGCCGAGAAGTTAGCCGCCGAACTCGACAAGGCCTATCCATCGGACACGATTGTGCAAAGGAACTGGCTACCCACTATCCGGGCAGCCATCGCGTTGGAGCACAGTGATCCGAACCGTGCCATCGAACTGTTAAGAGCCGCGAGCGCGATCGAACTCGGTCAAGCCACAACCAGCCTCGCCATATTTCTATGCCCCGTTTATATACGCGCTGAAGCCTATCTGATGCTGCACGACGGCAACTCAGCGGCAGCGGAATTTCAGAAATTCAGTGACCATCGAGGCGTGGTGCTGAACTTTCCGTGGGGTGCGCTGGCGCGGTTGGGACTTGCCCGCGCATACGCGATGCAGGGCAACACTGCCAGAGCCAAGACGGCTTATCAGGATTTTCTTACACTCTGGAAAGACGCCGATCCTGACATTCCAATTCTCATCGCGGCCAAGGCGGAATACGCGAAGCTGTGATAATCCAAGGAAGAAATGCACGGCCGCAGATCGAACTGTGCGGCCGATTCCATTCCGTGCCACTTGCCCGGTATAGTTGCCCGGTCGAACGAGTCTCGCCGCTTTCGGCTACAGAGCGGCGGATTCGCTAAGTCCTTTAGAACTGTTCCGCGTCAAAAGGGTACTTTCCGTATGGATCGTAAGTCGTTGAAATTGCTGATCTGATTTTCGCGGTTTTCGGAAGTCCAAGACTAATCCCTTTGAACCACCGCTGATCAATGGCGAGCAATGGAGATGGCTACGATCGAGCGGGACGCCCGACGTGATGCTCTCCCTCAATGACTCGCAACCTCCGTCGTGGGCAAATGCGCTTGTTTACGCCTATGCCTGAGCCGCCAGTCTTGCGCTCTTCAATGCCTTGACCCACGCTTTTTCTGTTTCCGTGACGTTACTTGCGTATTTTCCCGCCAAGTACAAAAACAATTCGAGAATCCGTCCCAATTCACAGGCTCACCGTACTTGCCTGCAAATCTTTTGGCAGGCTGTTTCTTCCTGCCGAAGAAATCCTCTCGTGGATTTTTGCAAGACTCGTTCGTAAAGCGCGGAACCCGTAAACGCTAACTCATTGAACACCCGCACTGGTCAGGAATGCCGGAATACGAAATCGGATGCCTGAAGCCCATCGGAACGACCGTCTACTCCCGTTGTGTGCCGAAATCCTGATTCAACGTAGTTTAAAGGAAGCGGTGTCGCCTCCTATACTACACTCCATGCTGGGCCCCGGTTGGCAACTGGGACTGGGGCAATCTTGGTTTGCACATGTACAACAAAGAACTGACAATCGCAGTGCTAGCGCGACTGGACGAAGAATTCCCGACAGTCGTGCATTCCAAGAGTCTCTACGATCTCTTGCAACCTAAGTTTCCTCCTATCACAGAGCACGAATGGCTGAAATCTCTTGATGCGCTTCTTCGAACAGGAATGATTGAAGGCGTTCCATTGAGAGACGGGTCCACGTTAGCGGGCCTTGCGAACATAAGCATATCGGCAAGGGGTCGGGAGGAGTTGCAAAAACAAGAAATAACGAGCAGGCAGACCTCCGGCGGGACGGACGTGTGGAGATTTGCACGACTTGCTATCGAGGAGGCCCGGAAAAGCGTGCCCGAGGATGGGCGTGCTCATCCGAGAGTGGGAGTGGTCGTCGTCAAAGACGGGCGTGCGCTCGCATCAGCCCACCGTGGCGAATTTCCTCAGTGTCATGCGGAATTCATTGCGCTGGAAAAAAAGTTGGCGGACGAATCGTTATCAGGCGCAACGGTCTACACGACCCTTGAACCCTGCACTTCCCGCAATCATCCCAAGGTTCCTTGCGCTATTCGTTTGGTGGAAAGGAAGGTCGCTCGGGTCGTGATTGGCATACTCGATCCGGACAACAGGATAAGTGGACGGGGACAGCGAATGTTGAGAAAGGCGGGTATCGTCACCGAACTGTTCCCGCACGATCTGATGGCCGAAGTTGAAGAAATGAATCGTGATTTCATGCGAGACCGAGAATCCCAAGAGAGTCGGCAATCTGCGAAATCATCAGCACCGCCTAAGCTCCGAGTTGCTCTGAAACGCGGACACGTCTCCAATTTTCTCCTGACATACGACAATGATGATGATGAGGTGATTTTCATCCGAGCGGCGAGGCTCTTTTTCGGGAAAGTGGAACTCACCGACCCCTTGACGCCCGACGACCCAAGAACGTGGAGAGTGCCACCGCATTCATCCATGATCTTTGGGAAAACCATCGTTCATCAGAGGAATCCGGCGGCTAGTTTAGTCAAGATGAACTCAAACGCCGGGATTTTCTTCGAGACAGAAATAGATGTAGTTATGAGTTGCGAGATGAGGGAGCAGCTTTTTGAAGTTGCGCAGACCCTTTATGTCAGGGTCAATGCCACGAACAACGAGATTGTGCAACTGGTTTAAGTCGAGTCCGCATCGACTTTTTATTCGGTATGGAACACGCGAAGAGGAAGGCTATGACCGTCTGCATAGCTGCGGCATGTCGGAGTGGGGAATACGTGATCAGTTGCACTGATGGTGCACTGAGTCAGGGCGGCGAAACTTTCGATTTAGCCCTTACCAAAATGGCGTGGTTCGACGACTGGCAGTTTTTGTATGCCGGAGAACCCAGCAATGCCGATTTGATTATGGAAAATATCAGGCACGAGTCGCGTGCGCTCACGAGGGAAAACATTCAAGCGACGATTCGTCGCGCTTATAAGAAGCGGTTTGCCGATTGGGTGGCCGACTACGTTCTCGCCCCATACAACATGGAAATGGACGAATTTAAGAAAAAGGGACGGAAGATTTTCACTGACCAGCTTGCGGCACAGTTAGCGCGAGAAATGAGCAATAAAGCAGGTGATTTTAACGAGGAATTGATGGTGGTCGGTTGGGGCCGCACCCCACATGCTGTCATGATTTATGGAATGAACCAAAGCGGCCCTTGGTCGGGATTGCTGTTTGGCATCGGCGCAATAGGTGCTGGCGCGGAAGTGGCGAGAGCAACTCTGCTACTTCACGGCATCACTCGCAGCAGTACACTCGAAGATACTTTGTACACTGTCGCGGCTGCGAAATTCTCCGCAGAACGATGTGATGGAGTTGGACGAAACACCACGATTCACGTAAGCAGAAGGCGAAACAGGCGTGACCAGACAGGGCACCATGTTGGAGAATTCCTCCCTTCCGAAGAAGTGCGCAGCCTGCGCAGGCTGTGGCTCCGATACGGGAAAATGCGCGTTCCAGATGGGGCATACCCGAGGGTGATGGAGATTTGCCAGCGCATCTCTGGTGGCGTGAGCATGGAATCCATCCCGCGGCTCATGCGGTCGATTTCTCGAAGGCAAGGCGGGTGAGCGCGATTAGCTTACCGCTATTTACTCTGGATAAGCGTCACGCCTTCGGCTGTGTTGCGACACCAAGAAACTGCCGATTGAGTTCAATTATCTTCGCGTGCCAAAAGGTAGAGTCTTCGATGGCTTCTCGACCGGGCACGGCCACCTCGCGTTCTATCAGGGGCCTTACATGGGAGGTTCGGTGTCCCCGTTGCGGAAGAGGAGAGTAGCTCGGACCACTTGAGTAATCCCGAATCGCACAACTCTCGCCGCGCCACGAAAAATGAAGAAAAGTCCGACTTGATAGCTTTGGAGCAAAAATCAGTGAAACACCCCGAGTGGAAGCCGGACAGATTCGGCCATCTGTCAAAAAACCCGGTTTTGTATATTCACTGGTAATCTCAGGTTCAGACGCAGTGACGAGCGGAGAGTCCGAACGTCCCATGTTTCGGCGATTGATGGCCGCGCTCTCCAAGAAAAATGACTCACGAGAAAGATGGCCCTTGTCTTTGAGGTTACGCACGATGTTTTCGAGGCTGCCATAATTGATCCAACCGAACTGCGGTTTCATTTGCTGCCAGCAGTTCGTAAAACCGTGGTTCGGATGATAAAGCTCAGGAAGAAATTCTTTCTGGCAGGCACTAAAAGGATCGCTGTCGTCGTTCGTTACCACCACATAGAAGTAGTTTTCGAGCGAGAGACCTGCAAAATGCGCGACGACATCCCTAAGTACTGCCGGGTTCTTGAGACAGCGCACAGTTCCACGTCGTTCTTGAGAATACGGCGTGCTCAGTATCCATTCGGGCTCGATCAATTCGTTGTGTCCGTCGCGATAATTTGAAAGGGCGACCCCCAACACATAATCGAGTTCAAGCTGTCCATTTAGCGTGCTATTGAACCCTTGTGCGCCTCGAAATGATGAAGGCTTACATGCCTTTGCGTAGATGCTCCGCTTAGCCTCCACTATCAGAACAGCGGATTGACTGGAATTGTCGAGTCGAATGATCGCGTCCGGATGGCCGAATCCCGTGTTACTGAAGTCAGGTTCAATTAGCGTGGTGATTTGTTCTGCATGGCGAGGGAATCCATGGGAAGAAATCTGAATCTCGTTGAGAAACATCTCCGTTCCAATTTGCCCGGCAACGTGAAGATCGGCGAAGAACGTGGCAACCAGTCCGCGCCTACTGGGGCGAACCGCCGTTATGCTACGTTAACGACGCGTTCAGCAGCAATGAGTTGCATCACGATCTGCTTGATCTTCGGGCAAATGCCCCAAGTCTGTCGGCTCGGACCTCTTCCACAGAGTCGTGTGCGGACAATATTTCCTCTCCTCGAACATACCGCTCCGTGACTACGAGCACTGCGCGCAACAAACTCAAATCTGATACGTTAGCCGCGCTAGGTACAGGAAACCTACAAGGAATGCAGAGAGTGCTAAATATTCAGGGGTGAACACGCAAACCATCTCTAACCGGGTTAACTGGCCCGACTTGTCGCCCGCATCAAGTCTAGACTTCGCATGAGCATACGCTCGTGCGATAGCGAGGATGGCGAAGACTGAAGAGACCATGCATATCGTCAAACTACTTACGGCTCGCTGTAACATCCAGTGCGGGAGGGTGGTTTTGCCGAGAAAAGATACGAGGATCGCAATCGCAATGCTGGAAGTAGCGATCAGAGTTTTTGAAGCTTCAACATAAATGCCGCGAGCTTCGGTATGAATCCAATTGCTGGCTGTTCGCCAAAAGGACAGCATAAACAGCAGCGGTCCCACGAGTGCCAAGGCAACAATAAAGCCGAACATGAAGTTCCTATTAGCACATGTTTGGTCAATTAGCCAAGCCCCTGCCAATCACAGACGAGGCCAGAGCAATCCACCCTTTGTTGTGAGGAAGGTTTCTAGCAAACTGCCTGCGGTGTCACAGCGAGATTCCCTTCAGTTGTAGATCAACGTTCGGCATCTGCCGTCGTCTCGTTTCGCACGCATGCATTTCTGCTTCCGCTAGGAACATCCGCCGCCAGCGGGGATTGCCCGAGCGAGCAGCAGCATTTCCGCAACTGCGGTCATGGACAAAATCAACGTAGATGTTCTCGTCGGTCGGCCAGCGGCGCTGGAAATCATCAAGGAAAGATGGCCAGTTGAGTGTCAATCCATGTTGCTCGAAGTATTTTAGGGGGAATGAAAAACCGTGATCGATGCCGACGAGGGTCAGCGACCCTTCGGAGAGCCTTTCAACCAGCCACTCGGCAATGCCCCTGCGCGTCCAGTATTTACGAGGACTGGGTGGCGGCTCGACTTCCTGCAGGGCGGTCGAACGGTCGGCTGTGTAAACGCGCATTCCCTTGAGGCTCGACGTGGGTGTCTGAGCGCCCGAGTAGTCGATACCGATGTACCGTTCGAATGCGGGTTCATACGAGAGCGGCCAAGTAACCGAAAGCATCACTGCCCAGCTTAAAGAGTTTACCTTGCGGTGGTCACCCCAGAAAGGCGGCCCTCGTCATCGGCAGGGAACAGCCCCACGGTGCCCACGGTCGGGCGGGAGCCACGACCTGTTACTCACATGATATGCTACCCGGCAACCAGATCATCCAGTATAGGTAGACGGTCCTGTTTCTTAAGATAGGTATGGAGAATTGGAGCGTCGAGAATGCGTGCCCTGAAAGTTAAGCTTTCCAAGTCATCTCTGCTGACGGTTCAGCGGAGCAGCCAGTGGGATAAGCGAATGGTCTACATTCTTGTAGCCAACAAAACATACAAGTACCCGAGTGGCAGACGGTCTCGAATCATCTACATAGGTACTACTGGAAAGGGCGCTGGAAGGCCTGCGACTTCGGCGGTGGAAAAGGCGAGCGAGGCATTCAGCGAACTCCGTGGCGTCAAGAGAATTGAAGTGCACCTCGCGACCTGTCGCGGTCGCAAACGAATGAAGACATGGGAGCATCTGGAATCAGCCTTGCTCGCCACGTTCACGGGACTTCATTTCAGACTTCCTATCTACAATAAGCGAAAGGGTTCCGTTGATTTCATGGAAGATATTCGCTTCTTTCGACAAAAGGCTCTTAAGAATCTCGTTCTTCAGTTTGAAGCATAACCTTAGTGCTCAAGCTCAAAACTTGTCCGGCGTGGTTGCTGCTACTCGTTCGAGGATTCGCTGCGCGTGACCGAGGACAGGTGCTCAGAGCAAAGTCGAGGACTAGAAGCTTATTCGCTTACAGGTCTTTGATGGTCAAATCCGAAGGATTGCGACTGAGAATGGCCTTTCCATATCCCGTGATTTTGTAAACTCCCTCCCTGACCTTTTCAATGGCCTTAGTGCGTCCGTGGGGAGCGCCTTGCAGATTCGCCAATGCCAAATCGACGTTGCTGTCAAAAACCGTCTTGCCCTTTTTGTTTCGGACCAGAAGTTCGTGCGGAGCAATATCGAACTGAACCTTCACACGCTCCCGGATTTCTTGAGATGAATGTTCAACACCATCGGCTAGTACACGGAGCACAGGCAGCAAGAGCGCCTGAAAGCCCGGTATCGTCGTAAGGTTGATCGTCGATTCCGGCTGTACCTGTCTCATCCTATGGAGTGGAGCTTGAGCGTTAGACATCCCACGATTGTTCGCCATTCAGTTTCTCCCTTGCGGCGAATCGCCGCTTGTTGTAATGACCGACGAGATTGGGCTGGACCTTCTCATACAACGAATGCGCTTTTTCTGTTGTTTGTGCGACCTCCGAAACGACCGAACGGATGCGGTCTAGGAACTTGGCATTATTTGCCTCAAACGCTAGAAAGAACTGAACCGAACCATCCTCCCGCAACGTCCCGATAGCACGAAAGGAACCCATATCAGACCGAAGAAGGAGAAGCACGCGCCCCGCGTGGAATCCCTTTTTCGGTCGCTTGATTTGGATTACCGCATCCTCGCCAGCGCGAGTCACTGCGTAGCGTCCATCCCGAAGCATAAGGCGATGCCCACCTGCGATGGGCATGGCATAAAACCCATCAGGCCTATCCACCTTGCACGGGCGCAATCTTTCCGCCGTCATTCCTGCTCTCATCTCTTTTCTCCCTTCCGTTCCCGTTCGCCTATCTCCAATTCCTTGAGGGCAAGTTCCCATTCCAACTTGCCGACGGGATAACCCGTAAATATTTCTGCGTCGTCTCCGTGGCGGTTTACGTAGCAATACATAACCAGAGCCCGTTCGACGGTCTGGGCCATCGAAAGCCGTTTCATTTCGGCAACCTGATTGATTCGCTTCCAAAGCGAGCGAGGAATGCGCATGGTGCTTTGGACCATTTTTTCTTTTGTTTTTCTCGGTTTTGTCATGGGTACCACCTTGTAACCGCTATTGTACCAAAGTGGTACCACTGTGGTCAAGAGAAATTGTGACGGACCATTGCAATTGGTAATAAAGATTGGCGAGTGCGATCTTTCTAACGTTTCAGCAGCTTGTTCAACAACGTACGATTCCTTGATCTCATTGTGCGATTGCGACGTAAATCATCCTTGCGTCTTATAAATCGGCCTTCCCTTAGCACTTTTAGCGTCTTAGAGTTCAACGATTTTGCTATGGAGCCTTTGCGCTTCTGGAATGCCACAAAAAACCTGCCGTCTTCCGTCCTAAATTCATCATCGTCGCGCACATCGTTGAGCGAAAGAATTCCACCATTGCGATGAATCTCAGCCAAATAAAACGATCCAGCTTCAAGCAGTCGGTCACGATCGGCCTTGGCGTGGAAAACCATCCAGTCCCAGCCTTTTGAATCCCATCGCGTTTTTTGTCGGATTTCCCGTTGAGTGTTAGCATCTGCAAATTCTTCGAAGAACGTGTAACAAGAAGCGGCTTCTTTTCCTGTTCGTGCGGCGTTTCGAATGGGCCTCTGAACACGCCTGAGTATGCGGCGAATTTGGGGATCAATTTCTTTTGTAATATTGCGGGATCGTTGGGAAACAGGAGCGAACTTGTCAGAGATATTCTGATTCAAAGGAACCGCGTCCCGGCGCCAACTCCTTTCGAAAGTATCGGTGATATTGACGAGGCAGCGATCTCTACTTGTGCCGGACAGACGAAGATTGAATTCACCCTCCGTACCAAGTCCGTCTCCGGTTAGATTCGACGAACCAACGTAGGCGACGACTCGTCGTTGCCCACGAAATATGTATACCTTCCAGTGAAAACGAGGATTCTGCGCGATCTTAACTTCGAGGCAACCACCCGCACGCTTCTGAAGAGTCAAAAGCTTTCTAAGGGCTGCCGTCTCGGTATGCCCGTTATATAAACCTACAAGCAGTTTGACCCGAAGGGATTTGCGCCCGCTTCCAAGTGCTAATTCAAGTTCAGCCAAGCCATCTCTGGTAAGAGATGCCGTTGCCATCCTCACGTCGTCGAATTCCTGAAAACGTGCCTTGAGTTCAACCGCCATGCTGGTGACACCACGATTATCAACAACGTCAATCATCATTTGACCAGCACTCCCGATAAGGCTTCCACGGCTTCCCGATCACAAAGAGATGGTGCCCGCGAGGTTTTTCCCGTTGAACCACAGCAATTCAATCCTGAGCGAAGCAAGGAGTTCTTGAACGGAAGAACTCGGCTCCTTCGGTAGTAGAACGGCGAGGTCAATGTTGTTCTTTGGCATGTGCGTAAATCGATAGTCGTAGAGTTGACCGATAGCCTGACGAACTTGTGACCGCCCGGCAGGCCCCTCTGAAGCGGTTTTGGCTTCGATCAGCAGGTCTCGCCCCTTCTTCCATCCGATTACCAACCCATCGAATTTGCTCTCTTTCAACGTCTTCTGGCGCCACAGAATGTAGTCCCGCAAACGGTTGATTAGCTTGTTATGACGCTTCGTTATGACGGCTTTCTTGGCAGCAATCTTGGCGATGCTGTTGATCTCCGACTTCAGCCCAACATCCGAAAAGGAAGAACCAAATGCAAGTTTGCGCGGATTTGGTTTTGGATGCGGAAAGTTTTCGCCATACGAGTAGGCGTCGAGTTCGAAAGCGTCTCTCACATCGTAGGCGGGGCCAATCAGCTTTGAAAGCGCGAGGATGCCTTCTGTGTCAGCCTTCATCCCGATACACCGTAGCAAACCGCGAGTGCGCTCATTCATGATCGGGAATCTGCATTGCGGATCGAGACAAGATAGTGTGGGCGTTAGACCATTGAATGGAGAAACGTGACGACCAGCAACCGAGATTTGTCCAAGTGATTCGATCGAACTGGCGACGGCTTGAACTTTGCGATAAATGTCTGCCGATTTTGTAGCGACGTGATTGAAGGCAAGCGCAATTTGATCTGAGTGGCGTTTTACGTATTTCATGGTGCCGGAGCGGAAGGCGTTGTAGTAGTGAGTGATGCCCGTCTCGGATTTAAGAAGAAAGAGGCACTTAGAAACACGGAGAGCCTTAAATCGGGATGCTAATACTTGGGCAAGCTGCTCATCAGAGCCATAGGGCACGTTGAGGTAATCAGCAATGTTCTGATTCCTCCATAGTCGAGTTGAGTGCTTTCCCCTTTTTTGTCCAGAGTTTGTCCACCCGCATTGAACCAGAAGACACAGAAATGAGGGATCGATCCTCTGCTTCTTTTCGGCAGATTTCCAAAGCGACTGAATCAGCTTTGCAGTTCGCCGCTTTGAAGCGATCCAAAGCCGCTGATTTTCGTTGCGCTGGAACTTGGGCAATCCCAAACCGCCATTGGCTGGAGAAGGCATATTTGAGGAGATTGTCGCCTCAGAACCGAATTCAGGGAAGTACGTTTTTCGGAAAAGTTAAGCGGTCAATACCAGATCGTAGCCATCAGCCCTTCGTCGTCTCGCTCGTGTTTGCCGACCTGACAAGCTTCACTCTTCCACAATCTCACCGCGGTCCACGCCTCGACCGCTGCGTCGAGCAGATCATCTTTCCCCACACTCCGTGGCCGATTCAGCAGTGGAACTTCCACCCCATTGACGTCGCGAACAAGGTCGCGATAGCGTGCATAAAGCGGGACACGTCCGTGCTTCTAACACGAACGCGCCCCTAACCAGTGACTCGCATTACCGAGGCCACATGGCTAAGACGCATTCTACATTACGCTCGGCGCGTCCCGCACATTCCCACGTGCGAGGACGATGCCGATGCTTCAATTCCCGTTTCCGGTTCCGCCCGGTACACCTGAATATATACCCGGTCAAACAGAACAATTTGTCTCCTTTGTGGTGCTGTCCGCATTTGCGGTCACTTTTATTTCTCTTATCCTGCCGCGCCCGATCTTTTGCAAGTTGTGGCAGATCGCATTCCCATTCGTGCCCGAACGACTTGGAGACGACGATGGCAAAGATGAGTAAGGCTGAGCGCAGGAAGCTGGATCGCTGGCATAAGAGGCGGAAGGAAAAGCTGCGCAAGAAGTACCCGGAAATCCATGGGAAAAAGCTCGATTACGTCACCCAGAGCTACGAGGACAACGATGGCGGCGGGTGGCTGTACATCAATCTCTATTTCACGGACGGAACGAACTTCTCGATGGACTTCAGCCTCAACAACCCCGCCATCGTTCCAGTAATCATCGAGTACGGCGACGTGAGCACCGGGGACTACCGGAATATCCGCACCTACTATCACAAAGGAGAGGACTGATGCCGGAGCCAGACGATCCCGAAGTCCTCCGCAGGGAAATCCGCACCATGCTCAGTAAGGTGACCGACCGCGGTGAGTTGATCTTCTTCCAGTGGCTTGTTCGCAGGGTTCTTGCGAACTACCCAATCCCCGGCAATGAGGAACTGAAGCTCCTGCGCCAAGGCTTCATCCGGGTGCAAGCGGCGCTCAGGGCAAGGAAAGCGCCGACCAAAGAGGACATGGAACTCGTCGGTAAGTGGACTGACGGCGATGCGGAAAGCATGGGAAGGGCGCTCGGGAGAGCGGTGAAGTTCTTCCGAGAGAAGCGGGGCATGAGCAGATTGCAGCTTGCCAAGAAAGCACGGCTGCCGTTCAAGGCGATCCTCAGCATCGAGCGTGGCAAGGTGTTCGATCTTTCTCCTGTGCTTGATAACTTGACCCAAGGTCTCAGTGTTGAGGCAGGTGAGTTGACGGACAAGTTGCTGGACTACGAGAAGCGAGATTCGGATGACCAAAAATGAGAAAGAGCTTATCGTGAAGTGCTTCGGCGAAGCTGTGGTTCAGGTGCGGGAATCAGCGGAGATGACGATGGATGAACTCGCTCGGCGAACAGGAATTAACATGAAGCTACTCTGGAGCATCGAGAACGGTACCGCGAGCGGAGAGGACTTCGGCTTGTCCGAAATTTGCAAGATCGCCAAAGCTACGGGGTTAAAGCCGAACGAACTGATGGGCATCCACGAGGCGCTCATCAAAAAAGCCGAGACGGAGTAGGTATGGGCGAGTGGAAGGTTAACCTAAATCTGAGGATTAGTGTTCAACGTCGCACTCAACTCGAAGAAATCGCAGCCCGCGAACGGCGGACGCTTGGCAATCTCGGCAACCTGCTTGTCGAATGGGCGGCTGACCAATTGCAGGCCGCAGGCTCTACGGAGAAATTGCTGCGTCGGAAGGCTCCCATCCCGAGGAACCCGGATGGAAATTACAAAAGGAAAACCGAACTTTAAACACATTTTTCCGCTACCTCCGCAAGATCAAGTTTGCGATTTGCAGCTACTGGATTCTGCTTTTGACGGCGGTTTGCTTACTCGAATTCCAAAACACCTGAGGAGGATTTCGCTGTAGCCACCGAAACAGAGCCTTCTTTCTAACTGCAAAGTTTGACATTTATGCATCGCTTCACCTACGTTTTCGAACGCAAGAAATGTCTTCTATCTTGATTCTGGAAAATAGATTTCTTCATCATTATTTTCAAAGAAATCGTCTGTTTAGCCAGAAAGGGGCTCGGTTCGGGCTACGCTAGAACTTCTTCCACAGGCATTCCTCCGCATCCTCGCGCTTTCCGTCGCGTACTTTGCCCATGTCTTTCGGCACTTTAATTTTTTCTGGCTCACCGAACTCGGCCGTCAAGGGCTTGTAAACTTCGTCTTCGTATTCCGACAGTACCCATTTGAATCTCGCTCGCAGCAGAATCTCGACCATTTCGCCGTGGTTGAGAGTACTGGCCGAATATGCGCTTACTTTCCTTTTTATATAGGGCGGGTCGAGGTAAACTACATCATCTGGGCCGCACTCAACCAACACATCCTTATAGTCGCAATTCGTGAGGCGTGGCTCCGTGCGCTGCATTATCTCGTGGGCGAGCCGGACGCTTTTCATGAAGCCCTTGTCGCTGACGTTTTTCTTGCTCGGGCCTTTCATCCCCGATTCGTAGGTGCCGCCGCTGTAAGATAGGAAGCACTCAATAACAAACAAGGGCGGGTATTGCTCCACACGCCAAGCCTTCGATCCATCCGCGAGAACTGTTGGTCTATATATCCGGCCATATCTGGTTCCGCCTCCGGACTTTTCTCTATCTATCTGCTTGTCCGACTTCCGCTTCAGAAAGTCGTAGAACTCCTTGTCAACCTGCGAGCGGTCAGGCGGCATCCATTCCATCTCGTCATCCATGCTGTGTTGCAGTGCAGCAAAAAATCGATACATGTAGGTATCGTTGAGCCAGAATTCCTTGTAGTCGAGTCGTTGGGCGACGTGGAAGTAGACGTTCCCCCTCCCGGCGAAAGGCTCGACGAACCTTTTCCCTGAGGGGGGCAGGATACGAACTATGCGCTTCGCCAGTTTTCCTTTGCCGCCGTGATAGGCGAAGCGTGGAATCGGCGGTAGTTTTGGTTTTTTGGTCATTCTCTTATTCTCATCCCAGCAGGGCGTTCACGGATTTGACCAGCATCCACCACTGGATAGACTCAGTCTTTCGGTCCGTACCCCTTGATCCAAATACGCAAAGTGTCGCCCATGCCGACTTGGGAATTGAACTCAGTTGGAAATTCCAAGCGTGGGAACAGCAGCAATTCCTTCATCTCCTTTCGGTTTCTCCCAAGGGAGTATTTCACGCGCATTAGGTACGCGAGCGTCTTATACAAGTCCTTGATGAACGGATGCTCATCGTAGGACATCACCCAGTTACCCTTGCCCTTCAGGGCATCATGTAGACGAATGTGATCCGCATCAGTCCAAGGAAACTTGTACAGTTCGTTTCCGGCCTCGTAGTATGGCGGATCGAGAAACATGAGCGCCTTTTCATGCGACAAGGGAATGACGCTCACGAAATCGGCGTTGAGAACTTTCGTCCGTCCGGCCAAGAGCCCCCGAGCCTCACGCAAGTCGCGCACCCTGTTCTTTGCGCTCCACCTGCTGTCGATCTTGCCTTTGGAAGTCTGGCCCTTTCCTCCAAGAGGGCGCAATCCCATTCCGCCGTATGAAGCCCGGTTCAGAAAGAAGGCGCGGAAGGCCAGCCCGAGTCGATCCGCGGGCTGGCTCTCTTTGATCTCGTTAAACAGGGGCATGGTCGGGCGCGTGTTTAGAATGCGATCAGCCAGTTCTTGAAGCTCAGAGTCGGGAGCATTGGCGACCAAGTCCCAAAATGCCGACATGCCAGCATCGAGGTCGTTGAGTATGAGCTTGATACTGGGGTGTTTCTTAGCCATGGCCAGCGCGACTGAGCCGCCGCCAACGAACGGTTCGACGTAAGACCGAAAACCCGGAACGCCTGTATAACGTGGGCAGAATGAACTTCGTGTACCTGACCTTGCCACCGGGATACCTGAAGAGCGCCATGGATCAATGGTGAACGACAGTCTGCAAGAACACCATGTCGATCTGGGAAGGGAGTGCGAAAGGGAAAAGCAATCCCCACTCTTGCCCGTCGTAAAGCCTACGATTCAGTGGCCGTTTAGCGGCGAATAGCTCATTCGCTGTCCGCTTCCAGCCGCCGCCAAATCCTCCGCACGCGGTCATAATCGTTCGCGATGTCACTGTGCCGAGGCAGTTTGTGCTGATCCAGCAAAGCCACTAGCCTTTTCGCCCGATCACGTTTCGCCCGGAATTCGCTCGGCGTAGAAATCCGTAAGTCGTTTGGAGTGACGATCTCCCGCAATTCCAGCAGCCACCCGCCTATCTGTTTTTTCTGTTGGTCCGTGTAATAGATTGCCATCAGCCTTCCTCCCATGAATTGTCAAAGGGAAGGAAAGCTGGAATGAACCCTAAGAACGGATGGGGGCAGTCTTAGGTCTGCCCCATCCTTCAATTTCTGTTCGTGATCGCTGAACCACGAGCAGCAGCTACCTATAAGTTCGGTAGCTTGGGAATTTGTGCTGGCGATCAGGTCGGGGAAGCTCCGGGGAGGCAGGCATACCGCGGGGGTTGTTTCCTCAAGCTCCGTCACCGTATTTCCTAAGACTTCCTAAGACTTCAGTACAAATCTCACTCCTCAGATTCCTCATCGTTATTGGGAAAACGGTTTCAGGCGTTTTTCTGCATTGACCACATTGGACTTAAGTTTTACCATCGCCACTGGGAATTTCTTAGGGTGGATGGACAGAATCCCTCCTCCTCCGCCACTAAAAGCGTAGCTTTGGAGTTGGAAGGAATTCCCTTTCGATCGAGGCGGGTGAATGCGTGGCCCTTTATCACAGATTTATCCCAATTGATTTACTGCACTGCTTGTCCTATCAGATCTAGCTTCGTAAACAACTGTTCGGCTTGTGCCATTCCGTTCGCGGTGACCTCAGGCACTTCTTTGATGTAGTGCGCGAGAGTCGTGTTGACGCTGGAATGCCGCAACAGTCCTTTCGCGGCCTGTCTCCTTTCGGGTGATTCTATCCGCGTAAACAAGGAGTGAGCCTTTCTTGCCTTTTCGGACGCGAGCGTCAAGCTCCAATGCTTGTCGGAAGGTCATCCAGATGGGAGCGGTGGAGTTCTGCGCCATGGCGCTGGCCCACAGAGAGAGAACGTTAATCCCGCTGTAGGGCTGCCCGTCGTGGCGTAGCGGGCGGCTAATCCTTCCTGCTGCATGTTCGGCATTCCATGGCCTCACCCAAGGTCTCACGCCTTTCTCCAGATGACTGACGATTTGGCCTGTGACCCGGATGTAAATGTCTTGCTTCTCGGTGTTCCCCATTGTTTTTTTCTCCTTTACGAGTGTTAAAAAACTTCATTCCCTTGTTGCGGAGAGTTCTTTTGCAGAGCGGCCCGAGCAGTCACAGGGCAGCCGGGGTGTGGCTGGCGACAGCTTTACCCTTGACGGCGGAAAGGGCTGACTCTGCTATGGGTTTCAAACGAGGGAATGAGGGGCTAGAAACGCGGAGAAAGAACTGGTCAGGACGTTGGGTCTGGTGCTGCTACTGATTCTGCACGATGGTATGCTCCCCGTATGAAGTTGCTGGGCGGAAAATGGTCCAGGGGCGATCTTCTCGCCCTGCTCGGCGTGATCGCTGCCGTTCTGGCGATTCCGGGAATGCCGAAGCTCTTTCATTGAGATTCCGACTCGTTATCCACACACGTCGAGGCGCCCGCAAAGCCTCTACCCCCGGCACCGAAACCGGTTCAGAAAGCTCGCGATGTCAGTTCGGGACAGGTGAATTTCGGATGTGACCAGACTCTTCCAGTCGAGACGCCCGTGATTTCGTTCGGGAAGAACCCCAGAGATGTCAAGCCGCTCCCCGCCTGGGCCAACACGGACAACGTGAAAGCGCAAAACCAATCCGTCGTCAACATCGAAAATTCCGCGGACCACCATGTTATCGGCATCAAAGCTACCGGAACCATCTCCGGCCGCGACTCACAGAACATTCTCGGAGTGAAGAATTGTCCCGGCGGTGGCCACGGCGAGCTAACACTGCATGTGAGTTGGACTGAGGATGAGTAGAGGTCGGAGTATCTATCTTTGCGTTTTAGACCTCCAGCTTTTCCCACTGGACCGGTGACAGTAAACTGGCGTGGCTACTGACTCATGACCTTCTTTACAAATCCAGGTGCTTCAGGACGCCTTTCCCCTGGAACACATTGACACCGTGAGGATGCCAAGTCGCTTGAGCAGATAGGAATCGGCCGTGAGCCACGAATCGATCAACGCATCGGCGCACCGGGTCCGACCTCGGGGCCGTCCGGCGGGAAGGCTGAGATTCCGCGCCCGCGGAACTCGGGATGAAGCACATCCTCAAGCAGGTCAAGTCGGCGGCCGTTGAAAACCTCGACCAGTCGTAGCACGATGGCCTTGTTCGTTTCGAGGTCAAACATGGCGATAACCTCCGTGTGGCTCTCCCTGCACCTCACAGCCAGGTTGTGCTCTGCGCTGCAGATAAATCTCGTACGCGCGATTTCTTATTTCTTGCTCGCGCGTTGACTGCAGTAACCGCTTCGCTACCGTGTTTGATATCGTAGACATTTTCTGCTCCTTGTTTGAAATTGCGTTTTGTGAACCTAACCAACGTGATTTCCCCATACGTAAAGGTCAATACGAGTTCCGTTGGCCAACAGTCGCGATCGATTTGCTGGTCTTGCGACGAGAAGATCCCAATTAAGGTCGTCGGCTGGAATCCCATGTGGACGCATGACTTCCTTCCACGTCGAGTCGTTATCCAACTGGGCTGCGGCTTACGCTGCAGCCCACTCGTTTGCTAGTTCTTCAGCGAAGCTGCTGTACGTTCTCGGCTGGTGCCCAAGCAAGGCCGCAAAGCGCGCCGTCTGGTCCTCCGTGTTGCTGAATCCACGCTCGACGTAACCCTGGAACATGACCCGGAGATCGTAGGCCAGCCAACTCGGAGTCCCTGTTTTCCGCAGTTGCGCTTCAAAGCCATCGAAGTCTCCGTGTCCGGCGTAAGTGATTCAATCGTGGCCCGATCGATAATCCGGGCAGGGTCAAAGATTGTGATGTCCGCATCCGAGCCGACTAGTCAAGCCCAACGCGGTCGACCAGGTCCTTAAAACGCGGGTCGTCGCGGAGGGAATCAAAGATGGGGTGCACCTTTAGAAAGAGCAGAATGAGAGATTGTTCCTTGTAAGCCTGCTCGAGCCACATAAGTGTCTGCTCCCGATCAGCGAGGCCCGAATAGGTCAGCACAAAGGCGCCGGCAGGAACGTAGCCGGTCCTTTGCCGCTTCTTTAATTCAGCGAGCACTCGCAGAGCATCTTCGCGCTGGCCCGCCTGACCATACACAACGGCCAGAACCCCGAGGTTGCCGGGAGCGCGATCAGAGACAGAGACCGCGCGCTCGAGCACAGCGATTGCTTCCTGGGATTGGTGCTTGAGGCTGAGCGCGAATCCAAGGCGCCAAAGCGTGTTTGCATTGTCTGGCTCAATTGCCAACGCGCTGCGGTACTCGCGTATTGCCTCGTCGTAGCGGCGAGCGTTGAATAAAATCCATCCAAGTTCTCTGCCTGCGCCTGGCGAGGGATCGAGTTCGCGAGCTTTCCGGGCCGATGCCACCGCCTCGGCGAGCCGTCCTCGACTCAACAACCATCCAGCCAGACCGACATAAGCGCTCGCGTCGCTTGGATTCAGTTCCAAACCGCGTCTGTATTCCGCCTCGGCCTCGGTCCAATGCCACTGTGCTGTCTGCAGGTCCGCGAGGACAACGTGTGCTCCGGCGAGATTCGGGTCCAGTTCCAGCGCTTTTCGGACAGCGGTCATTGCCTTCAGGCGCTCCGCGGGAGAACCGCCGATCGTGACGGAACCGAGAAATTTGTAAGCGTAGGCCGAGCCCACATAAGCTGGCGCATACGTTGGATCCCTTGCGATTGCTTTCTGGAAGTACCCAATACTTTCCTCGACGCCGGCTCTGCTGCTGGTTTTATTGCTGCGATACACATACAGGCCCTTGAGATAGCTCTCATAAACCTCCGGTGAGACCGGCCGCGCCGCGGTGAGCCTTGTGCGTTCCTCTCCGGTAACGGTGGCCTTGACTTTCAGCGCGATGGATTCAGCCACTTCACTCTGCAAGCCAAGAACGTCCCGCAAGTCGCGATCGTAAGCTTCTGACCAGAAATGCTCGTCGGTCGCTCCGCGAATTAATTGGGCGTGGACACGAATGCGACTGCCCTCCCGTATGACCGACCCTTCGACAACCGCATCGACATTGAGGGTTCTGGCAATCTCCGGTAGCGAGAGCTGCGCGTCCTTAAAGCGCATCACGGAAGTACGGGAAACGACGCGCAGGTCATGGATTCCGGCGAGACGCCCGATGAGTTCCTCGGTCATTCCGTCAGCAAGGTACTCCTGCCGTGGGTCGCCCGACAGATTCTTCAAAGGCAGCACCGCCAGAGAATTGATTTTCGAATGCGCAGCGTCCTTTGCCCGGCGGCGGATCGTGACGTAAGCCAAGGTCAGCAGGGCGAGCACCGCCACCGCAGCCAGAACGAGCCACCGGCGAGTCCGCGGATTCTTGCCTAGTTGTTCATCGCCCACCTTCGACTCTTCCGCAGGGACAGGCGATTTTTCCTGCTGGTCGCTTATGACTGGGGCAATGAACCGATACCCACGGCGAGGCAATGTTTCTATAAAACGCGGATTGTCGGCGGAATCACCCAGCGCGTCGCGCAGTTTGTTGATAGCGGTGTTCAGGCTGTTTTCGAAGTCAACGAAGGTGTCCGGCGGCCAGTTCTGGTTCCGCAGTTCTTCCCGCGTCACCACTTCACCAGGGCTTTGCAGCAGCACCGTTAGCACCCGGAACGGCTGCTCCTGCAGCTTGATCTTCACTCCCTGTTTGCGGAGCTCACCCGACCGCAGGTCCACCTGGAAGGTTGCAAATCGCAGTACCCCGGAGTTTCGCGTTTCGAGAGCCATTGATACCCCGCCACCACGTTACCGGGAGTCTAGCATTGCCCGCACACGCGGCAAACGCCGGATCAGATCGCACGCTAACGGACTGAAACGAGAGACTTTCCTCGTCAAGAAACAATCAAGCCGCCGTCCATTGTCCTGTCCAAGGTCCGAAACGATTGTTACCCGCATAACTGCAAAGCGTGCCGTGGGGCGACCCTCTGCCTTCGCAGGCGAAGGTCGCACGCGTCACCACACGTCGCCGGCGTAGCCGGCCCACAAGGAGACAAAGATATGATGATGAATTCCTCAAAAATTAAATTGACGTCAGTCATCGGCGTCAGCCTCTTGGTGATCGGAGTCGTCTATGCCGCAGTCCCACTCGAGTTGTGGGTCGGAACCAGCGACCACATCGGATTGTGGAACGGCCCGTCCACCCTGACAGCCAGGACGCTCAAGACGCCGGTCGGCGAGACCACAGGTCCGTGGCACTATCATCCCGGATATGTCTACAACGTCGTGAGACAAGGCACGATCACCGTCGAGGACGGCTGCGGCAGCGTTCAGGCATATAGCGCGGGCCAGGCTTTTGAGACGTCTGACGGCCGCGTTCACAGAGCGTATAACGTGGGAGGGGTGGACGCCATTGAGTCGAATATGTTCGTTGGCCCGCCAGGCAGACCGATAACAGTACGAATTCCAAATAACGAGCGCCGTTGCGGTCCACCGAGCAGCGTCGACGAATGTAAGGGCGATGGTTGGGCAAGCTTTAACCATCCGAGCCAATTTGCAAATCAAGGGCAGTGCGTTGATTTCGTTAGGAATCGACCAAGGATCACGCTGTTTGTTCCCGAGGATCCATTGCGTTAGCCGACTCTAGCTGTTACGACAAAAAGCTTTGTTCGTCGAACCGATGAACCATTGGGCCGTCAGCGCGTATGGCGCTTGTGTCTGTCGAATGCGATAGCTTTTCGATGCGCGACTTCCTCTGCGGCCCGCCGAATCCTGAAACAACTGGGCGTGGAGCTGCATCCGCAGAAGACGCGGATCGTACATGCCCCCGCACTTCGACCACATGTAGAGCCTTCACGTGACCTACACCGTGCTTGTCCAGGAGGGCCAACCATCGTTCGCGATGGCTAGGCGTAGACTGTAGAATCGCTTGGTCCATGTCGCTCTCCCAGAAATTGCAGCAAAGCAAAGCTGCCAAGGTGCCCGGAGAACGTGGGAAGCTGCTATGTCGTGCTCACCGCAAAGATACCTGTCTTTCAAATTCTTGCTACGGACCTAACACCGACGGGACGGAATCGCCGGTGGATTTTCCTACCTCGCGCAACCGAGAGTGCTCGTCGTCAGTGAATTGTCGGCAACCCTTGCCTTACCGGATTATGGAAGGTTTGCTCGTCAATCGCCCTCGATCAGCGGCAAGGTGCCAGCCCCGATGGAGGAAGTTCCCCTGGATACTGCCCGTTCGAGGAGCGCGCGCGGGATCTGGGCCGTCAGACGAGGACAGCTCCAACCGGACGGCGGGGGCTGGCGTGGGCCGACAGCTTAGGGTAGCCCATATAGAAAACAAAAGTCGGCTGCCATGTGGGATCTGCGGTGATTTCGTTGAGCAGCGCGGCGCGAGAGGCCGGTCTGCCCAGCGCCCGCTCATGGTCCACCATTTCCACGGCCTCGTTACAGGGGCGCGCGG
>WNFR01002146.1_pt1 | contig 21311 bp, 18 predicted proteins | sample 5400221 | NCBI WGS metagenome assembly WNFR01 (sample SAMN13153357, study PRJNA577476) | soil metagenome | isolation source: 40 cm soil under Madrone tree | place: USA:California | collected 2016-06-14 | reverse complement strand
ATCCCCGGCGACTACGCGGGCCCGTGCTTCATCGGCTTTGCCATCGGTGAGTCCCTGGGCGCGGCCGCGCTGCGGATCGCGGGCGGTATCTTCACGAAGATCGCCGACATCGGCTCGGACCTCATGAAGATCGTGTTCAACATCAAGGAGGACGACGCGCGCAACCCGGGCGTCATCGCCGACTGCACGGGCGACAACGCCGGCGACTCGGTCGGCCCCAGCGCCGACGGCTTCGAGACTTACGGCGTCACCGGCGTGGCGCTGATCTCCTTCATCCTGCTCGCCGTGCGCGAGCCGGCCGTCCAGGTCCAGCTGCTCGTGTGGATCTTCAGCATGCGCGTGCTGATGATCGTCGCCAGCGGCGGCTCGTATCTGATCAACGAGGCGATCGCCCGCGGGCGCTACGCGAAGGCGGCCCGCATGAACTTCGAGGCGCCCCTGACGTCGCTGGTCTGGCTGACCTCGATCGTCTCGGTGGTGATGACCTACGCCGCCTCCTACGTCCTCATTCCCAACCTCGGCGACGGCTCGCTCTGGTGGAAGCTCTCCACCGTCATCACGTGCGGCACGCTGGCGGGCGCGATCATCCCCGAGCTGGTCAAGCTCTTCACGTCCACGGAGTCGAGCCATGTCCGGGAGGTGGTGGCGGCCTCGCGCGAGGGTGGCGCCTCCCTCAACGTGCTCTCCGGCTTGGTGGCGGGCAACTTCAGCGCCTACTGGCTCGGCATGACCATCGTGGTGCTGATGGGCGTCGCGTTCCTGGTCAGCACGCTCGGGATGGCCGCGCTGATGGTCGCGCCCGCCGTCTTCGCGTTCGGCCTCGTCGCCTTTGGCTTTCTCGGGATGGGCCCGGTCACCATCGCCGTCGATTCGTACGGCCCCGTCACCGACAACGCGCAGTCCGTGTACGAGCTGTCCGTCATCGAGACGATCCCGAACGTGGCCGCGCAGATCCGCCGCGAGCACGGCTTCGACGTGAAGTTCGAGAACGCCAAGGCGCTGCTGGAGGAGAACGACGGTGCCGGCAACACGTTCAAGGCCACCGCCAAGCCGGTGCTCATCGGCACCGCGGTGGTCGGTGCCACCACCATGATCTTCTCGATCATCGTGGTGCTGACGGCCGGCCTCACCCAGAACCTCGACAAGCTCTCGCTGCTGCACCCGCCGTTCCTCCTCGGCCTCATCACCGGCGGCGCCGTCATCTACTGGTTCACCGGCGCCGCCACCCAGGCGGTCTCGACGGGCGCCTACCGCGCGGTGGAGTTCATCAAGGCGAACATCCGCCTGGAGGGCGTCACCAAGGCGTCGGTGAGCGACAGCAAGAAGGTGGTGGAGATCTGCACGCAGTACGCGCAGAAGGGGATGTTCAACATCTTCCTCACGGTCTTCTTCTCCACGCTGGCCTTCGCGTTCCTCGAGCCCTACTTCTTCATCGGCTACCTGATCTCGATCGCGCTCTTCGGCCTCTACCAGGCGGTGTTCATGGCCAACGCGGGCGGCGCCTGGGACAACGCCAAGAAGATCGTCGAGACCGAGCTGAAGGAGAAGGGCAGCGCGCTGCATGCCGCCACCGTCGTCGGCGACACCGTGGGCGATCCTTTCAAGGACACCTCGTCGGTGGCCATGAACCCCGTCATCAAGTTCACCACGCTCTTCGGCCTCCTCGCCGTCGAGCTGGCGGTGAGCCTGACCGCCACCAGCGGTCCGGGGCTCAGCCGGTTGCTCAGCCTGGTGTTCTTCCTGCTCTCGACGGTGTTCGTCTGGCGCTCGTTCTACGGCATGCGGATCAAGGGCGGCGAGCCCGCCGTCACGCACGGCGCCGTCGGCGCCGTCGCGCGGAGCAAGTAGCGCGCCGTTGGAGTTTTTCCGCGACCTGGTGCGCGGCGCGTACTCGCTCGACTCGCTGGTCCAGTGGGGCGGGTACGGCGTCCTCTTCGCCATCGTGTTCGCCGAGACCGGGTTGCTCGTCGGCTTCTTCCTGCCGGGCGACTCGCTGCTGATCACGGCCGGGCTCTTGGCCGCCAACGGCACCCTGAACATCTGGTGGCTCAATGTGCTCCTCATCGTGGCCGCGGTGGTCGGCGACAGCGTGGGCTACGCCATCGGCCGCCGCCTGGGACCGCGCCTGTTCACGCGGCAGAAGTCGCTGCTGTTCAACCCTGGGCACGTCGAGCGCACACGCCGCTTCTACGAGAAGTACGGCGCCAAGACGATCGTCATCGCGCGCTTCGTGCCGATCGTGCGGACGTTCGCCCCCGTGCTGGCGGGTGTGGGCAGAATGGAGTACCGGCGCTTCATTTTCTACAATGTCGCCGGGGGCGTGGGATGGGTCGTCAGCATGACGTGGGCCGGCTATCTCCTGCGGCAGTCGATCCCGAACATCGGCTCCTACATCCACATCGTGGTGCCGGTCGTGATCGTGCTGTCGTGCATTCCGATCGCGGTCGAGCTGCTACGGGAGCGCCGGCGGCGGCCCGGCTAGGCACGGGCGCCGTCGTGACGGCCGCCGGCCGGCTGCCGCTGCCGCTCGCCCTCTGGCTCGGTCGTCGGCTCGGCGACGTCGCCTACCTGGCGTTCGGTCGCCGCCGCCGGCTCGCGCTCGCCAACCTCGCCTGCGCGTACCCCGCGCTGCCGCGGCGCGCCCGCGCGCGCCTGGCGCGGCGCGCCTCGCAGCACCTCGGCATGACGCTGCTCGAGCTGGCGCGGCTGCTCACACGCCCGCTCGACGTCACGCTCGAGCGCATCCGCCTCGAGGGCGTCGAGCACCTGCGCGCCGCCATGGCCGCCCACGGCCGCGCGCTCCTGCTCACCGCGCACCTCGGCAACTGGGAGCTGCTGGCCGCCGCGCATCGCTTGACCGGCTTTCCCTTGTCGATCGTCGTGCGGCCGCTCGACGCGCCGTGGCTGGACGCGCTCGCCGAGAAGTTGCGCCGCGGCACGGGCGTCGAGCTGATCGATAAGCGCGGCGCCCTGCGCCCGGTCCTCGAGGCGCTACGGCGCGGCCGCATGATCGGGATCCTCATGGATCAGAATGCGGCGCGCCGCGAGGGCGTCTTCGTGGACTTCTTCGGCCGGTCCGCCTCGACCTCGCGCAGCATCGCGCTGCTGGCCGTGCGCACGCGCACGCCCGTGGTGCCGGTCTTCGCGCGGCGCGACGCCGACGGGCGCCACACGGTGGTCATCCATCCGGCGCTGCCGCCGCCGGACGCGAATGGCGCGGACGCGGCCGTCGTCGAACTGACAGCCCGATGCACCACCGCCATCGAACGCGCCATCCGCGAAGCCCCCGAGCAGTGGCTCTGGTCGCACGACCGCTGGCGGACCCGACCGCCCGGGGAGGCGCGCGCATGAGGGCGGTCGTCCTGGCGGCGGCGTTCTTGATGACCGCGGTCCCGGCCGCCGGGGCTCTCGACGTCGATCTGAAGGTCTACGACGAGGCGCGGCGTCGGGGGGAGACGGTGAGCATCGCCGGCCGCGTCTATACCGAGCGGCGCAAGCCGAATGCCGAGGACATGCCGATGGCGCACGCGGTGGTGGTCGCCCTTCCACGTTCCGAGGCCCTCGTGCGCCGGCTCGATGACCTCCGCGCCCGCGCGCGCGACTCGGCGCCGGCCTACCGCGAGGCGGCCACCGAGATGCGCCGCGCCCGCGAGCGCTACGAGAAGGAGGTATGGCAGTCGGGCGCCCCCGACCTGGTTCGCTCGACGATGGTCGATGCCGACGGACGATTCACGCTGTCCGACCTGCCCGCCGGGCGCTGGATCGTGTGGGCGACCCATTCGCAGTTCATGGACAAGCGCTCGCCCGCCTATCAGCTCCGCGACCGCGAGCGGTATCGGCTGCCGCCGCGCCTGGTGGGCTACTACGCGGAGCGTGCATGGCTCCGCGAAGTGGAGACGGCGCCTGGCACGTCGATGACGCTAGAGCTGAACGACCGGAACGTCTGGTTCGCGGGGATCGTGGAAGATCGGGTACTGGACGCCGGCCCGAGCCGCTGAGCCGGCGTCCGTCCCCTAGTACCTGGTTACTTCTTTGCCGGCTCTTCCTTCGCCTTCGCCGCCTGCTTCGATCCGGCCGAGGCGCTGACGCTCATCGCCGTCATCTTGCCGCCCTCGTCCATGTAACGGACGGTGACCTTGTCGCCGACGGCGAGGTCCTTGGCGGTGACGTCCTTCCCGGCCTTCTTGAGCTTCGTCTTGTCGTTGAGCGCGAACGTCCACTCCGTATCCTTGCCCTTCGCCTTGCCCGCCACGACGACGCTGTCGGGCCCGACCGTCTTGACCGTGCCCACCGCCGTGTGATGCGGGGTTTTCTTCATGGAGGCGTCCTTCTTGTCCTCCATTTTCTTGTCTTCCGGCTTCGGGGCCGGCGTCTGGGCGCCGACGAGCCCGGCGCTGGCGAACACGAACGCGACTCCGACGACTGCAGCAAGCGCTCTCTTCACGGTAACTCCTCCTGGGTATGTGCTGGCGGTGCGGTTCGAGGGCCCTGATGGTCCCTCCTCTCATCCACTCACCATACTTCAGCCTGTTGCAAACGCACGTAATCATGGCAGAGCCCACGTTGACCCGGGCCCCGGAAGCGTGGTAAAAATGACCAAGCTTCCTCATCTATGGCGAATCAAAGCCGTTTCTTCGCGGCAGCTCTCGGCCTCTCGATTCTCCTCGGCCCGGGCGTCATCACACCCGGTGCCGCCGAGCCGCTTTCCCCGGCTTCCCCCGATCGCGCCGAGCCGGACGCCTTTGCTCCCGACGGTGCGGATCCCGGACCGGCGGCCATCCCGCCGCGCGGCGCGCTCTGGGTCCCGTTGGGTGAACCCGACGTGACTGGCACGGGTTCCGGGGCTCGGGACGAGGACTTCGCGGCCGCGACCTCGACGGACGACGGGTGGGCGGAGGCGTACGGCGACGGAAGCCGCGTGTCATACGCGGCCATCATGGCCCCTGCCTATCCGGTCATGCTCAACGCCCAGGTCCAGTTCCACCTCGATCGGTTCACCGGCAGCAGCCGTGAGGTCGTGACGCTCTGGGTGCACCGCTCGAGCCGTTACCTGGCCATGATCCGCGAGGTGCTGCGCACGCGCGGCCTGCCCGAAGACCTCGCGTTCACCGCGATGATCGAGAGCGGCTTCAAGCCGGACGCGGTCTCGCGGGTGGGCGCCAAGGGCATGTGGCAGTTCATGGCCGGCACGGCGCGGCGATACGGCCTGCGCGTCGATCGCTGGGTGGATGAGCGGCTCGATCCCGAGAAGTCCACGATCGCCGCGGCGTCGTACCTGAACGACCTCTACCGCCAGTTCGGCTCGTGGGCGCTCGCCCAGGCCGCGTACAACGCCGGCGAGGTCAAGGTGACGCGCGCGATCCAGAAGACCGGCTCGCGCGACTTCTGGACGCTCGCCCAGTCGCGCCACCTGCGGCGCGAGACGAAGGAGTTCGTGCCGCAGATCCACGCGGCGACGGTGATCGGCCGCGATCCCGACCGCTACGGCTTCGACTTCGACGAGGTCGATCCCGTCGCCTTCGACACGCTCGCCGTGCCCCCGGCCACCGATCTCCGCCGTCTGGCCACCAGCGCCGGGCTGGCGCCCGGTGATGTCCGCGCGCTCAATCCGACGCTCGTGCGCGGCGTGACGCCGCCCGGCGGCCCCTGGACGCTGCGCCTGCCCGCCGGCGAGCGCGAGCGCGTGGCCGCCGCGCTGGTCCCGAGGCGGGCGCCGGGGATGGCGGGCAACAAGCACGTCGAGGTCAGCCACGCCGCGGCCACGGGCGACGTCCACGTCGTTCGGCCGCGCGATACGGTGAGCGCCATCGCCCGTCAGTACGGTGTCTCCGTCGGCGACGTGATGCGCTGGAACCGCCTCGACAGCCTGGATCGGATCCGCCCCGGCGACCGTCTCCGCGTCGCCGGTGTCCGCTCGGCCGCCGACCGATAAGGTCGGTGCGGGTGGAGGTCCGACTCTTCGCGACGCTCGAGCGCTTTCTCCCGCCCGGTAGCCGCGACGGCGTCGCGCTCCTCGACGTGCCCGACGGCAGCACCGCCTCCGACGTCGCCCGCCGCCTGGGCATTCCCGCCGGATTCGAGCGCGTGCTCCTGGTGAACGGCCGCGAGGCCGGGCCCGACCTGACCCTGGCGCCTGGCGACGTCCTCGACCTCTACCCGCCCCTCGCGGGCGGCGCCTCACGCCTCGCGTAGGCTTCGGTCTCAGCCCGCTGGATCTGCGAGTTGATCTCGGCGCCCACCAGCAGCGCCAGGCTCGAGAGATAGAACCACAGCATCAGTAAGATGACCCCGCCGATCGAGCCGTACGTGGCGTTGTAGTTGCCGAGGTAGGTGACGTACAGCCGCAGGGCGAACGACGCCACCAGCCAGCCCACCAGGGCGAAGGACGCGCCCGGCGTGATTCGCCGCCAGTGCTGGCGCGCCGCCGGCGCGAGCTGGTAGACGAGCATGATGCCGATCAGTGCGCACAGCGTCAGCGCCGGCCAGCGCCCGACGTTCCAGCTCCGCGTGAAGGCCGCGCCGACGCCGAGCCCCCGCGCCACCGCCTCGCCGATACGCTCGCCGAACACGAACAGCAGCAGGGCCATGATGGTGAGGCCCGAGAACCACACGGTGAGCCCGATGGCCTCCAGCCGATGGCGCCACCACGTGCGCGTGTCGCGCACCTCGAAGGCGACGTTGAGCGCGTGGCTGATGGAGACCATCCCGCTCGACGCGCCCCACAGCGCGCCGAGCACGCCGAGCGAGACCAGCGAGCCGCGGGCGCCCTTGACCACTTCGCCGAGCGTCTTGCTGAGCAGCGAGGCGGCGTCGGCGGGCAGCACGCGGGCGATGTAGTCGAGCAGGTGATCCATCAGCTTCGGGCCCGGAACCAGGCCCAGGATCGCCGTGAGGAACAACAGCGCCGGAAAAAGCGCAAACAGGAAGTAGTAGGAGAGGCTCGCGGCACGATCGAACAGATCGTGCGCCCAGAGGCCATCGTACACGCGCCGCGCCAGCGTGGCCGCAGACAGTCCGCCCAGCCGCCAGGGAGAAACCGACGGGCGTCGCTCATCGGCGACAAGCCGTGGGTCGGGATTCACGGTGCCGGCACAATGGTACACTCGGAAGACTTCGGAAGCGTCTAGGAACCCGGTGGGCCTCCCGGACTTCAAATCCGGCGTCCGGCTCTAGACAAGTCGGAGGTGGGTTCGACTCCCACACGCTTCCGCCACGCGTGAGGGACGGGGGGCATGGCCAAGCAGGAGCGCAAGGGACGCAACGGCGCGCGGCACGGGCGTCGACGCTGGACGTTGGGGGCCGGCGTCGCGGCGGCCGTCGTGGTCGCGTTGATCGTCGGCTGGTTCGCGTACCGGGCGCAGGCGGATCTGCCGGGCCAGAAGTTCGCGGACCTGGGCAACTTGCACGTACAGACCGTCGGCGATCCGCACGAGCCGTACAACTCGACGCCGCCCACCTCGGGGCCGCACCTGCCATACATCGCGCCGTGGGGCATTCACACACGCCCGATCCCCAACGAGCTGCAGGTCCACAACCTCGAGGACGGCGGCGTCGTCATCCAGTACAACTGCGCGTGTCCGGACGTCGCGGACAAGCTCGCGAGCATCGTGCGCAAGTATCCGACACAGGTCGTCCTCGCGCCCTATCCGACGATGCCGAGCCGGATCGCGCTGACCGCGTGGACCCGCCTCGAGACCCTGGACGGTGTCGACGAGGCGCGCATCGAGCGGTTCGTCCGAGCGTACCGTGGGATCGACCACCACGCGCGGTAGGCTGGTGATGATGGCGGTGACATTGTCGCTGGTCGGGTGCGCGCGGCCGCACGTCTCGCCGCTGGCGCCGCCGCCGTACCGCGCCGAGATCGGCGCGGGGTACGACGTCACCTGGGCGGCCCTCGTGCGCGCGATGGCCAAGCAGAACCTGCCGCTGCGGGCCATCGCGCGCGACTCGGGCGTGATCGCCACCGACGACGTCGTGACGCCGATCGGCGTCTACTGCGACTGCGGCCGCATCGGCGATGATCCGCTCGAGGGCGAGGCGCTCGTGACCTTCACCGTGTTCGCCGAGCCGGACGGCGCCGTCACAAATCTGCAGATCAACTCGAGCATGCGCACGCAGGCGCACCGCAAGGGCTCGTCCGGGACCCTCAAGGCGAAACCCGTGTATGCGTGCGCCTCCACGGGCCGGTTCGAAGCCAACCTCGTCGACGCCATCCGCGAGGCGGTGAAGCACTAGCCGTGGCCTCGCGTCTGGCCGACCTCATCCGCAAGGCCCGCCGCCTGGCCGCCGAGCGCGATCGGCTCATCGACGCCCTCGCCGCCGACTGGGCGCGCGCGCTCCGCGGGCAGGGGCTCACGCCCGAGGACCTCGACGAGCTCTGGGCGGGCATGACCGAGGACGCCGTGCGCCGCGGCACCCCGGACGGCCGCTGGTCGACCCAGGCCTGGCGCGCCGAGGCCCAGGAGGTCATCGCGCGCCTGCGCGCCAAGGTCGAGGCGGCGCTCAGTGAGCGCTGACCGCGCGGCCGCGCTCCGCAGCCTGCCGTCGGTCGATCAGCTCGTGCGGCGCGTCGCCGCCGACCCCGCGCTGGCCGGGCTGTCGCGCGCGCGGCTGACGGCGGCCGTGCGCGAGGCGCTGGACGCCGAGCGCCGCCGTGTGCGGGAGCAGAGCGCGACGCCGGCCGACCCCGACGCCCTCGCCGCGCGCGTCGTCGAGGGCGTGCGCCGGGCGGGCCGCTTCTCGCTGCGTCCCGTGATCAACGCCACCGGCGTGGTGCTGCACACCAACCTCGGCCGCGCGCTGCTGAGTGATCTCGCGCGCGAGCGCGTGGCGGCGGTGGCGGCCGCCTACTCGAACCTCGAGATGGATCTCGCCAGCAAGGAGCGCGGCTCTCGCTACAGCCATGTGGAGGCGCTGCTGCGGCGGCTGACGGGCGCCGAGGACGCGCTGGTGGTCAACAACAACGCCGCCGCCGTGCTCCTGGCGCTGGAAACGCTGGCCCACGGCAAGGAGGTCATCGTCTCGCGCGGGGAGCTGATCGAGATCGGCGGCGAGTTCCGCATCCCCGACATCATGCTGCGCAGCGGCGCCGTGCTGCGCGAGGTCGGCGCGACCAACCGCACGCACCTGCGCGACTATGCCGACGCGATCGGCCCCGGCACCGCGCTGCTGCTGAAGGTCCACACCTCGAACTACCGCGTGATCGGCTTCACCGCCGAGGTGTCGAGCCGCGAGCTGGTCGAGCTCGGCCACGCGCGCGGGATCGCGGTGATGGAGGATCTCGGCTCGGGCTCGCTCGTCGACCTCCGCCCCTGGGGCTTTCCCTACGAGCCGACGGTGCCCGAGGTCGTCGCCTCGGGCGTGGACCTCGTGTCGTTCTCGGGCGACAAGCTGCTCGGGGGCCCGCAGGCCGGCATCGTCGTCGGCAAGCGCGCGATCGTCTCCCGGCTCAAGAAGAACCCGTGGAACCGCGCGCTCCGGATCGACAAGTTCACCATCGCCGCCCTCGAGGCGACGCTCAGCGCCTACGAGGCCGGCGACGCGCGCGAGGCGGTGCCGACGCTGCGCCTGCTCACCGAGCCGCTGGCTCGCGTGGTCACGCGGGCCCGGCGCGTGCTGCGCGGGCTCGGCGCCGACGTCGCGGGGCGCCTCGGCGCGCGCGTCGACGAGGGCCGCGCCCAGGTCGGCGGCGGCGCCCTGCCAACGGTGGAGCTGCCGACGGCGGGGGTCTCGCTCGGCGCCACCGACGCCGCCGCGCGCGCTCTCGACGTGGCGCTACGGACCGGCGACCCTCCCGTCGTGGGCCGGCTCGTCGAGGACCGGCTGTTCCTCGACTGCCGGACGGTGCTGCCGGCGCAGGTCGCGGAGCTCGTGAAGGCGATCGTCGCCGCCGCCCCGCCATGAGCGTCGGGCGCGTATGAGCGCGGCGCGCCGCCACGTCGTGGTCGGCACCGCCGGCCACATCGACCACGGCAAGACCTCGCTGGTCAAGGCGCTGACGGGGACCGACACCGACCGCCTGCCCGAGGAGAAGGCGCGCGGCATCACCATCGACCTGGGCTTCGCGTTCCTCGAGGAGCCGGATGGCCTCACGATCGAGATCGTCGACGTGCCGGGCCACGAGCGCTTCGTGAAGAACATGCTCGCCGGCGTCGGCGGCATCGACCTCGCCATGCTCGTCATCGCCGCTGACGAGGGCGTCATGCCGCAGACGCGCGAGCATCTCGCGATTTGCTCGCTCCTCCATATTCGAACCGGCCTCGTGGTGTTGACGAAGATCGACATGGTCGAGCCCGACTGGATCGAGCTCGTGCGCGACGACGTCGCGACGCTGGTGCGCGGCACGTTCCTCGAGGGCGCGCCGGTGGTCCCGGTGTCGGCGAAGACGGGGGCGGGGCTCGACGAGCTGCGCGCGACGCTGCGACGCCTCGCTGAGACCGTGCCCGCGCGCGGCACCGACCAGCTGCCGCGGCTGCCCATCGACCGCGTGTTCACGATCAAGGGCTTCGGCACCGTCGTCACCGGGACGCTGGCGGCGGGCGCGCTCGGCGTCGACGACCGCGTCGAGGTCTTTCCGCGCGGGCTCGTCGCCAAGGTGCGCGGGCTCCAGGCCCACGGCCATGCCGTCGAGCGCGCGGTGGCGGGCCAGCGCACCGCGGTCAACTTGCAGGGCCTCGAGCGCGCCGCCGTCGAGCGCGGCGACGTCATCGGGCACGCCGGGACGCTCTCGGCCACCACGCTGGTCGACGTCGTCCTCGAGATCCTCGCCGACGCGGCGCGCCCGCTGAAGAGCCGCGACCGGGTACGGCTGCACGCGGGCACGAGCGAGATCATGGCGCGCGCGCTCCTGCTCGACGGCGCCGAGCTGGCGCCCGGCACGCGCGGCTTCGCGCGGCTGCGCCTGGAGGCGCCCCTGGTCGCGCTGGCCGGCGACCGCTTCGTGATTCGCTCGTACTCGCCGATCGTCACCATCGGCGGCGGCACCCTGCTCGACACGGAGCCGCCGCGACTCAAGCGCCCGGCCCGGCTCGCCCATCTCGAAATTCTGGCCGCGGGCGCGCCGGAGGCGGTGGTGGAGGAGCACGTGCGCGGCGCCGGCGTCGCCGGCATCCGCCTGCCCGCGCTCGTCGCGCGCGTGCCGTTCGGGCCCGGCCGCACCCGCCGGCTGCTGGAGGCGCTGGCGGCGGCCGCCCGCGTGACGGCGGTGGACCGCGACTGGTCGTTGCACGCCGACGCGGTGGCGCGCCTGCGCGGGCTCATCACGGCCGCGCTCGAGCAGTTCCACCGCGCCCAGCCGCTGCGTGGCGGGATGTCGCGCGAGGAGCTGCGCGTGCGGGCGGCCAACGCCGACGAGCGCGTGTTCGCGCACGTCCTCGGCGCGCTCGATGCCGAGGGCGCCGTCCGCGTGGACCGCGACAAGGTCCGGCTGGCCTCGCACGAGCTGCGCCTGAGCCCCGTCCAGCAGACGGCGGTGGACCGGCTCGAGCGCGAGTTCCGCGAAGCGGCGGCGGCACCACCCAGCCCCGAGGAGGCGCTGGGGCGTGCCGGCCTTGCCGGCGACGAGGAGCACGAGCTCTTCCAGCTCCTGCTCGAGTCGCGCAAGCTGGTGCGCGTGAAGGAGTCGCTGTTCTTCCACGCGGCGGCCCTGGAGGCGATCCAGGACAAGCTCGTCACCCTGCTGCGCGAGCGCAGGGAGATCGGGCCGGGCGACATCAAGGACCTGCTCGGCATCTCCCGCAAGTACGCCATCCCGCTGCTGGAATACTTCGACGCCCGGCGCGTCACGGCGCGGGTGGGCGAGCGGCGGGTGTTGCGCGGAGGGTAGAGAACGGTGCTAAGGTAGGGCGTCGGAAAGGAGCATCTCCATGTTTGGTCTGGGGTATCAGGAACTACTCATCATTCTCGTGATCGTGCTGGTCCTCTTCGGCGCGAATCGCCTTCCCGAGCTCGCGCGCTCGCTCGGCTCCAGCGTGAAGGAGTTCAAGAAGGGAGTGAACGAGGCGAACAAGGAAGAGACGACGACTCCGGCCCGCAAGGACGAGGAGAAGAAGGCCTAGCCTCTTCGAGGCGCTGCCCGAGCTGCTCGACGCCGTCGCCGCGTTTCCGTCGATCGAGCGCGCGCGCGTCTGGCTCGCGTATACTGCACAGCCGCGATGCGCGACAGGGCCGACCGCTGGGATTATCTGCTTGCCGGCGCGCTCGGCCTCCTCACGGTTCTCTCCCGACTGCCCTACCGCGCGCGCATGCTCTACAACTGGGACGCCGTGCAGTTCGCGCTGGCGCTGCGCGAGTACGACGTCGTCAAGCACCAGCCCCATCCGCCGGGCTACATCCTCTATGTCGGCCTCGGCCGCATCGTGAACGCATGGCTGCACGATCCGACCGCGGCGTACGTGCTGCTGGCGGTGGCCTGCAGCGGCCTCACCACGTTCGTCGTGTACCTGCTCGCGCGCGGGATCTACGACCGCGCGACGGCGCTGGCGGCGGCCAGCGTGCTCGCGGTCAGCCCGCTCTTCTGGTTCTACGGATCGGTCGGGCTCACCTACGCCGGCGAGGCGCTGTTCGCCTCGATCGTGGCGTACTTCGCGTTTCGTGCGCTGGAGGGCAGCGAGGCCGACGCGTGGCTCGCCGCCGCGTATCTGGCGCTGGCGGCGGGCATGCGACAGTCGCTGCTCCTGCTGCTGCTGCCGATGTGGCTCGTCGCCTGCGTGCTCGGCGTGCGCCGCGCCCGGACGGTGCCAATCGGCGTGGCGATTCTCGGCGCGCTCACGCTGCTCTGGTTCGTGCCGATGGTGGCGCTCACCGGCGGGCTCGGCCGCTACGTGGCGGCGTCCGCGTACCTCGCGGACTCGGTCGTGCGGCCGACGACCATCGTGGCCGGGCCGCTCGAGACGACGCTGCGCATGTCCCGCTATCTGCTGGAGTCGGTGCTGGTCGCGCTCGGCCCGCTGGCCCTCGCGGCGCTGTTCGTGCCGCGGTTCGTCCGCGGCGGCGGCTGGGGGCGTCGCGAGTGGCTGCTGCTCGCCTGGATCGCGCCGCCGGTCCTCGTGTACACGCTCGTGCACTTCGGCCAGGCGGGCTACGTGCTGACCTTCCTGCCCGCGCTGGTGGTGCTGCTGGCCCGCGTGCTCGTCACGGCCCTGGCCGACGCCGCCGTGCTGGCGCGGCGGCGCGCGCTGGGACCCGCCCTCACCGCGGCGGCGGTCGTGCTCGTCGTGCTGGTCAACGGCGCCTTCTTCGTCAACGCGCGCCCGCTGCCACGCGACTTCGACACGCCGAAGTCGGCCTGGCGGCTCACGGCGGAGCACGAGGCGTTCGACTGGATCTTCAGCCGCACGGCGGCCGCGCTGCACGAGCACGAGGAGGTCGTCCGCACGTTCGTGGACGCGATCCGCGGCCTCTATCCCCCGGAGGAGACCGTCGTCATCACCGAGCTCGGCAACACGCGGTCGTATCCGTGGCTACGCCACGCGATGTTCTACCTGCCCGAGTACTCGATCTTCGAGCTGCGTGTCGGCGAGCTGCCGCCCGGCTACTACGCGCCGCAGCTCGCCTCGGACATCCTGCCGTCGCCCGACAGCGACGTGCGGCTGCCCGCGCGCACGCGGCGCGTCGTGTGGTTCGTGGATCACTGGGCGCCCTCGGTGGCGTGGCCCGCGGGACTCGTCGAGATCGAGCTGCCGTACGGCCGCTTCCTCTACACGCTGCCGATCGACCGCCGCCCGGTCGCGTACGCGGGCTACACGCTCGTGCGTGACCGCTGACCGCCGCGACGATCTCCTCGTCCTGCTGGCGGCCGCGCTGCCGCTGGCGCTGCTGCTGGTGCGCGAGCGGGTGATCGCCGGCTCCGCCGGCTTTCCGCTCGACGATTCCTGGATCCACCTGCACTTCGCGCGCAACCTCGCCGAGGGGACCGGCTTCGCCTACAACCCCGGCGTTCCCGTGGCCGGATCGACGGCACCGCTCTGGACGCTGCTGCTGGCTGCGGGCGCGCGCGTCGCGGGAGCCTCGCTCGTCATGGTCAAGACGCTCGGTGTTGCGGGCGCGCTGGCCGCGGCGCTGGTGCTGCGCCGCGCGGCGCTCGCCTGGGGTGCGTCGGCGCCGGCGGCGCTCGTGGCGGCGGTCGCGCTGGTGTGGAGCGGGCCGTTCGCCTGGGGCGCGCTGTCGGGAATGGAGGTCACGCTCGCCGCCCTGCTCGTGGCGGCGGCGCTGCTGGCGCTGGCGCGTGACCACCTCGTGCTGACGGCCGTCGCGGGCGGCCTGGCGACGCTGGCCCGTCCGGAGGCCGTCGTCTTGGTGCCGTTCCTGGCGCTCGCGCGGCGGCCGACGCCACGGCGGCTGGCGCTGTTCGCCGCGATCGTCGTCGCGGCGCTGCTGCCGTTCGTGGCCTTCTGCTGGGCCACGACGGGCACGCCCTTTCCCTCCACGGCGGCCGCCAAGGTCGAGGGCGGGCTGCTCGGCCGGCTCATCGGCCTGCGCGAGCCCGCGCGGGTGACGTGGCTCGAGCGCCCGCTGGCGTTCGGGCTCGACTGGCTCACGTGGCTCACGCGCACGCACCCGCTGCTGCCCCTCGCGCCTGCCGCGATCGTCCTCGCGTGGCGTCGACGCGGCCGTGCGCTCGGCATGGTCGGCCTCGTGCTGCTCGCGCACCCGCTGGCCATGGCGGTGCTCGCGCCGTATCGCGGGCCCGGATTCCAGGAAGGGCGGTATTCGATCCACCTGCTGCCGGTGGCCTTCTTGATGCTCGCCGTGGCGTTCGGCCCCTGGCGGCGCGCTGTTGCAAGCTCTCTGAAAGAGATGGGGGGCCACGAAATGGCTCCCCCAACCCCCCCGGCGCCGAACGCCCCGGCGCCCAACGGCGCTCCGACTCGCACCAGCGCGCGCGCGGCGTCGCTCGTGGGGGTCGTCTATCTCGCGGTGGCGCTCGTGACGCTGGCGCCGGCGGCCGATCGGTACGCGTGGGGCGTGCAGAATATCAACGCCATGCAGGTGCACCTCGGCCGCTGGGTGGACGCGCACCTGCCGCGCTCGGCCACGCTGGCCGTCAACGACATCGGCGCCATCGCGTACTTTTCGCGGCGTCAGGTCATCGACCTCATGGGCCTCGTGACGCCGGAGATCCGGCCGTATCGCCGAGCGGGCGAGGCGGGCGTGCTCCGCTTCGTCGCGGAGCGCTGCCCGGACTTCGTGATCGTGTTTCCGACGTGGTTTCCGGAGTTGACCGCGCGGCGCGAGCTCCTGACGCCCATCTACCGGGTGCGGCTCGAGCGCAACGAGGTGTCCGGTGGACCGGAAATGGTCGTGTACCGCCTCGCGCGCTGTGCGGTATGATCCTCGGGTGACACGTCTGATTCTCGTGCTTGCCGGCCTCGTGTTGCTGGGACCGGTGCCCGCCGCCGCCGAGATCTACCGCTACACCGACGCGGCCGGCAGCTCGCACTACGTCGAGGGGATCGACAGCGTCCCGCAGGAATACCGTGCACGGGCGGCGCCCGTCGGACTGCGTAACGCGCCCGCCGGGGCGCCCACACCGGCGCCGGCCGGTCTCGGCGCAGCGGTCGGTCGTCCCGGGGCCGCGCCCGGCGGGCCGGGCAGCGCCCCCGGCGCGCCGAAGGCGGGGGCCACCATGATCAAGTACACGCCCGGCGAGCGGATCATGGTGGACGTGAAGATCAACGGCAATGCGAACGCGAACCTCCTGCTCGACACCGGCGCTGACCGGACGATGATCAACCCGCGCGTGCTGGTGTCCGCCGGCGCGTCGATCTCGCGCCCGGTCGGCACCACGCGCGTGACCGGCGTCGCGGGCAGCGACGACGTCTCGTTCGTCGTCATCGACTCGCTGGAGGTCGGCGAGGCGCGCGTGGGCCGCATGCAGGTGGCGTCCTACGACGTCGCGGGCGCCGGCGACGGCCTCCTCGGGCGCGACTTCCTCGACCGCTTCTCGGTCAACATCGACTCCGCGGCCGGCGTCGTCACGCTCTCGCCGAAGTAAACGGAGCGCGAGCCCGCCTCGGGCCGTGGGTGGCCTGCTCTAGAAGCGCGCGGCTCCGCCGCCCGACTTCACGCGTGCTACGATAACTTCCCTGGGCCATGGACTACAAAGCCACGCTGAATCTGCCGAAAACCGACTTCCCGATGAAGGCGAACCTCGCCCAGGCCGAGCCGCGGATGCTCGCGTGGTGGGACGAGATCGGCATCTACAAGCGCCTGCGCGAGGCCGCCGCGGACCGTCCCCTCTGGATCCTGCACGACGGACCGCCCTATGCGAACGGCAACATCCACATGGGCCACGTGCTCAACAAGGTGATGAAGGACCTCGTGGTGAAGTCGCGCGGGATGCTCGGCTTCAACGCCGTGTTCGTGCCGGGCTGGGACTGCCACGGCCTGCCCATCGAGCACCAGGTTGACAAGGAGCTCGGCCTCGACACCGCGTCGATCGACGTGCGGCGCGCGATGGATCCGCTCGAGAAGATCGGCAAGTGCCGCGCGTACGCGACGAAGTACGTGCAGATCCAGCGCGAAGAGTTCAAGCGCCTCGGTGTCTTCGGCGACTGGGACAACCCGTACATCACGATGGCGCCGGCCTACCAGGCCGTCATCGCCCGCGAGTTCGGCCGCTTCGTCGGCAAGGGCCTCGTGTACAAGGGGCTCAAGCCCGTGCACTGGTGCATGTACGACAAGACCGCCCTCGCGCAGGCCGAGGTCGAGTACGAGGAGCAGCGCACGCCATCGGTGTACGTGAAGTTCCCGCTCGTCACGTCGCTGCCCGACGCGCCGTCGGCGCCCAAGCCCAGCCTCGTGATCTGGACGACGACGCCGTGGACGCTGCCCGCCAACCTGGCCATCGCGGTGCATCCCGAGGAGGACTACGTCGTCCTCGAGGCGGGCGGCGAGAGCCTGATCGTCGCCGCCAAGCTCGCCGACGCGTTCGCGCAGGTCGCGCGCCTGGTCTCGCCGCGCCGCCTGGCCACGATCCCCGGCCGTCGACTCGAGGGCCTCGAGTACCGCCACGCGTGGATCGATCGCACCGGGAAGGTGGCGACGGCGTCGTTCGTCGACATGGACACGGGCACCGGGCTCGTGCACATCGCCCCCGGCCACGGCGAGGACGACTACGAGCTGGGCAGGGCGCTCGGCCTCAGGATCTACAACCCGGTGGACGACGATGGCCGGTTCGTGGCCGAGGTCGCGCACTTCGGCGGCCTCACGGTGTGGGAGGCGAATCCGCGGATCATCGCACACCTGAAGCACGTCGGCGCGCTGGTCGCGGAGCAGACGGTGACCCACACGTACCCGCACTGCTGGCGCTGCAAGAACCCGACGCTGTTCCGGGCGACGGAGCAGTGGTTCATCGCGCTCGACAAGGACGGGCTGCGCGAGCGGGCGCTGCGCGCCATCCGCAACGACGTGCGCTGGATTCCCGCCTGGGGCGAGGAGCGCATCTTCAACATGGTCGCGCACCGCCCCGACTGGACGATCTCCCGCCAGCGCGTATGGGGTGTGCCGATCGTGGCCTTCTACTGCGAGCGCTGCGACACGGTGCTGCTCGAGGAGCGCATCGTCGAGCACGTGGCGCGGATCTTCCGCGAGGGCGGCGGCGCCGACGAGTGGTACGCGCGCGCGGCGCGCGACCTCCTGCCGGCCGGCACGCGCTGCGCGAAGTGCGGCGGCACGGAGTTCCGCAAGGAGACTGACATCCTCGACGTCTGGTTCGACTCCGGCTGCAGCCACGCCGCCGTGCTCGAGACACGGCCGGAGCTGCGCTGGCCCGCCGAGCTCTATCTCGAGGGCAGCGACCAGCATCGCGGCTGGTTCCACTCCTCGCTGCTGGAGGCCATGGGCACCCGGAACGCGCCGCCCTACCAGGCGGTGCTCACGTGCGGCTTCGTCGTGGACGGCGAGGGCCGCAAGATGTCGAAGTCCGTGGGCAACGTCGTCGCGCCCGCCGATTTGCTGCCCAAGCACGGGGCCGAGGTGCTGCGCCTCTGGGTGGCCGCGGAGGACTACACCGAGGACATCCGGCTCTCGAACCAGATCATGGATCGTCTCGCCGACGCCTACCGGCGCATGCGCAACACCTTCCGCTTCCTGCTCGGCAACCTCGGCGACTTCGACCCGGCGCGCGACCGCCAGGCGTACGCGCAGCTCGACGAGGTCGACCGGTGGATCCTCGATCGGCTCGCGCGCCTCGTCGACCGTGTGCGGCGGGCCTACGAGGAATATCAGTTCCACATCGTCTTTCACTCGGTGCACAACTTCTGCGCCGTGGACCTCTCGGCCCTCTACCTCGACGTGATCAAGGACCGGCTGTACACGTCGGCGCCCGACGACCCGCGGCGCCGCGCCGCCCAGACGGCGTGCTACGACATCTTCCAGGCGCTCGCGCGGCTGATGGCGCCGATCCTGACCTTCACCGCCGAGGAGGCGTGGCGCTACGGCCCCGGCCCGCGCTCGGAGTCGGTGCACCTCGAGCGCTTTCCCGAGGTGCCGCTGGAGTGGCTCGACGACACGCTCAAGGCGGAGTGGGACCGCCTGCTCGAGGTACGCCGCGAGGTGGCCAAGGCGCTGGAGACGGCCCGCGCGCAGAAGCTGATCGGCAGCGGGCTGGAGGCGCGCGTGCGGATCGAGTCGGCGCCCGAGGATGTGCCGGGGCTGCTCGGCGCCAAGCGCGCGCTGCTGCCGACGCTGTTCATCGTCTCGCGCGTCGACCTCGAGGGCGGCGGCGGCGAGCGCGTGCGCTACGAGAGCCAGGACATCCCCGGGCTCGTCATCGGCGTCGACCGCGCGCCGGGGGAAAAGTGCGAGCGGTGCTGGACACGCAGCGAGGAGGTCGGGCGCGATCCGGCCCATCCCACGCTGTGCGCGCGTTGCGTGCGGGTCGTGACCCGCGCGCGATGACGCTCGTCCTGGTCCTCGCGGCCGTCGTCGTCGTGCTGGACCAGGTCACCAAGGCCGTGGCCCTCGCCCACCTGATCCCCGGCCATCCCCTCGTGCTGGCCGACCGCTGGCTGTCGCTCACGCTCGTCATGAACCCCGGGCTGGCCTTCGGGCTCCTGGGCACGATACCGCCGGCCTGGCGCTGGGTCGTGGCCGCGCTGTCGATCGTCGCGCTGCTCGTGCTGGCGCGCGTGGCGCTGCGCGTGCTGCCCACCGGCGGCGTCACCGGCGTGATCGCCGTCGGCCTGATCTTCGGCGGGGCCGTCGGCAACCTGATCGACCGCGCCCGCTTCGGCGCGGTGGTCGACTTCGTGGACGTGCACTGGCGCACCTGGCACTGGCCGGCCTTCAACGTGGCGGACTCCGCGATCAGCGTCGGCGTGGCCCTGCTCGCCCTGCGGCTGCTGCGCGAGCGCGCGCCGACGCCCGGGCACGGCGCGAGCTGATCGAGCCTCGGCGATGCTCTTGCTCGACGGTCTCCGTGTCATCGACAGCGCCAGCTTCATCGCGGGGCCGGTCGCCACGACCATCCTCGCGGATCTCGGCGCCGACGTCATCAAGCTCGAGCCGCCCGACGGCGACCCCTATCGCCATCGCACGGGCGGACCCGGCGTTCCCGACAGTCCGTACAACTATCGGTGGATCGTCGACAACCGCACCAAGCGCGGGCTGGCGCTCGACCTCCGCCGCGCGGAGGGTCGGGCCGTCCTGCATCGCCTCGTGCGGTCCGCCGACGTGTTCGTCACCAACACGCCGCTCGATTCGCGCGCGCGGCTCGGAATCCGCTGGGAGGATCTCGCTCCCCTGAACACGCGGCTGATCTACGCGTCGATCACCGCGTACGGTGAGCGGGGCGAGGAGGCGCCACGCAGCGGCTTCGATTCGACGGCGCTCTGGGCGCGGACGGGATTGATGGACCTCGTGCGTCCCTCGCCGGATTCGCCGCCGTCGCGCTCGCTGCCGGGGATGGGCGATCATCCCACGGGGGTCTCGCTGTTCGCCGCCATCATGAGCGCCCTCTACCGGCGCGAGAAGACGGGCACCGGCACGATGGTCTCGACGTCGCTCATGGCCAACGGGCTGTGGTGGAACGCCATCCAGGTCCAGGCGGCGCTCTCGGGGGCGCGCGTGGAGCCCCGACCGTCGCGCGACGAGCCGGCGACCGCGCTCGCGAACCTCTACCGCTGCAAGGACGGGCGCTGGTTTCTGCTGAACGTGCTGAACGACGATCGCGACTGGCCCGCGTTGCTGCGCGCCATCGAACGACCGGAGCTCGCCTCGGACGGGCGCTTCACCACCACGCCCGCGCGGCGCGCGAACGCGCGCGCGCTCGTGGTCGTGCTCGATGCGGTATTCGCCACGCGCACGTGGGCCGAGTGGCAGGCGACCCTCAACGCGTGCGGCCTCACCTTCGGCGGCGTCGCCACGATCGACGACGTCCGGACGGATCGTCAGATGGCGGGCCGGGGCCCCGCTCACCGTCGCCAGCCCGCTCTGGCTGGACGGCGTCGACAAGGTGCCACCCCGCCTGCCTCCGGAGCTCGGCGAGCACTCGGTCGAGGTCTTGCGCGAGGCGGGCTACGACGAGGCGGAGATCAAACACCTGGTGGCCTCACGCGTGGTGGTGCAGTCCTAGGCGGCGTGGACCTCAAGCGCCTCACGGTCGATGCCGCGGCGGCGGGCGCGCGCCTGGACCGCTGGCTGGCCGAGCGCGTGCCGGAGCTGTCGCGCGCGCGCGTGCAGGCGCTGATCGACGACGGCCACGTGCGCGTCGACGGTCGCGCGCGCAAGGCGTCGCACCGGGTGGGGCGCGGCGAGACGGTCGACGTCGAGATCCCGCCGCCGCCGCCCGAGACCCTCGTCCCCGAGCCGATCGCGCTCGCCATCGTCTTCGAGGACGACGCCGTGCTCGTGGTCGACAAGCCGGTCGGCATGGTCGTGCATCCGGGCGCGGGCCACGCGACGGGGACGCTGGCGGCGGCGGTGCTCGCTCACGCGCCGTCCACGGCCGGTGTCGGCGGACCACGGCGCCCCGGCGTCGTCCACCGGCTCGACAAGGAGACCTCGGGACTGCTCGTGATCGCGAAGACGGCGGCGGCCTACGATTCGCTCACGGCGCAGCTCGTCGCGCGCACGGTCACCCGTCGTTACCGGGCCATCGTCCACGGCCGCGTGACGGCGCCAAGCGGGGTGGTGGAGGCGCCGATCGGCCGCCACCCCCGTGACCGCGTGCGGATGGCGGTGGTGGCCCGGGGCCGTGGCAAGCGCGCGGTGACGCGCTTCGCGGTCCTGGAACGGTTCTCGCATTTCACCGATCTGGACGTGAGGCTGGAAACGGGGCGGACACACCAGATCCGGGTGCACATGGCGTC
>WNFR01012664.1_pt1 | contig 21324 bp, 22 predicted proteins | sample 5400221 | NCBI WGS metagenome assembly WNFR01 (sample SAMN13153357, study PRJNA577476) | soil metagenome | isolation source: 40 cm soil under Madrone tree | place: USA:California | collected 2016-06-14 | reverse complement strand
TAGATCGAAACCAATTTATTTGTCGAGCGTAAAATGACGGATTCTACCTCGCTAAAGGATGACCTCCGCCTGCCAAGCCGAAGCTTTAGTGAAGGCTAGTGTCGTCCCTTTAATTTGGCTCATCATTCCTTCGAGCTTCGTCATTCGGATTTCGTCATTTTCCCGACATGTGCTCAATCACATTCGTGCCAAATTCGCTGCACTTAATCTCGGTCGCGCCTTCCATTAAGCGCGCGAAATCGTAGGTGACGCGTTTGCTCGCGATCGCGCCGTTCAACCCTTTGAGGATGAGATCGGCCGCCTCCGTCCAGCCCATGTAACGGAACATCATTTCGCCGGAAAGTATTACCGAGCCGGGATTCACCTTGTCCTGGTTCGCATATTTCGGCGCGGTCCCGTGGGTTGCTTCGAAAACGGCGTGACCGGTGATGTAATTAATATTGCCGCCCGGCGCGATCCCGATCCCGCCCACTTGCGCGGCCAGCGCGTCGCTCAAGTAATCGCCATTCAAGTTCAACGTCGCGATCACGTCGAAATCTTCCGGCCGCGTCAGCACCTGTTGCAGCGTGATGTCGGCAATGGCGTCTTTGATCACAAGGCCGCCGCCCGGTTTGCCCATCGGAATTTTGCACCACGGCCCGCCGTCGATTTCTTCCGCGCCGAAATAACTTTTCGCGATCTCATAGCCCCAATCGCGGAACGCGCCTTCGGTGAACTTCTGCCGGAGCGGCTTACTGGCTTGACGCCGATTCCCACCATGACATCGCTCTTCTCTGGCGCGCCCACTCGTTTCCAAAACTCCGCTGCCTTTTCCTTTGTTCCGAAGCGGATCTTGTCGAACTCTTTTGGAAATTCTTTAGCGAAAAAATCGAGGATCTTTTGCGATTCCGGGGTGCCGGCGGCGTACTCGATGCCGGCGTAAATGTCCTCCGTGTTTTCGCGGAAGATCACCATGTTGACCTTCTCCGGATGTTTCACGGGCGAGGGGACGCCTTTGAAGTACTGCACCGGCCGCAAACAAACAAAAAGATCGAGAAGCTGGCGCAGGGCGACGTTGAGCGAACGAATGCCGCCGCCGACCGGAGTGGTCAGGGGACCTTTAATGCCGATCAAAAATTCACGAAAGGCTTCCACCGTGTCGTCCGGCAACCAGCTGTCGAACTTGTCTTTCGCCGCCTGGCCCGCGAACACTTCAAACCACGAAATTTTCTTTTTCCCGCCGTACGCTTTTTCGACCGCCGCATCAAACACGCGCACACTTGCCGTCCAAATGTCCGGGCCGGTGCCGTCGCCGCGGATGAACGGAATCACCGGCCGGTCCGGCACGTTCAATTTCTCGGTTCGCGAAATTTTTTCGCCGGCGGGCGGACTGATATCTTTGTACGGCATAAGGCGAAGACTCTAATTCGAAATTGGAAATTCGAAATTCGAAATTGGCGATTTGATCTCCGATCTCTCTCCGAGCCGTTGGCTCTTCCGAGCCGGAGGCCGGCCTCCGACCTCTGACCTCCGACCTCTGACCTCTGACTATTGGCCTCCGTGCCGTCCTGCTCCCGTTGGAGAAAATTCCAGGCACGCCGCCTGCTCAAAAAACCATCGTGACACTGACCCAACTCCTTCGCGCGCTGCTCTATTATATTGAGCGGGCCGTTGTGATCATGCCCTGGCGTCGCAAGCTCAGGTCGCACATGCGCCGCGTCCCGCTTTCGCAGCCGTTTTAGGCTGCCGCATTCGCGACTTACGGGCCGGCGAAAGTGTCTCGCCTTCGCCAGATTAACTCCGGCTTCCACCCTCTGCTTCGAGATCTTGGCCCTCTGATTTAAGGACGCTCATCGCGGCCGAATTATGGAAATTATGGCACGGGAGCGGCTTTAAGATGAACGATGAAATCTCCTGCGCCCAGGCCGACTCGTGTCCTTCGCGCTTTCGTTTTCGGCGTTTTAGCTTTGTTTTTGCTTTGCCCGGCCCAACTGCCAGCCCAAACGAGGACCGGCATAGAAAATGACTGGAAAAGTACCGCACCCTTATCCGGGGCTCTTTGGAGCACGACCGGCAACTGGTCTCTTGGTAGCGTGCCCGGATCTACGAATACTGCCGTATTTACCAGCACCAGCGCTGCGAGCGGAACAATTACTTTGAGCGGTTCCAGTGTTGTCGGCATCATTTGGCAAAGCGGCGCGCCCTCATACACCTTATCCGACAACAGCGGAGGCCAGATCACCTTGACGCTGGGTGCGGATGGTTTGCAAAATTATTCCAGTAACACGCAGACCATCACTGGAAGCAAGGTCGGCCTCACCCTTGGTACATCGACATTCTTCGACGTCGGTAGCTCCGGCGGGCTGACCATATCTGCCAGCGGTACTACCGGTGTTAGTCTTGGCGCAAACACTTTGACTTTGAAAGGAAGTAGCAGCGGGACCGGCACAATCAGTTCTCTCATCAGCGGCACTGGCAGCATCATCAAATCCGGCACAGGGACCTGGACATTAGTGTCTGTCAATACTTACACGGGCGCGACCACGATCAGCGGCGGTGTTTTGAGTGTTGGACAGATTGGCAACGGCGGCGTCCCAGGCAATCTGGGGCAATCCACCAATGCCGCCGCCAACCTCGTCTTCGACGGTGGGACGTTGCAATACACCGGCGCGACCGTAAGCACGGATCGCAACTTCACCATCAACACGGGCAAGACCGCCACTTTCGATATCACCACGAATACGCTTACGCTTTCGGGCGCGTCCACTGCGACTAACGGCGCCTTGACCAAAATCGGAGCGGGCACGCTCATTCTTTCGGGCGCGAACGCCTACACCGGGGCAACAACCATCAACGCTGGCACGCTGAAAGAAGGCGCCGCCAATGTGATCTCGGATTCAAGCGCAGTCACGGTAGCGTCTGGGGCGACTTACGATTTGAACAGCTTCAGTGAAACAATCGGCTCGCTCGCTGGCGGTGGCACCGTGACGAGCGGAGCGGCCGGCGCGCTCACACTCACAGCTGGCGGGGATAACACCTCCACTTTGTTCTCCGGTGTGATACAAAATGGCAGTGGCACATTAGCACTGACAAAATCCGGCACCGGGATCCTCACTCTCTCCGGCGCGAACACTTACACCGGCGGCACCAACATTAACGCGGGCACCCTCTCGCTCGGAAGTTCTGGCGCGCTTGGGTCCAGCGGTACGATCAGTTTTGGCGGCGGCACGCTCCAGTACAGCGCCAGCAACACCACTGATTACTCGAGCCGCTTCAGCAACGCTGCGAGTCAGGCTTACAGCATCGATACCAACGGTCAGAACGTAACTCTTGCGAGCGCATTAACGAGCGTAGGCGGCAGCTTTACCAAACTTGGAGCTGGCACGCTTATTTTGTCCGGAGTAAACACCTACACAGGCGGGACAACTGTCAGCGGCGGCACATTGCAGATGAGCGCGATCAATCGACTCCTAAGTACTGGCGCATTGACGGTCTCCGGCGGCACTTTCGATTTGCAAACATTTGCTCAAACTGTCGGCGCCGTTAGTCTCACCAGCGGCTCAATTACCGGTACCGGAATCCTCACCGGTTCGTCATTCGATCTGCAAAGCGGCACGATCAGCGCGATCATGGCTGGTACTGGCACAGCCACAAAATCGACATCGGGAACGGTGACGCTCAGTGGCGCTAACACTTACACCGGTGGTGCCACTCTCAACGCCGGCACTCTAAATATAAATAACGCGAGCGCGCTTGGCACTGGCACGTTCACCATTGCCGGCGGCACAATCGATAACACGACTGGATCCGCGATCACAGTCTCCACCAACAATGCCCAGACTTGGAACGGCAATTTCACTTTTACCGGCACGCAGAATCTGAATCTTGGCGCCGGCGCTGTGTCCCTCGGGACAACTGCAGGCACCAGTCGCACGATTACAACAAACGCGAATACACTCACTGTCGGCGGTGTCATTTCAAACGGCACAACCGCCAACAGCTTGATCAAAGCTGGCACCGGCACGTTGGTGCTCACCGGCGCGAACACTTTTTCGGGTACCACAACGATTAACGGCGGCACACTTAGTCTCGACAATAACAACACGACGACACCGAGACTCGCGAACACAAGTAATATCATCGTTAATTCCGGCGGCACGTTGCTTCTCTCTCAAAGTGGCGGAACGCCCAGCATCGATCGCATCAATAACAGCGCCACCATCACCTTGTCCGGCGGCACTTTCGCGAAGGGAAACTTCAGCGAGGGTAGTGCGAGTGCCGCCGGCATGGGCGCGCTTACGCTGACTACGAGCACATCGCACATTGATTTCGGCACCGGCACCGTCGGCGTCCTTTGCTTCGCCAGTTTCACTCCCAACGCCCACACGATTACCATCGACAACTGGACCGGCACGGCCAACACCGTCGGTAGCTCCAGCACTGACCGCTTGATTTTCGATTCCGACCAATCAGCTAACTTGAACGATTTCGTTTTTACCGGCTACACCGGGGCGATCGAGTTCGCGCTCGGCGGCGGCTATTACGAAGTTGTGGCGGCCCCCGAACCGTCCACTTACTTTGCCGGCTTCCTTGCCTTTGCAGTGCTCGCGTACAATCAACGAGGGCGTCTCACTCGATTTCGGATTTCGGATCGCGGATTGCGGAGAACTGGAAACTTTTCGACAAAATTGACCGAATCGGCTGAATAGAAATCTGGTAGTTCATTCTGAAAATTTTGTTCATCCTGTCTAAGAATTAATTTACGCTTTGCTGTAGTCGTCAGTCGCTGCCATCGGTCGCTGTCTTGAAAAAGATTGGTTCTAAGTACGATTTTCGGTTATGCTCCCCGTATGCCAAGGACGGTGGAGCAAATAGCCGAAGAAGCGTTGGCACTGCCGAGTGCGTCGCGGGCATTACTGGCCGACAAACTCGTCGAGAGCCTTGATACAGCTGCCTTGTCTCATATCGATCAGACCTGGCTGGCTGAGGCAAAACGTCGCCGGGACGACGTCCGATCAGGAAAAGTTCAAACAATTCGAGGCAGGGAAGCTCTTGCCAAAGTGCGCGGTAACTTGGGTGAATGAGATATGAATTTCATCCTGACGCGCTTGTCGAATTAGAACAAACGGCTCGTTACTACGGCGCGCGTGAAGCAGGTTTGGATGGTCGCTTCGTTGATAGCGTCGAGGAGACCATCGGCAGGCGTTGGCTCAATGTTCTGAGCCAACTTTACGGCGGGAGCCACTGAACGCGAAGACGCGAATGTGGCTAGGGAAGCCGGGCAACCGAGATTAATTCCGCTGTGAGGCACTTCCCGCTCGTAAAGCACGCGCCTGCATCCCTAAAATCCCAACCCTGGCGTCGGCACTAGCACGCCTCCTATCAGTGCTAGCTTAATACCTCACAGAGGATATTAATCTAGGATTCTGGAGGCTCCGACTCGTTGGAGGATAATTGAAGAGGACATTCGTCGTTGCCTTACACACGTTTTCCCGCACGGAATCCTCTACACGATCGAGCAAGACCACATTCTGATCCTGGCCGTGATGCATTGCAGTCGCGAGCCGGGTTATTGGAAGTACCGAGTTGAAGAAGCCTGAGCTCGGCCCGCTGAGTTTGCGATAGCTGCCGCCGTCCTTTGACCGCTGACCTCTGACCTCTGACCACTGACCTCTGGTCTTGAGCGACGCCGCTTGCTGCGTTTCCAATTTAATTAAGAACGCAGGAAAGCAGGAAAACTAATTTCGTTAATTCTGTTGATCCTGTCCTCTGACCGCTGACCTCTGATCGCTGACCTCTGGTCTTGAGCGCCGCCGCTTGCTGCGTTTCCAATTTAATTAAGAACGCAGGAAAGCAGGAAATCCTGATCCTGTTAATTTTGTTAATCCTGTCTATGGACTTGTGACCGCGGGTGACACAGATATCGCGGATCAGATTTGGTTACGCCCTCATTTGGATGTACCCAGGCGATCATCCGAAAACACTGTCAACTTTGACGAAGAGGTGCGTGAAGTGCTACTTTGCTCCGCATGAAGCACAAACCCGCGGCGACAACCGACGCGAAATCACGTAAAAAACGCGCACTAGCCGCCATCGCACGAGCCAAGCGCGATGCAGTACCTGCCGGGATCGATCTCGTTGATTTTCGCGCGCCAACGGCCGCCGAAAGGAAACACGCAAAATCGCTTGAATCCCGTGCGGGCGAACTACTTTCTCGAGCGAACGGCACCGCTAAGGTTCGCAAGCTGGCGACTGCACATTAACGTTTCTTCCAGGTGGCAGAGCATCTGCGTCGCGTCATTCGCGAGCACCGTTTTGAGCGCGAGCTAAGGGCGCTCATTCACGATGCGATTGGCGCCGACAAGTTTGTTGAGGCCGCAGAGTTTCTGCTCGTCCGCGACCCCGAAATCGGATTTGAGCTGGAACCCGGTTCGCTCATCTGGTTTTGCCGATGGCCCCAATCGAAGACGCGCAAGTTTCTCTCTACTACACGTTCGATGAATCGACTGTCTGGTTCCTTTCGATCGCGCGAGTTTAGTCAACCGATTTGTGGTCAGTCAACCCAGAGATTTCTACAGAAGGTAACGAAGGTGCTGACCTGACCTGTGACTTCTGACCGCTGATCTCTGCCCTTAGCTTCCTTCGTTATTTTCTGTTTAAGCTCTGAGTCCGCGGCCGTGTCTCTAAGCCTTTTAACAACCGCGTAAAACCTCAGTTGCCTCAAGTCACGCCGACAGCGATAATCCTAATATGAGTAACCGCGAAATGGTCATGGATCTGGTGAGCAAACTTCCAGAAGATGCGCCGCTGGATGAGATCGCGCGCAAAATTGAGTTGCTTGCTGGGATTCAGGCTGCGCGTGATCAAGCCCGGCGCAATGAGGGGATCCCTGCTCAAGACGCTCATCAGCTTGTCGACGGATGGCTTTCTCAGTCATCCTAACGCCCCAATCGCGGGACGATCTAAAGCACATTGTCGTTTTTATTGCGCGACACAACCCTGAGCGAGCTCGCTCTTTCGGTCATAAGCTGGTCGACCGCGCCTTGGCAATAGGCGACTTCCCGGAATCAGGCCGAGTTGTGCCTGAAATTGGTGAACCATCTGTGCGTGAAGTGATTCATGGACCGTATCGCATTATTTACGAGATCTTTCATGATCCTGACGCAATTTACGTCTTGCGATTCTGGCATGGTGCCAGAGGCGTTCCGAAGCTGGAGACTCCCTGACTTTGTTAACTTCGTTATCTTCTGTTCAATTTCTCCTGTTAGGATCTAAAGCGTGCAATTGAAAAGACCCAATCATGAGTAAACCATCTGACCGCTGCGTGAAAGTTGTGGCCTGGAGTGAGGAAGACCAATGCTATGTCGGTCGTTGTCCAGGCCTGATGTTAGGTGGAGTCCATGGCAGCGACGAACAGGCTGTCTATGCCGAACTGTGCGAAGCGGTCGATGAATGGATCGGTTTATGTGAAGCGGAAGGCCGACCTCTTCCAAGAGCGACATCACTTCGTGAAATCGAAGCGATGGTCTAATCTTCGTCCGAATCATTTGGAGATCGGAAACCCATATGACCGAGCTGCGAATCCAGCACATCAGTTTTGACGGTGAAGAGCTGCTCATCGATTTTACAGATGCGCAGCGATTGCGTATCCCGCTCGCGTATTTTCCACGTCTCAAAGCCGCGACACCCGCGCAACGCAAGAATTGGACGTTGATAGGAAGCGGGCGCGGCATTCATTGGGAAACGGTGGCTGTCTCGGCCGCGATTCACAGAATGAAAAACTGATCTTACAGAAGGAAGCAAAGGTAGCGAAGCCAGAGATCAGCGGTCGCAGGTCACAAGTCAGAGATCAATCAGTCATCTTCGTTAACTTCGTTAACTTCGTTATCTTCTGTTTAAGAGTCTGTGGCGGCAGGCGTCTCGCCTGCAATTTGCGAATAACAATTAACAATTAACGATTAACTCGGCGAAGCCGCTTCCGACTAACCACGGTTCGCAGGGCGCGAACTTTACGGCGGGAGGTATCGAGACTTTGAAGTATGCCTAGGGAAGCCGGCGACTCGGTTTTAGTGAAAACCGAGATAACAAATAACCGATAACTCGGCGCGCGGACCGCCCCTATGCGCGTGCGAACAAACGCACGACCCGCTTCCTTTGCGTATATCCAACCGCAAGTAACGCGAGCGCGCCGCCCACCCATGCTTGCCACGTCGAAGGTCGCCGCGGCGACCGAAGGCGGGTCCCCGGCTCGGGAACAGCTCCGCCAAATGCGCAAAGTTTTCGTGACGGTTGACGTGACCACCGATGCACTTACGGTTCTTGATGATTCGACCGGTTTCAGTTCAAGCACTGCCAAACTATCGAATTCACATTCGTTATTCGGATGGCGCCGAAGGCGAAGTGGACTTGTCGGAGTTCGCTGGCAAAGGCGTCTTTGCCGCTTGGAACGATCCTGATTTTTTCCGGCGCGTCGAAATCGGACCCTATCGCCAAATACGTTGGAGTGATGATGTCGAACTTTGCCCAGATGCCGTTTATCTGAAGCTCACCGGCAAAACGCCGGAAGAGTATTTTGCGGCCGCGCCACGCGAGGCGGCACATGCCTGAGATCAGTCGGTTTTACGGCATCATCATTCGGATGTACCCGGGCGATCGCCCGCCTCCACACTTTCACGCTGTATACGCCGAGCATGAAGCGTTTGTGGGAGATAGAGACAGGTCGCGTCCTCTACGGTTCCTTGCCCGCCACGGCCCTGCGCTTGGTGCAGATGTGGGCAGCTCAACATCAAAACGAGTTGCGGCAACACTGGGCTTCGGCTGAGCGATCCGAACCTCTCGGGAAAATCGCGCCGCTCGAATAATGCTTAAGCGCGCTTCAACGCCCGCGCGAAGCGCTTACGCTGCGTATATCCAACGAACAGAAACGCCAGTCCGCCCGCAATCCATGTCCCCGGCTCGGGAACGGCCGTAACCAATAACGAAATGTCGTTGGACGCGCCGCTGTTGTCGAAGTTATCGGCATAATTAACCGAGAACACATACACGCCATCCGTGAATGTGTTGGCCGGCGCATTCGCAAATGTTCCGGAGACAGCATCGGTCGAGTCATTGAGGGCGATGAAGTACTTGTCGCCCAGTTTGATCATAAAGCGTTCCTGCGCCCGTGCCAGTCGGGCCAGAACCACCGTTAAGATCGACGCTGTAAGTTGAAGACGCGGCCAGTGTTAGCGCGCCGGTGTTCAAAATTCCCGGGCTGGTGCCCGGTGCGAGTGTGCCGCCGCTGTTAACAGCGACTGCACCGCTGATTGCTCCGGTGCCGCCAAGTGTACCGGTGCTGTTAACCATCACAGTGCCAGTGCCGGTACCCGAGCTTGTTCCGGCCACGCCGCCATTCACAAGCAATGTCCCCGCATTAACATTCGTGCCGCCGGTGTATGTGTTGGCGGCCGTCAACGTGAGCGTGCCCGTGCCGAGCTTGGTTAACGCGCGCGGGGTCGCGTCGCCGTTCTGGATAATGGCGCTCACCGTTAGATCGTTAGCCGCTGCCGTGGAGTCGCCTACTGTAAAGTTGCGATCCCCGAGCAAGCTTAACTTACCGGTCGACGAAGAAATCGTCGCTCCATTTGGATTGTTGGTAGCGTCGTACGTTACATCCCCGCCCAACTTCAGTTCGCCCGCGCCGATGCTAACTGTCGCCGTGCTGCCTGGTGCTCCGCCACCAAGCCCCAAAGTCGTGATCGTCTGAGTGGTACCATTGAGATCGAGCGTGCCGCTAAAAACGGTCGTCGCCGCATTGCTAATGGTACCGGCGCCGCTCAACTGCAGCGTGCCGACATCGGGACTGTTGGAAAAGCCAAGCGTTGTCGTGCCCGTGTAACTGTTGCTCCCGGTCAATGTCCAAAAGCCGGTTCCTAGCTTGGTCAGAGTTCCGGTGCCAGTAGCGATAGCGCCCACTGAATTGCCGGAAGCGCTACCATTAAGAGTGACATTTCGGTTAGTTCCTGTGATCGAGGCGAGACTTACGCTTGCGCTTGTTGGGTTAAATGAAACGTTGCCGTTTGCTGTTACTGCGCCGGTAGCCAGGGTGTAACCATCATTACCGCCTGTAATGTTCAGAGTGTGGGCCCCCATTGTCAGCGTGCCGATCGTTAATGTATTGTTGGTGCCTACAGACGCGTGATCGACGTTGATTGTGGCGCCGCTAGAGCTCGTTGAAACTGCGTAGTTCGTTGTTCCGTTGCTGAACGCGACCGAACTGTCGTTACGCAAATCGAGAATACCTGAAGTGCCCACGCTAATACCACTTGTGTTTCCGAAGCCCTTTGTTGCCACTGCAGTTTGGATCGTTCCGTTGGTGATTGCCGTTGATCCTGTATAATTGCTGAGGGTACCCTGAAGGATCAGCGTGCCTCCCGCAACGCCTTTGGCTAGCGATAGTGCTCCGCCTCCATCATTCACATTCCCAGTGATCGTCACCGTGCCCGACCCATTGAAATTCGCGGTAGTGGTCGTCGCTGAAACTGAACCAGCTAAACTAGCTAGCACGCCGGTGCCAGCCCCTGAGAACGTAATACTTGGTGTGGAACTCCCCGTGGCGACAACAGCGCCGAGTCCGAGCGTATACCCGTTGGCAGAAGAGATTGAGAGTGTCTTGCCCGCGGCGATCGATGTGGTCCCGCCCAAAGTAAGTGTGTGATTTGTACCAGCTCCCGTGGCCTGATCAACGCTTACAACCGTCGTCGTTGGAGCACCGCTGTTAATTGTGAAGCTAGTGTTCGTAAATGTAGTGTCGACATCGGCTCGCAAGTTTAGCGTAGATCCACCGTTTGCTAGCAACGGCCCGGCACCTAACGCATTACCCCCGATCGCAGTCAACGTACCAAGCGAAAAACTCAAAGTCCCAGTGAAAGTATTATTTCCAGAAAGTGTTAAAGATCCGGCACCGGACTTAGTTAGCGACAGTGCTCCGCCACCGGTCCCATCTTGTAACACTCCGGCGTACGTGTCCGTGTTAGCAGTGTTGACGGTCAACGTCTTCGCAGTGGCGTTAGCGTTTTCGATTACGGGCGTGCCAATCGTAGCATTGGTGTTCAGATCGATGATGGTGGTCGCGTTTCCATTGAGCTGGAACTTGCCTGTGCTGCCAGAACCAACGCGTTTATTGTTACACCGCCCGTGAAAAGGTTCGCAGCGTTTAGCACCAATGTTCCGTCGCCGGTTTTGGTCAGATTGATGCCGGTGCCGGAAATCACAGTAGTGCTAGTTAGAGTTAACGTTCCCCCGGCGGCCTGAAAGATTGTCGAAGTAGAGCCGACCGTCGGCGCGAGAGTTATTGGAACTGCAATCGAGTTCGTGCCTGAAGTGTTCTCCGCCCCAATTGCGACTGCGCTAGCGTCACCAGTTTCGGCGCCGATTGTTGTTGCATATCCAGTTAGCGTAAATGCAGCGGGACTGGTTCTTGTGATAGCATATCCACTCGTCCCAGTTCCCGAAAAATAGAGTCCGGCGATCGAGAGGCTGGCACTCAGGTTCGGATTTACGACTTTAGCTGCAGTAAAAGCAGCGACATCGCCAGTGGTCGGGGCGGGGCCAGCGCCACCGTTCCAACTTGCCGACGCGTTGAAGTCCGTGTTGCCGGCGGTGTTCCTCCAGACCTGTTGTGCGTCAACCGGCGGAGGAGTCGGTGTCGGCGTTGGTTTTGGTTTGCCGCCAGAGCCCCAGCCGGTGCCGCTGCTTGAGGTCGCCACGGAGGCGGAAGTAAATGTTTGCGCACTGACAATTCCCGGTATCGCCGCGAGAAGAAGAATAGTGACCAGTGACAAGTGACGAGTGACAAGTCTCGGCAAAGCCCGGACGTCAGAGAATATCAAATTAGAAGTAGAAATTCGGGTTTTCAGATTTCAGTCGATCCGTTTTTATCAGTGCAACATGTCGCGCCGTAGGCCCGGCGAAGGCGGATCCGTGGTCGATCAGGTGAGGGATAAATCAGAGGTCAGAAGTCAGAGATCAAAGGTCAGTTTTTGGTTTCCTGAGTTCCTGCTTTCCTCATTAAATTGTTTGCTGGTGGTTTTCTGGATTCCAGATCCAGACTCGCCGCGGATGAGATCAAATCCGACACGAAACGTCAATAAAAAATAAGACGAAATCCTACAAGTTATTCACAGGGGAGGGGGACGCAGATCTCTAAGGAAAGCAGGAAAACTCAGACAGAATTTACAAAATATTACAGGATGGAAAGCAGGAAAAGCCGATTTACCCACGAAACACCCGCCTTCACTTGGTTTCGGCGCGGCAGGCACGAATGACACGAAAACAGAATCGATCCTCCCCACAGAGATCACGACACGGAGAGAGAGACAAAGAAATTCTTAATCAGGAAACGAGGAAAACAGGAAAAGAAATCAACCCATTTTGTTCATTCTGTCAGAAAAGATTTTTAACCGCGGATGCTCCTTCGCCAAGGCTACGGCGCGACAAGTTACGCGGATAACACGGATCAGATAAAATTTAATCAGGAAACCAGGAAAGCAGGAAAAGCCGAACGACTCTGAAACATTGAAGTCTATTTTGTTTATTCTGTTGGAGAAAATTTTTCGTACAGAAGGAAGCGAAGATTTTTCCCACGAAACACGCGAAACATACGAAATTAAAGGCGGTAGCAAAATCGGAAATCTTCTTGGTTTTCATTTTAGCGTTTTTTAGCGTGTTTAGTGGGCAGTCATGGGATTTTCCCGCCAGAAGGAAACGAAAAGTTTTCCCACGAAACACCCGCCTTCACTCTGCTACGGCGCGGCAGGCGCGGATAACACGGATCAGATAAAATTTAATCAGGAAACCAGGAAAGCAGGAAAAGCCGATTTACCCACGAATGGCTTCCGGCTCTGTAGAGGCTACGGCTCGGAGAGACACGAATCGACACGAATCTGTTGATTCAGACTTCAGCGTTTCGGAACAGCATTACCTTCGTGTGCATTAGTGTGTATTCGTGGTTTAAGTTTCTCTTTGTTCCTTTCTGTTCAGTGGATTTAATGGATTTTGTATTTTATTCGCGTCGTTTCGCGTGTTTGGTGGGCTAAAATTTCGGCGGAAGTTAGCAATAAGAAGCCAGAGAACAAATAACAGAGAACTGAGAACAAATAACCGATAATCAATCACCCTTGGCGTCGGCAAAAAAGCGTGGCATGATTTGAATCGATGAGTGTGCGGGAAATCATTGCTGAATTGCCAAAGCTTTCGAACGAAGAACGCGAGCTGATTCTGGAAAAGCTCGTCAATTTGGACGAGAGCTTCGAACCGACTCCGGCGATGTCGGACGCAATCCGTGAAGGTCTGCAGTCATTAAGTGAGAAGAAGACTTATTCAGCGGCAGAGTTGCGTTCCCGGATTGCGGCATGGACTGCCCGGTAATTTATTCCGAGGTCGCGCTGTCCGATCAGAGAAATCCTGCTAATCCTGTCTAAAAAATCTTGCAACCGCCGGCGGACAGGAAAGCGGAATTGCCCACGAAAGACGCGAAACGACACGGAAAATCTTAAAGACACAATCGGCGGATCCTTTCTTGTGCGTACACCTTTTCTTTTCCGTAGTTGGTGTCATTCGTGTGTTCCGTGGGCTAAAATTTCGGGAGAGTCGAGTGGAGGTGCTGCGTTTTTGGCACGGGGCGCGAGATCCTGCCACGTTACAAATGTAATGAAATCCTCTTGAACTTGGTTCTCTTTGTTAGCTTCTGTTCACCTGATTCAATTAATTCTGTTCATTCTGTCAGCAGCAGAAAAATTTAGACGGGATTTACAAAATTTTTCAGAATGAAGAGCAGCAGTTTTCCACGAAATACCCGCCTTCACTTGGTTTCGGCGCGGCAGGCGCGAATAGACACGAAAAAAAGGTTGGGCCCGATTAAGTGGATTTAACGGATTTTGTATTTATTGGCGTCGTGGATTCGACTTCGCTCACCACAGGTTTTCGCGTGTTTGGTGGGCTAAAATTTCGGCGGAAGCTTTTCTGAGCTTCCTGATTTGTTTCTCGGTTCTAAATCCGTTTTATCCGCGAAATCCGTGGTTCAGATTTTGGTCACTGGTCACTGCGCCCGCGCGCAAAGCACTTAACCACGAATAGGCACCAATAGACACAAATGGGTTCAGAGAGAGAGAGGGAGAGGCACACTTCGTGTCTATTCGTGTGGATTCGTGGTTAAAACTTTGTTCTCTTCGTTATCTTCTGTTGAGAATCTGTCTCAGAATTTTGTTTTACCACAGAGCGCACCAAGCACACGGAGGAAAACCGCGGGGAACAAAGATCGAGAGTATCCGCTAAATACGCTAAGAGGCGCTAAAATTCAGAGATTGCCTAAGATTTCGCGTTCTTTGGCGTTTTTTGGCGGACCCAGAGATCTCAGAGCGTGTTGCCCGCGAAGGCGGCTGATTAGTGGTTTTCAAACAGAAGGAAACGAAGGCAGCGAACTCTGTCTTTTTGGTCCGGCATTCCAAAATCTTTGTTCTCTTCGTTCTCTTCTGTTCATTTTTCTTCTGAATTTAAAACAGAAGGAAACGAAGGCAGCGAAGTTTAACTCGTGGGACGACCGTGCAGAAATTTTGTATCTCTAGTTATCTTCTGTTACAGTTTTGCCCCCCCCAATGCATCCGCTATACGAGAGGGCAGACAGATTGAGTCGAGAGGTCATCGGGGCGGCCATCGAAGTCCATCGGCAAAAAGGTCCCGGACTGATCGAGTCGATCTATGAGCGATGTCTGCTGCGCGAGTTGGAGCTGCGGTCGATCCCGTCGATCACACAGAAAGTGGTCCGCGTAGAATACAAGGGCGTTGTCTTCGACGAACCACTGCGGTTCGATACTCTCGTGGACGACTGTTTGCTCGTAGAATTGAAGGCTGTTGAGGTCTTGCATCCATTCAGCAAGGCGCAGCTTTTCAGCTACATGAAGTTGCTGGATATTCCGCTCGGATTGCTCATAAATTTCCATGAGCCTGTGCTCAAGAACGGCATCTCTCGCATGATGTTGCCCGGCGCAAACGGGAGAGAGGGAAAAAAAGATGAGCAAAGTTTCTCGCTGTGAATGTTTCTCCGAGCTTCGTTTCCTTCGTTATCTTCTGTTAAGATTTTTTCTGAGATAAACAAAAGGAAACAAAGGTAACAAAGGATATCCGTGATAGTACTTTCAGGACCTTTTGTTTCCTGTGTTATCTTCTGTCCGAAATTTAGCAAGGATTCGGGTGAATCCTGCTAATCCTGTTTAGGATCGACCGCTGTTACGCGCGCTTGAGCAAACGCGTTAGTCTCCGCCTTTGCGTGTAGCTAACGGCGAGTAGCGCCAGCGCGCCCGCGACCCATGTGCCGGGCTCGGGAACGGCAGTGAGATTGAGATCGATCTCGCCCCCGTTTGCGCTGTCCCACGAGAAGCTTCCAAAATATCCGCTATTATCGATGACCCAACTGTTCAGAGTGGAAGTTCCGGGATTTGGCACGCCGGTAATTAGCCCGGTATAAGTTCCAGTCGTCGCGCCAAGGTCGATGAACTTGAAGTCCTGACTTGTGGCGAAGGCGAGGGTAGTGCTGCTGATGGCAATCGTCGAGTGTGTATGCGACGCGCCGAGGGCGAGCTCAATGACCGAACCCGTGCTCATCGTCACGGCACCTTTCAGGGTCAACGTTTGACCAGTAGATCCGGTGCCACCTTCAAGGATCGCAGCAGCATTTGATCCGCCTACGGTAACCGACCCGCCGACGATTCCAGTTCCCCCTAGCACTGTGCCGGCATTATTAACTGTTACTGCGCCGGTGGCAGACGTTTGATCGCCGTTAATATATAGCGTTCCCGCATCAATTTGCGTTGCCCCCATATAAGTATTGTTCGCCGTTAGTGCCAATGTGCCGGTTCCCGTTTTTAGAAGTTTATTGGTTGAGATACCGCTAATCACGCCGCTTAGCTTGGCATCGATGGCGGCGGAACCATTGTCGACCTGTATCGTGCGAGTGTTGGTGCCGGAAGGGCCCAACGAAATCGGGTTCTGAAAATCAACCGTGTGATCCGCACTCGATGCGCCCAGGAGGAACGTGTTTCCGTTTCCAACAAAGTTATTGGTATTCCAAGTGACGGCGGCAGAAGCTCCTCCGAGATTTACAATCCGATCGGCGCCATATGCCGCAAAACCTCCGCCACCAGTTAGATTAACGGCCCCGTTGGTTGCTGTCGATCCGAGCGGGCGCGAGAAATCGCCATTTGCGAGACCAATAACGCCGCCATTAAGGACTAATGGTCCTGAGCCTCCGGTCGACCCAATTCCACCCGGGAGCGCGTTGGCGCTGGCTAGTTCTAGAACGCCAGCGCTAACTGTCGTAGCGCCGGTGTAGTTGTTGGTTCCCGAGAGTATCTGTGTTCCGGCACCCGACTTCACAATGGCCATGTTATTGGTGTTGGTGGCGGTAATAGTGCCTCCAAACGAATAAGTGCCGCTGCCGCCCAAAGTGAGAATTTTCGCGCCGCCGCTATTCGTTACCGTGCCGGTCCCGCCGTTGAGGCCGGCTATTGTCTGGTTTTGAGCGTTTATGTCGAAGGTAGCACCCGCCGCGACCGAAACCTCGTTCGACGAGCTTAACGCTGACGCGCTACCGAGTGTTACAGTGCCCGCATTTACCGCCACGCTTCCCACGAAGGCAGTATTGGTCGTCATGGTAAGCGATAAGACTGATGTGGAACTGTTTTGGATCACCTGGGTGACGTTCGCGCCTAATTTGCTATTGATAGTCGCGGTCCCGGCTCCGGTACCGGAGTTAGTAATGGTGCCTGTATTGTTGACCAAAGTCGTATCTAAGAATGTGCTATTAACGGTCCCGGTATTATTCAGAACAATATCGCCGGTTCCGGTCACGCCGCCGCTGAGCTTCACCGAGCCCGTTCCGCTCGCGGTGAGGGTGAGGTTGTTGTTGAGTGTAACCGCGCCGCTAAACACCGCGCTATTATTTCCGGAGTTGCCGATGGTGAGAGTGCCGGAACTTCCCGAAGCAACCGTGATTAGATTAGCAAACGTGCGAGTATCTCCGAGCAGCGTCGCGCTGGCGCTTCCACTGGTGTCGCCCAATGTCACGGTCCCCGAGCCGAGCGCGTTTGCATTCGTGGTTGCGCTGACAGTACCTGCTTTAATTGTTACTCCACCGCTAAACGTGTTGTTGTTGCTGAGAGTTAGCGTGCCTGCTCCAGTCTTTGTCAGATTGATGCTGGAGCCGGAAATAACCCCACTTATAACGAATGTTCCACCACCAGCCTGAAAGATGGTCGAAGTAGAACCGGATGCAGGTGCGAGAATTACCGGAATGGAAATTGTGTTTGTACCGGAAGTGTTTTCTGCGCCAATTGCGACGGCGGTGGCATCGCCAGTTTCGATGCCGATGCTTGTCGCGTAACCCGTGAGCGTGAATGTGGGAGTAGCCGTCCTTGTGAGAGTGTATCCGTTAGTACCAGTTCCCGTGAAATAGAGTCCCGCGATTGAAGTATTAGAAGTAAGATTGGGCTGCGCGACCGCGATCCCGCTAAAAGCAGCGACATCCCCAGTGGTCGGGGCGGGACCAGCGCCCCCATTCCAGCTTGCTGATGCGTTGAAGTCAGTATTACCGGCAGTGTTTCTCCAAACTTGTTGGGCATCGACAGGTGGCCCCGGGGTGGGTGTTGGCTTTGGTTTGCCGCCGGCGCCCCATCCGTTACCTCCGGTGGTCGAAGTGGTATTCGTGGAACTGGAAAATACTTGGACAACCTGACCTGATACAATTTGCGCTCCGCTTCCAGCGAGAAGTGCTGCAAGAATGAATACCGAAAAGTTGTGGCGGGAGCAGTTCGTGATCTTCATTCCGGAGTGCGACCGGTTAACAACACCGGGAAGTGCCACAATTGCACCAATTTAAGGGCGCGATGTCAATCTGAATTATCATAAATGCTCGGATTATCATTAACCCTGACCTTTGGACCCCGCGGTTCCATTTTCACGTTCGCGGCCACACTGCGTCGCGCGTCTCGGTCTGATTTTCACAACCGAGAGCGCGCGTCACGAGTGCGGTTCTACAGCCGCCGCGCCAGCGTTAAAACTATGGCATCACGATGGTGGCACAGGCCTGGCCGGAATCGCCGCCCGCCTTATTCTGGTCGCCGTCATGCACCATCAAGTACAACCGATAGGTGTGACCACTGACCAAACCAAGCTGGGAGATATTCCAGCGTACTTCGGCGCCGTAGCCCTGGTTTGTTGGGGTGGGTGTCGGCACGGGGTCGCTGCCTGACCCAAGGTTCCAATTGTTCTTAGTCATCGGATCAGAATCCGGCGTAACCGTCACTACCTGTGGACTGTGGGTCTTGTCCACTAGTTTGACTGCTGCCTTCCACGTCCCGAAGACCGCATGCGGCGGGATGGCCGTGCCGCCAAACTGCCAGTCTCCCGAAGTGTCCGATGGGTTATTGGTGATGTCGGTAATGAACAGCGCCGGGTATATCGGTCGTCCAGACACATCGACACCCGCCTGATCGCCGGTCGCGACCGTCGAACCGACCATGGGGTTAGTTGTGCTGCCTGGGTTCGAGGTCAGCGGCGATACGGTGTAGTTGGTTGTGGTCGTGCCAGTGTTCGTCTTCACATTCACCTGGCGAATGCCAAGAGTCAGGGCGGTTCGGGATGCAGTTCGAAATCAGCGAAACCTTGAAGGCCCGCAGCACTTCGCTCTCGATGAATGCGATATTCGTATTGGGATTCGAGCTCGCATATGGATACGGAGGCGTGCACGCGCCCAAAGGATTGCTAGTGGTTACGGTAATCTTTTGGCACGCGGTGGCGCTGTTATGGCACGCATCCGTCGCCGTCCAGCAATTGGTGACAGTGTAGGTACCATTCTGGTCGGGTGACGACGTAGTTTGCGAGCAGGTCACGGCCGGGTTGGGGTCGCAACTATCGGTGGCAGTCACCGCTCCCGGGTCGCACGGAGGCGGGCTTGACCCGGGGCACGCGAGGGTTTTATCCGCGGGCACGTTGTGCAAGACGGGCTTGGTGGTGTCGGCCACCGTAATAGTCTGACTCGCCATGCTGCTGTTGGTGCAGTGGTCGGTGGCCGTCCAGGTTCGCTTCACGCTGTAGGCTTGCGGACAGTTCCCCGGCGTGGTCGCATCGCTGAAGGTCAGAGTTGGATTCGAATCGCAGTTGTCGCTGACCGTGGGCGTCGTGAACGATGGCGTGGCCGGACACTCAATCGTCGAAGGCCCCGGCAGCGCCGAAATGGTCGGCGCGCTCGTGTCATTGACCCCAACGATTTTCGAGCAACTGCTGTTACAGCCATTGGTATTGGTGACTTGCAAGCTGAGAGTGAACGGTCCGCAACTGCTGCCGGCAGTAACACTGACAGTTTGACTGGTCGTCGAGCCGACGATTGAACCATTGCCACTGATGGACCAGGAATAGGTGCTCGCACCAGCCGGTGCGCTGTAGGTGCTGCTGGAGCTTGGACAGATCCCGTCTGACCCGCCGATCGAGCAGGTCGGGTTGCTATTAACGGTCAAGACCACATCATCGGTCTTAGTGCAGTTTGCTGAATCCACGACGGTCAAACGCAACGTGGCCGACGCGCTCGTGACATGCACGTCGGTGGACAAAGAATTCGGAGAATCAATGGTCGCGGAACCGGAGACGACACTCCATGTCGTGGATGTGATGGGATGGATTCCCGCATGGGCCTGTCCATCGAGATGGAAGGTGGTCGAGTCGTCCTGGCTGCACTTGGTCTGGTCTGGACCGGCATCCGCCGTGGCCCCGATTTGCAGATTGGTTTGCAGGGGAGTGATGAAATCGACAATGGTTGCTGTGGGGGATGCTGATTCCTTGGTCTTTACCAGAATCGTCTTGATCCCCAAACCCAAACAGGGATCGATGTTGGCCAGGAGCGCCGTCAAATCAACCGCCGCTTCGGCGAAAGTGTTGACCGCATAAGTGGTGCTGCCAAAAGCGCCGTAGGGCACAGAAACCGGACTTGTGTTCACCGCGGCAAAGACTGAACCCGCGGGCAGAAACGGCGTGGCGTCAACATAATCATAGCCGCAGGGGTTGGTGGGAGAGGCCTGCCACCGCGAGACACACAAACCCGCCGTTTTCCCACCCCCGGTGAAGGTAACGGTCAAAATGAAGTCATTGACCGTGCGCCCGCAATTGGGCCCGGCGGACGTAAACCCGCCAGGGCCCTTGGGGGCGTTTGTCAGGCTCAGGGTGTTTTGCAGAAACTCGAAGTCGATATACGAAGACCCATTGTTGCTCAAACGATCCGCGGAAACGAAGACCCAGTTGTGACCATTGGCGTCAGTAGCGAAATGAATCAGAGCATTGTTAATATCCTCCTTGGAATTTGCTCCGCCAGTTACCCAAGCCCAAAGGTTCGGATTATCGTCCACCTTGAGACCGCCCTTGAAAGTGTTGTCCGAGGGGCTGTTGTAAGGGTCAATTAAATGGAAGGTGGTCCCGGGATTCGACGGTACTCCATTCGTACCCATCACGGAGCCGCCGCTTCCCGACGGGCCGGGTATCCAATCCCCGACACCGGTAATGGGTGTGTTTGCCTGGAGGTCGCCATCAATAGCAAAACCGCCCGCAGGTGGACTGACCGCAGCTGTTCCCGTTGGCGGCGGCGGGCAGACCGTCCCTCCGTATGTTTGGAGTGGAAACAATCCCGCGGGGATTGCGGCGATGATGGCGAGTTTACAAACGATGTGGTGAAGAGTTCTGGCTTTCATTTTTTTGTCCTCCATTTTCTTCAACCGCCCGCGTTGAAGTGCCCATGTTGCGATGCCCTAATCGTAACTAGGTGCGGCATCGGATGCCGATCTCAATCAAAAAGCCCTCTTTTGTCCAGAACCAAATGACAGAAAATCTGGAAATAATAACGTTCTAAAAGTAACTAGTGTCGACAATGCTGGTTGATTATCGCAAAAGCTTGCGATTGCGGCTGAGAGATCCGCCCTACGGAGCGATTTTGCTGAACGAACTGTTTTTCTTCCAGCAATATTGTTCGCCGCATGGGAAAACGCAGCTTCTCTAAGAAATCGGGTCTGCAATATTTACTAGATTTGAGTGTATTTGTTAGACTTTATAGACTTGACTTTGGATGCATGAAATTTCACGATCCAAGGCCCACGACCCCTTCATCTTCTATGAAAAACACGCATCGCCTCTTAAGCTTAGTTGGGATAGTAACGCTGGTTCTCACGGTTGGTTCTCCGACCGCTCTTGGGGCTTTCGCTGGTGGTGTAACCCTCGGCACGGCTGGACCAGATCATTACGCTATTCTCGCGTTGGGCGGGCAGGGCAGCA
>WNFR01004937.1_pt1 | contig 21328 bp, 19 predicted proteins | sample 5400221 | NCBI WGS metagenome assembly WNFR01 (sample SAMN13153357, study PRJNA577476) | soil metagenome | isolation source: 40 cm soil under Madrone tree | place: USA:California | collected 2016-06-14 | reverse complement strand
GAGGTTGCACCACGCCAGGACCGGAATCGTGTCGATGATCCTGCGCAGGTGTGCATCCGACTCGACGCGCGTCATGAGCTTCTCCGTACCAGCCGGAGTCGACGGCCGAGGGTACGCCGCCGGTATGATCGCGTCCAGCCATTACGACGCGGCTTCCGCGGATTGGCGCCATGGCGGAACCATGCCGATGGCTGCGAACGCACGCTCGATGGCCTCGGGCGTGCCCCAGTCGCTCCAACCGAGGTCGTCGGCACGGGTGACGACCAGATGCTCGGGGATACGTGCGAGAAACTCATGGGAGAAGTTCCACGCCCGCAGGCGGTCGTACACGGTCGTGAGGCCCCCGAGGTCGAGCGGCGTCTCTTCCAGCAGCGCGACATCGGCAGGACGGAGATCGCGCAGCAGCTCCAGGACGCGGCCCACGCGAGCGACCATGATGAGTGAGTTCCACAGGGCGCCCTGCCGGATCATCTCCGCGGCGGCGCTGGTGTCGGGCTTCTCGTGAAATGCCCGCACCGTGAACGTGTCGCGGTTGTAGCCGAGCGGCCGGCCGGGAGCGATGTAGCCGTACCCGCCGTCGGCGCGCTCTGGACGCACGCCGAGGAGCGCGATCTTCCCAGGAAGCCTCCGGACGACACGACGCATGCGCGCGATGATCCGGCGAAAGGCGTGGCTGTCGCGGACGTAGTGGTCGCTGGGAAACACGGCGACCGTCGCATCGGGCGCGCGGCGCGCGAGCTCGAGCATGCTCACGAGCACCCCGGGTCCGGTATCGAGGTTTCGGGGCTGCACCAAGACGTTGCGCGGGTCGAGGCTCCTCACCTGTGAGCGCGCGATCGGAAGATGATCACGATTGATGATGGCCAGCGTTCGCTCGACGCTGACGAGCGGTGCGATGCGCGACAAGGTCCTCTCCAGCAGCGACCGCGGTCCCAGTATGCGGCAGTACTGCTTCGGGATCGGCGCGCCGGCGATGATCTGCGTGACGCCCTGCAAGCGCGTGCCGTCGCCACCGGCGAGGACGAGCGCCCACAATGATGCGTTCGGTATATCCGTCGGGGGTCCGGGGCTGATGGATGTCATCTGTATGCTCCTACGAGTTCGACGTTCCGTCCACGGTCCAGCCGCCGCCGAGCGCCTACAGGAGTGCCGTCCGCAATCGTCGTGCCTGCGGCAGGGCAACGACATTGCGTGGTCCGCAATGAAGAAACGCGGGCACTGCGTGCCGAAGCTCGGCTCCCGTGCCGAGCCTAGGCAGACGAGGATCGCTAAGGGGCGATCAGGCGGGCTTCTCGATCCCGAGTCGCTTGATCATCGACTGGAGCGTCGTCCGCTTCGTGCCGAGACGCGCGGCCGCACCCCGTGGACCGCCCAGCATCCAGCGTCTCGGTCGGAATGACCTCGACGTGCCGGTTCATCGGGCGCGCGAGCCGGTGGACGAAGTATCGGACGAGCGCGGGAATGTCCTCGGCGCGCTCGCGCAGCGCCGGCACGTGGATCGGGAAGACGTCGAGGCGGTAGTAGAGGTCGTCGCGGAAACGTTGCTCCTCGACCATCGCGCGGAGATCGCGGTTCGTCGCCGCGATCAGCCGCACGTCCACCTTGATGGTCTTCGTCCCGCCGATGCGCTCGAACTCCTGCTCCTGGAGCACCCGCAGCAGCTTCGGCTGGAGCTCGAGCGGGATCTCGCCGACCTCGTCGAGAAACAGCGTGCCGCCGTTCGCGACCTCGAACCGTCCGATCTTCTGCGCGATCGCGCCGGTGAAGGCGCCGCGCTCGTGACCGAAGAGCTCGCTCTCGAGGAGACCCGATGGAATGGCGGCGCAGTTGATCTTCACGAAGGTGCGCGCACGCCGCCCGCTACGGTCGTGGATGCCGCGCGCGACGAGCTCCTTGCCGGTGCCGGTCTCCCCGAGGATGAGCACGGTCGAGTCGGTGGGTGCGACGACCTCCACCTGCTGGAGAGCGTGCCGCAGCGTGGAGCTGTCGCCGATGATCTCCTCGAACGTGCGCGTCGTCGAAGTTGAGCGCGTTCTCGATCGCCACCGCGACGAGCTTCGCGATCTCGCGAAGGAACGCGACGTCGGCGGCGGTGTAGGTCACGCGCTCGAAACGGGCGAACCCGAGCACGCCGACCCGTCTGCGAGCGGTCGTGAGCGGCAAGATACGGAAACTGGCGACGCCGTCATGTCGAACTCTCGTCATGGTCTCGAGCCAGCGCGTCTCGATCGCCGTATCGGCGACGATGAGGCAGGTTGCAGGAATAATCGACCGCGCACCGTCAGTCGAGCGGACTCGCGAGTCTCGTCCGCGCGAGATGATGAAGCCTCGTGGCACATGCGGCGGCTAGCGGCAGCGCCGATGACGGATCGAGCGATCGACGATTTCGTCCCGGATGGCCGCGGCGAGGCGGTCATTCGCGACGATCTCGACGCCCTCGCGGTACATCTCCGTGAGCAGCAGCTTTCCAGCCGCGTCGACGAAACGGACGTCCGCAAGCTCGACGCGGATTGGGGCTCCAGCCGCTATCGCTCTGATACGCCGCCACGAACGCCGGAGCTCCCCGACCGATTCGTCCTTGAGCGTTCCCTCCAACCGCAGAGCCCACGTGGTCCGGCAGTCCGCGGTCACGCGCATGATGTCCGTGATGCGCACCATCGCTTCCTTCTCAGGTCAACCCGCTGTCGACGATGCGCCACCCCGACGCGGGCTGCGCCTTCAGTGTGCGTGCGATGCGGGCTCCATCCGGGCCGAGGTCGCGTTCGTAGTCCGGCATCGCGCGCTGCGCGGGGCCGCTGCTCGCGCGCGCGCCATCGACGAGGGCGTCGGCGTAGCGCGCGATGGGATCAGTGCTGGCCGTCCGCGTCACGTCGCGCCTCGCCGCTGCGACGGCGGCGCGACAGACCTCGACCGCCGTCGCCTCGTCGGCACCGATGCGGCGGAATATGAGTGGAGGGCGGTCGGTCTCGGCATCGGACGTCACCCGCGCCGCGTCGGCGCTGCTCCATTTCGGAGCGATCATCAATGACGCACCCAACACCGCCGCGATCAGGCTCGCACGTCGCGTCCGAGAAGATGCGCGCGTGCAATCGTTCGTCGTCGGCATGGGACGAGTCTCCTTTCACTTTCTCGGGTACCTGGTGATCTCCGTTGTTGATGGCGAACAGCGAGCATGCTCGGTGCCGGACAGTGCAAGAGCGGCGCCATCGAGAAGGACGCATCGGCGCTTGCTGTGACCAACCGTTCCGGCGCCGAACGCCTCGGCACGATTGCCTGCGGTTTCGGCACCTCGCCCTCGGGATCGCGTTCCGCGGCGCCTTTGCGCGCGGCACACTCATTGCGAGGATCGCGTCGACGCTTGCGCGGCGTTGACGTCGGTGGAAACACTCGCCGTCGAGCGGCGCGGAATCCATGGATACCCCGACGACGAGACAGAAGGCTCTGGCGCTCAATCTCGACGGTCGAACCTACGGCGCGTTCGCCGAGATCGGGGGCGGCCAGGAAGTCGCCCGCGCGTTCTTCGCGGCCGGCGGCGCGGCCGGGACCTTGGCCAAGTCGATCTCCGCCTACGACATGGCGGTGAGCGACAGCCTCTATGGCGCCGCGAAGCGCTATGTCAGCCGCGAGCGTCTCGAGGCGATGCTCGCGCTCGAGTTCTCGCAGCTCGAGAACCAGCTCGGCGTGAAACGCGGCGAGAGCAAGTGCTTCTTCGCCTTCGCGAACACCGTCGCCACGCGCCGGTTCGGCAGCGCCGAGAACGGACGCGGCTGGCTCGGCGTGCGGTTCCAGGCGCACCCGCGGGAGGAGCCGTCCGAGGTCATCATCCATGCGCATCTGCTCGACAGGGACGCGGCGCACGAGCAGGAGGCGCTCGGGGCCCTCGGGGTCAACCTGATCTACGGCGCCTTCTTCATGCGCGACGCACCCGAGCGGCTGATCGCCTCGTTGGTCGACGAGCTGGGGCGCGAGCGCGTCGAGATCGACATGGTGAAACTCTCCGGCCCGGCGTTCGCTCGTGTCGACAACCGGCTGATGAGCCTGCAGCTCGTCGAGCTCGGCTTCACGGATGCGGCGATGTTCACCGCGCGCGGCGACGTCGTGCAGCCGTCGGAAGTCCTCTACAAGAAGGCGATCCTCGTCGAGCGCGGCAGCTTCCGTCCGGCGACGAACCTGACGCTCGATCTTCTCCAGCGCGCGATGGAGCTGTTCGCGAGCGACCCCACGGTGCAGGAGCGCGGTGCGCCCGTCGTCCTGGCTGAAATGACGCTACGAAACCTGACGGTGGGTGCGGGAGCGGGACATGAAGACTTCCTCGCCCGCGCGGACATCCTGCGTGCGCTCGGTTTGGACGTGCTCATCTCGCGCTTCGAGCTGTACTATGAGCTCGCCGAGTACCTCGCCGGCTATACCGATGGCCCGATCGGCCTCGCCGTGGGTCTTCCGGCGGTTCGCCTCCTCGTCGAGGAGCGCTTCTATCGGAGTCTCGCGGGCGGCTTCCTCGAGGCTGCGGGCCGGTTATTCAAACGCTCGCTCAAGATGTACGTCTACCCGGAGCGAGATGCCGTCACGGGAATCGTGCAGACCTGGGACAGCGCGGAGCTGCTGGCCCCCTGGCAGCACCTCCACAAATTACTGACGGACCTCGGCTACGTCGTGCCGATACGATCCTTCGACGAGTCCTACCTGACGATCCGCACACCAGAGGTGCTGGCGCTCATCGAGAAGGACGATCCGTCGTGGGAGCGGATGGTCCCGCCCAAGGTCGCCGAGATCATCAAGGCCGACGGCCTCTTTCGGCGGCGACACGACCGCGAGCGATCCTGACTCGTCCGAGCCATGCGGGGCCGTAGCGCAGCGTGCACTTCTGCGTGGCGCGCCGCGCGCCTCGTGCCGAGGCGTCGGCACCGGTGACGACGCGGGTGTGTCGCTCGGCACGACGTCGCGAGGAGTCGGACAGCGATGCTCGACGTTCCGCGGCGTTTTTGGCGTCCCTCGTCGAGCGCTCGGCCTGGCGGCGCGGCATGGCCGTTGCTCCTTGCAAATGGCGATGTTGGCTCACGCGACACGACGATCCGCGCTGCACGGGCTGGCCGATGGCAACACTGCTCGGCGCGTGGATCGCTTCGATGGACGGGTGCTCCCATACGTCCTCCCCCGCACCTCGCGACGTTCCGCATCGCGAACGGGATTGGTGCTGGTCGGAGGCGGGGCCCGCGGTGCCTATCAAGCGGGCGTCTTGCAAGGTTTCGCCGAGATCCTGCGCGTACATCTCGGCAACGGCCCGCTCTTCGATGTTCTCACCGGGATCTCGGCGGGCGCGATCAACGCGGCCTACGTTGCGTCGAAGGCGGATCGGATGGCGGATCGCATCGCCAGTTTGGCGGCGCTCTGGAGCGAGCTCCATATCGACGACGTCATGCGTGCCGACGCCATGTCCTTGCTTTCGATCGGCAGCCGTTGGCTTCGCGATCTCACGTTGGGTGGCGTGCTTCCGGCGAAGCCGCGCTCGAATCACTTGCTCGATACCACGCCGCTTCGAACATTTCTCGCAGCGCACATCGATGTCGAGGCGATTCACCGCCATGTCGCCGACGGTACTTTGCGTGGAATCGGGGTGTCGGCCACGAGCTACCGTACCGGCGCCGCGGTGACGTTCTTCGACGGCCACGAGAGCGTCGCGGAATGGAGACGCAGCTCTCGGGTGGGCCGGCGGACACGCATTAACATCGACCATATTCTCGCGTCGGCCTCGATCCCGCTGCTCTTCCGGCCGGTACGCATCGACGGCACGTTCTATGGGGACGGCGGCGTCCGCATGACGACGCCGCTCAGCCCGGCGATCCACCTCGGCTCCGACAAGATCGTCGCGATCTCGGTCCAGCACGGCCGCGGCGGGGATACGATTGTCCCGCGCGCGGACGAGAGTGACGCCGCAAGCGAGATCTCCATCGCGGACATCGCGGGGGTCATGCTGGACGCCGCCCTGCTGGACGATCTGGAGAGCGACGTCGAGCGTCTTCTGCGCGACAATCGAACGCTCGCACTGATCGACGCGACGCGACGCGCGCAGCATCCGGACGGCGTGCGTCCGATCCCCTTGCTCCTGATCCGGCCTTCGGTCGACCTCGGCGCGTTGGCGCACGACCAGTTCAAGCGGATGCCGGCGATGCTCCGGTACCTGACGAAGGGCATCGGTGCCACGGAGGGGAGCGGCGTCGAGCTCCTCAGCTACCTCGCGTTCGACCCCAGCTACACGCGTCCCCTCATCCAGATCGGGCGCAAGGACGCACTGTCGCAGAAGGACGAGATCGAGGAGTTTTTCTTTGGCGGCGCCACTCGGATCGAGGCGGATCGCCATCCCGAGATGATGGCGGTCGCGGACGCGTGAGCGTCGATGCCGGTCATGCACGGCGGCGGACGGCACGCGGCGACGGCGACGGCGACGGCTGCTTGACGCAGGTCATGACATTGGCGACGAGCGCGTCGCCGAAACGCTTGTCCAGCTTCTCGTGGCGAACGAGCAAGCGGTAGTAGATCGGGGCGTAGATCATGTCGATGAGGAGTTGCGGGTCCACGTCCTCGCGGAACTCGCCCCGCGTCTTCGCCCGTCGGATCACGTCGTGTGAGAGCGCGCGGCGCTTCAGCACGTAGCGCTCGCGGTACTCACGCAGCACGTCCGGCTCGGACTGGCCTTCCGCGATGATCTCGGCCGACACCTTGCCGAAGAACCCATTGAGCAGGCGTATCAGCGCCGTCACGTTTCGGCGGATCGTCGCCTCGGCCGTGGCGGCGTCGGAGACACGGAACTGCGGCGCGATCCGCTCCTCGAACATGTCCATCACGAGCGCGGCCTTCGACGGCCACCACCGGTAGATCGTCGGCTTCCCGACGCCGGCTCGCTTCGCGACCTCTTCGATCGTCAGGTCGCGCACCGATTTCGTCTGCAGGAGTTCGTAGACGGCGTCGAGGATGGCACCGTGCGCGGTCGCCGCGTTTCCTGGAGGCCGACCGCGCGGTCTCCGGTTCTTCGCATCCACCTTGGCCACGTCTCAGTACCCCTCCGCGATCTATAGTTTCCGTTACGTTACGTAAACCCACTTGACTCAACCAGTCGACCGACTATTACGTTACGTGACGTAACGAAAAGTGTCCAGCGCCAAAGGAGGACTTACACGTGCGTGTCTTCGTCACCGGCGCCACCGGTTTCATCGGTTCCGCCATCGTCCAAGAGTTGATCGGCGCAGGCCATCAGGTGCTCGGCCTCGCCCGTTCGGATGCGGCCGCCGCCTCGCTTGCCGCCGCCGGCGCCGAGGCGCACCGCGGCGCGCTCGACGATCTCGACGCCTTGCGGAGTGGAGCCGCTGCATCGGACGGCGTCATCCACACTGCCTTCATTCACGACTTCTCGAACTATGCGGCTGCCGCCGAAACGGATCGGCGCGCCATCGAAACGCTCGGCGACGCCCTCGCGGGCACTGACCACCCGCTCGTCGTCACCGCCGGGACCCTCGGCATCACGCCCGGACACCTCGCGACCGAGGAGGACGCGCCGGATCCCAACTTTCCCCGCGTGTCGGAGAAGACGGCGCTTGCAATGGCGTCGCGCGGCGTGCGCGTATCGATCGTTCGGCTGCCGCCGTCGGTGCATGGCGACGGCGATCACGGCTTCGTACCCGCCTTGATAGGGATCGCCCGCGAGAAGCGGCTCTCGGCCTACGTCGGGGACGGGCTCAATCGCTGGCCGGCAGTGCACCGGCTCGATGCTGCGCGTCTCTACAGGCTCGCGCTCGAGAAGGCCCCCGCGGGAGCCAGGCTCCACGGAGTCGCCGACGAGGGCGTGCCGATTCGAGACATCGCAGGCGTCATCGGACGACGCCTGAACGTGCCGGTCGTCGCGAAACCCCCAGAGGAGGCCGCCGATCATTTCGGCTGGCTCGCGCACTTCCTTTCGTTCGACAACCCGACTTCGAGCACGTGGACTCAGGAGCAGCTGGGATGGCGCCCAACGCAGCCGTCCCTGATTCCCGATCTCGATCGGGCGCGCTACTTTGCCGGCTGAACGTCTGCGGAATCGAGAGGAGATCGATCATGTCCAGCATCGACCAGGCCGGGTTCACCCTCGGCCAGCGAGTCGTGAAGCGGCTCGGCTACGGCGCCATGCAGCTCGCGGGGCCCGGCGTCTTCGGCCCGCCGAAGGATCCCGACGCGGCGCGCGCCGTCCTGCGTGAGGCAGTGGCGAGCGGCGTGAACCACATCGACACCGCCGATTTCTACGGCCCGTACGTCACCAACCAACTGATCCGCGAGGCGCTGCATCCTTATCCCGCCGATCTGGTCATCGTCACGAAGATCGGCGCCCGGCGCGGCGACGATGCATCATGGATCCCGGCGCTCGCGCCCGAAGAGCTGACGCGAGCGGTGCACGACAACCTCCGCAATCTACGCCTCGATGTGCTCGACGTGGTCAATTTTCGCAGCACGCTCGGCCTCCATGGGCCCGTCGAGGGATCGATCGAGGCGATGGTCACGGTGCTCGCCGACCTGCAGCGAAAGGGCCTGGTGCGGCACATCGGGGTGAGCAACGTGACGCCCACGCAGCTCGAGGAAGCACGCCGCATCGTCCCGATCGTCTGCGTGCAGAACGCGTACAATCTGGCTCATCGCACCGACGATGCCATGATCGACGATCTCGCCTGCGACGGCATCGCGTATGTGCCGTTCTTTCCGCTCGGCGGATTCACCCCGCTGCAGTCGTCGATCTTGTCCGACGTCGCTCAGCGTTTCGGCGCCACGCCGATGCAGATCGCGCTCGCGTGGCTCCTCCGCCGCGCCTCCAATATTCTCCTGATCCCCGGCACGTCGTCGCTCGCGCATCTGCGGGAGAACCTCGCCGCGGCCGAGTTGGATTTGCCGGATGACGCGATCACGGCGCTGGACGGCATTGCGGCGAACGGCGGCTTCGCCACGGCGGAAGGGAAAACGTCGTGAGGGCGGTTTTCGCGCCGACATCTCGGCGCGAGGCGACATGCCGAAAGGGGTAGGGCGCGCCATGCCGATGCCGTTAGATACATGGGAGGATCGGAGTGGTCGTCCACGACGGCACGCTGCGTCTTCCTAAACCGGGAACGGGAAATGCCTCCTACGACAAGAAGATGAAGCAGATGATTTTCCCAAGGCGATGAAGCGGCGACGAGCGGAATCGAAGCGCGGCGACCGAGACTCGCAATCGCAAATTCCTGACGATGTGTTCCAATGGGGTCCCATCGTTTGCACGGAGATAATTCCGTACCGATCAGGGCGGATGGCTACGCGCTACGCTCCATCTGCGCCTCCGCGTCGAGGCTTTCTTTGTCACGGAAGATCGTGGCAACGGCGAGCGCCTTGTCGCCGCGCATGAAGCGCACGGTCACGTCGTGTTTGTCCGCATCGCCGTCGACGTCCACGCGATCCCACTTCTCGGCGTGGCCGACGTAGTTGATGCTCACGTCGTAGTGCGCGCTCCAAAAGAACGGAGCCTGCGTGAACGCCTCGCGCGCGCCGAGTATGTTGCGTGCGGCCGTTTGGCCGTGCCGCTGCGCGAGCACCCAGTGCTCGACGCGAATGCGCTCGCCCGTGTGCGGATCGGGCCAGCGCGCGATGTCGCCGGCCGCGAAGATCCCGGGCACACTCGTCTCCAGGAATTCGTTCACGGACACGCCGCGATCGATGGCGAGGCCGGCGCCTTCGGCGAGTGCGAGGCGCGGACGAACTCCGACACCCATCACCACGAGATCGGCCTCGAGGCGCGCGCCATCGTCGAGCGTCACCGAATCGGCGTCGATGCGCGTCGGCTTTCGGCCGAGGTGGAACACGACACCCTTCGACTCGTGTAAGGACTTGATGAACGTTCCGAGATGCTCGCCGAGGATGCGCGCGAGCGGGAGAGATTCCGGGGCGACGACGTGCACCTCGAGGTTGCGAGCGCGCAGCGACGCCGCGGCCTCGAGGCCGATGAAGCTGGCGCCGATCACCACGGCGCGCTTGGCGCGCTTGGCGGCGGCGACGATCGTGCGGCTGTCGGCGAGCGAGCGGAGCGTGTGGACGTGCGGCCGATCGGCGCCGGGCACGTCTAGGCGAATCGCCTCCGCGCCGGTCGCGAGCAGCAGCGCGTCGTAGTCGAGCGGCTCGCGGCCGTCCACCTCGAGCTTGTTGTTCTTCGTGTCGATCCCCATGGCGCGGCCGCGGACGACGTCGATCGTGTGCTCGGCGTAGAAGTTGTCCGGGCGAAGCGGAATCCATTCCTCCGGCGCGTTGCCCGCGAGATAGTCTTTGGACAGATTGGGCCGGTCGTACGGCGATCCGTCGTCCTCATCGACGATGGTGAGCCGTCCGTCGTAGCCCGAGCGACGGAGCATCTCGGCGGCCGCGGAGCCGGCGGCCCCCGCGCCGACGATGACGACCGCTCGCGGAGCGGCGGACCGGTTGCGAGTGACGGGATAGGTAGCGCTCAGCGGATCGCGCTCCCGCTTTCCGGTGACGAGGATTTTCTCGTTGCGCCGTTCCACGGTCCAGCACGCGACGGGCGACAGCGCCGGCGAGCGAAGCGCTTCGCCCGTGCGCAGGTTGAAGCAGGCGTGGTGCCACGGACAGCGCACGTCGTCGCCGTCGATCCGTCCCTCGGCGAGCGGGCCGCCGTAGTGCGTGCAGGTCGCGCCGATCGCGAAGAAATCGTCGCCGCGGCGGACGAGGAGCACGGCCTCGCCGTTGGCGTGACCGAGCAGGGGCTCGCCCTCGCGCATGGTGCTCGCGTCGACTCCCGCGCCAAGGTCGGGCCCCGTCAGCGTCGCCTGTTCCGCCATGGTCGTCGTCTTTCAAACCTTACAGTAGCCGCGCCGGCAAAAGTGCGCACCGGGGTTCGCGTCGAATCTCGCCTGCTCGAGCGTGAGGTTCGCGTGCACGATTCGGGTGACGAGCGACGTCGCTCGTCGGGAGACCGCATTCCCGGCTTCACGATGCTCGGCGCCGACGCCGGCCCGGCGGTCGCCCGCGAGAGCGCGAGTCAGGCTCGCAGGGGGAGGTGAGCGCGAAGCGTCGTTCCGTGAGCAGGGGTCGATTCGATCACGAGACCGCCTCCCGCGAGCGATACGCGCTCTTCCATGCTGAGCAGTCCCAGACTGGTCCCCGCCGCGGCGCGACTGCGTGCGGCGTCGACATCGAAGCCCGTGCCGTCGTCATGGATGACGACCTCCAGCTCACCCGCGGCGATGCTCACGCTGATCTCCAGGTATCGCGCATGAGCATGACGGATGACATTCGTGATCGCCTCCTGCGCCAGTCGGAAACACGTCGTCTCTACGTTCTGTGGAAGCCGTATGTCCTCGAGCGCGGTCACGTCGAGATGGAACGCCAATCCCGCTGCCGTCGCTTGCCGGCCCACGTACCAGCGCAACGCGGGTGCGAGGCCGAGATCGTCGAGAATCGGCGGACGTAGACGGAGCGCGGCCTCGCGTACGTGATCGATCGCTTCCTCGACGAGTGCGGCGCTTTCGGCCAGTTTCCGCCCACGCCGCAATCGGAGGGCACCGGCCGCGCGTAGGTTGATCTTGATGGCCGTCAGGATCTGTCCGAGGTCGTCGTGAAGGTCGCGGGCGATGCTGTGGCGCTCCGTCTCCTGTACTGTGAGCATACGTTGCGCGAGCATCCGGAACCGCTTCTCCGTCGCGCGCAGATCACGTTCCGCGCGCTGGCGGTCGCGGAGATTGCCCACAATCCACTCCAGTTCGCGTTCCGGCCAATCGGGGCGGAGATACTCGTGCGGAGGGACGAACATCGGGTTCGGGCAGACCGTCGTACCGACGACGACCAGCGGGTGGGTCGCGATCACCTCACGGATGATGTCGGCCGCGAACCGGTGACGATCGTAGACACAGAGCGCCGACCCGGCGTGCTCGCGCAATACGTAGTTGAGTCTGGCCTCGTACTCCGCGAGTCGTTGCACGTCGAGACGCGTCCCCCCCACGATGCAGGCCATCTCGCCGACGATTCGAAGCGCCGAATACCCCGCGCGGGTGGCGGCGGTCGTACGTGTCCGAATCCATGCGAGCATCCGCTCGGGATCGAAGGACCCGTCCCTGCGATACGTCTCGTGAGCGGCCAAGATCGACAATGAGCCCGTGTGCGTCGCCCCGCCGACGGCGATGCCTTCAGCGTCCATCGCGACGAGAACTTCCGAACGGGAGTCCTCGTCCGCGATGTAGATGCATTGCTCTCGCCGCTCCAATCCGCGGCGCAGGAACGGGATCGTCGCCGCGACCTTCTCCTGCGGCGTGTGGTAGCTCATGCAGAGATGATCGCACGGCCCGAGGGATTCGATCGCGGAGACGAGCGCATCCACGGATCTCGCGTCAGCTGCCATGACCATTGGATGTCGCAACTGCCGTGCCGAACCGAGGCGTCGACGGATGAATGTCGGAGCGTTCTAGAACGGTCCGTCTATGCGACGGAATCGGCAGAGTGCCGAAGTATCGGCGCGACGCCCAATGATGGGCACCATCGGTGATTGCCGCGGGCGACGTTCAGGATGGCGTTGACGCTTCGAGGCATCAAGGAGCGGGCGGTTTCGGCTGCAGCGGCTTCGGCCCGAACGCTCGCGCCGTGTCACGCTGTGGGCGATCCGTTCGGGATAACGCACGCTGCCGCGCGAGCTCTGTCCGTCCCTGTTCCGCGTAGTCGGCGCTCGTCAGCGACGCGAGAAACGCGACGACATCGTCGATGTCTCCCTCGGTCAGGGCGAGCGGCTGGATGTCCTCGTCGAGATACGGATTCTGCAGGCCGTCGCCCTTGTTGTAGTGGTCCATGACGTCCCACAGCGTCGCCTGCGAGCCGTCGTGAAAGTACGGTCCCGTCACGAGCACGTTGCGCAGGCCGGGAGTCTTGAAGGCGGCAATATCGGGTTCCTTCTTGGTGATCAGAAATCGCCCGAGCGCCGACATGTCGGTTTGAATGGCGGCGCGATCGACGGCGGTCTGATCGCCCGAGTCGATGAGCTGCTCTGCCTGGCGCGCGAGCGCGACGACGTTGTGCCGGATGATACCGATGCCGATGTTGTGGAAGTCGTTGTCCGTGAAGTACGTGACGTCCCGCACGCTTTCCGACGGCGCGTGGCACTTGTTGCAGCGGCCGCGAGTATTGAAGAGCTCCCAGCCGCGTTTCGCGGAGTCGTCGATGGCGTGCGCGTCGCCGGCGATGAAATGATCGAATGGTGAGTCGAACGCCATCTGTGTCCGCTCGTAGGAGGCGATGGCGCGCAGCAGGTCGGGCCCGTTGGGGGGCCGGCCGAACACGTTCCGGAACGCGTCCTGGTATTCTCCGATCGCGGCGATCCCGGTCGCCGCCGCGTCCAGACTGGGCCGTCCCATCTCGACCGCATTGACGATCGGGAGTGCCGCCTGCTCCTCGAGCGTCCGCGCGCGGCCGTCCCAGAATTGCGTCTTGTTGTAGAGCGCGTTGAGAATCGTCGGGGCGTTGCGCTGCCCGGCGCGGCCCGCGATGCCGATCGAGACGGGCTTGCCGTCGGTGAACTCGCGTCGCTGGGCGCGCCAATCTGATGAAGCGACTTGGGTCGCGCGAGGGAACCTGCTGCGGGAATGGGACGCGTCTCGGGCGCGGCTTGCCGCGCCGCCGCGACGATCAGCGCTACCATCATCAATGTACGGTAGGCCTTCACATTCTACTTCTCGAGCATCGGCCGGCCCTCGTGCGTCACTACATGCCTTCGGGCGATGGTCCGTTGACGCGCACGGCCTCGGAGAGGATGCGCGCGATCTCCTCACGGTCGCGTTCGGAGAGCGGAACCTCGGCCGCTGAGAGCGTCGCGTCCAGCTGTGACGCCCGCCGTGCTCCGACGATCGCGACGTGCACCGCCGGGTGCGAGATGGTCCAGGCGACGGCGAGCTGCGGCAGCGTGATGCCGCGTCCGTCGGCGTACCTCTTCAGGCGATCGATCACGTGCAGGTTCTGCCGGAACGACATCCCGGTGAAGTCGGAGCTGTGGCTCCGCCAATCGCCGTCGGCGAATTTGGTCTCCGCCGTCATTCGCCCGGAGAGCAACCCGTGGGCGAGTGGGCCGTAGACGAGCACGCCGATGTCATGCTCGGCCGTGTAGGGCAGGATCTCCGCCTCGATATCGCGCCGAAGCATGTGGTACGGCGGCTGCAGGGTTTCCACCGGCCCGTAGCGGGCGAGCGCGTCCATCTGTCGCGCGTCGTAGTTGGACACGCCGACGTGCCGGATCCTCCCCTCGCGCACGAGCTCCTCGAGCACACGCGCGGTTTCTTCCGCCGGCGTCCGCGGGTCCGGCCAGTGCACCTGGTACAGATCGATGTAGTCGGTACGCAGGTTGCGGAGGCTCGACTCCACGCCTTGTCGCAGCCAGCGTGCGCTCGCGTCCCTGTGCAGCGTCTCGCCTTCCATGCGGAGGCCGCCTTTGGTGGCGACGATCACGTCGTCGCGACGCACCCGCGCCCACAGCGCGTCTGCGAGCAGACGCTCCGACACGCCGAAGCCGTAGGCCTGGGCGGTGTCGAAGAACGTGACGCCGAGGTCGAGCGCGCGGTGGATGGCTGCTTTGGATTCGTTCTCGTCGAACGATCCCCAGTCACCCCCGAAGGCCCACGTTCCGAACGCGATCACGGAGACCTCGAGGTCGGTCTTTCCCAGTCGGATGTAGCGCATGTGCAACCTCCTCAGTTCGCAGTTGCGGCGCAGCAGCAGCCACTCAGAGAGTGTGCAGCGGACGTGCCAGCGAGCGGCCGCGCGATCGCAATGGCGGGAAGCGGCTGGAAACGGCCGGAGCGGCCCGTCGCGTCTGCCGGGACGTGCCGGCATGCTGGCACGGGTGCCGAGCGACGGTCAGAAGGCGCGAGAATTCAGCGAGACCTGAGCAGCACAACGGCAACCTCGTGCTTCATCCCGCTTGGTACGTGTCGTGCTCGGTCACCTGCGCTGACGGCGCTCGTCTCGGTGAGCCGTTCCGCATCGCTCCGGTGCGTCGGGTGATCTCGGAAGGAAGGGATTGACTGCGCACCGCCGCGCGAGCGGATTTGGTTGCGGGTCGCGCGAACTGATTGAGCACAAGGAGGTGCCGAGGTGAAGCCTTCCGCGCGCCACGACGTGGCGCGAGCACCGCCGACGGGAGCACGTACGCGTTCCCGGGTCTGCCGCATCATCCTGTCTAGGCAAGGAGGGAGTTTCATGAACGCACGCCGATGGCCGATAGTCGCAGCAATATGCGCGCTTGCACTTGGGGGTTTGCTGCTCTCTCACGCCGTGTACGCGAAGCAAGGGCCAGGGGAGAAGCCCGGGCAAGGGCCGGGGAACGGCAAAGGGCCGGGGAACAAGCCCGACAAAGGGCCAGGCGACAATCCCGGGCCAGGGCCAGGGGTGAAGCCCCCACCACAGCCAGCGCCGATTTACGATCCGTACCCGCCGGGCATTCGCCCAGACGATATCGATGCCGAGCTGGCCAGGGTGCTTGGTGAAATCGACGGTATCGAGCAGGAAGCTCTCGCGCAGTGGCGTGCACTGCCACCGCCGCTCCTGACCGGTCAACCGCCCACGCTTCAGGGCACCGGAATGCGGGCAGTGCAGCTGCTCGGCAAGCTCATGAATTACGACAAGACCATATCCCCAAACGAGAATCAGGCCTGCGCCTCCTGTCACATGCCGTACGTCGGCTTTGGCGGACCGATCCCATCAGTCAATCTGACGATGGTCGCGTATCCCGGATCGGTGCACTTCCGAACCGGCAAGCGCACAGCGCAGCGATACACCTACGCACCGTATTTCCCCGTCCTCCACTTCAACGACACCCAGGGCCTGTTCTTTGGGGGTAACTTTTGGGATTCACGCGCGACGGGCTATATTTTACAGCAACCGGATGCGGAGCAGGCACAACATCCTCCTGTCGATACGCAGGAAATGGGTAATCCTGATACTGCATGTATCGTATTCAAGCTATCCAAGGCTGAATACAGGCCTCTCTTCGAGGCGGTATGGGGCCCAGGCGCGCTCGATATCAAGTTCCCGCACGATACCGCGGCGATCTGTGCAACCCCCGGCGGCGCTGCGGCGTTCGGCGGGAACGTCACGCCAGTTCGGCTGAAGACGGCAGACCGCCTTCGGTCAAACGAGGCGTTCAATCATTGGGGGCAATCGATCGACGCGTACGAGGGCGCACTCGACGTCAGCGCCTTCTCGTCGAAATTCGACGGTTTCCTGAAAGGGAGCGCCACGCTGACCGACGACGAGATGGCCGGGTACAAGCTGTTCGACGGCAAGGGCAACTGCAACTCGTGCCACATCGATGGACGAGGGACCACGCTCGCGGCAGGTCAGGTCGATACCAGCAACGTCGCCACCGTGGAGCCCCTCTTCACCTGCTTCGGCTCGGCGAATGAAGGGCTGCCGCTGAATCCGCGGGACGCCTTCTTCTATCAGACCACCCCGGACTCCTTCGGGTTCACTGCCAATCCGCTCGGGTTCGGCTACAGGGACCTTGGATTGGGGACGTTCCTCAGAAGCGGGTTCGGCTCCGCCCCCAATCCGAACGCGGACTGGATACCGCAAGCGCCGACTGTCGACGGCCAGTTCCAGGTGTCTTCGGCGCGCAACGTCGCCATGGCACCGCCAGGGTGTACCACCGAGGCCCCAGGTCCCGTTTTCCAGAAGGGGTTCTTCCACAACGGGTACATCAAGAGCCTGAAGCAGCTCGTCCACTTCTACAACACGCGCGATCTCTATGCGGAGGATGTCACCTCCGGACACTGTTCGGACATCGGGAAGACCGAGAAGGTGGATTGCTGGCCGATGCCGGAGGTCGGGCAGAACCTCGACTGTACCACCGGCAATCTCGGCTTGACGGACCAGGAGGAGGATCAGATCGTTGCGTTTCTCCAAACGCTCAACGACGGCTTCACCACACCGTACCCCGACGGCAATACCTTCACTGGTACGTGCCCGACGATCGCGGGTTCGGCGGCTACGCAAGGCAACGACTCGCTCATCGCAACTCCGCCGCTTCCGCCATGCGCGCCGGAGGTCTGTAACGTCGCGCCTCTCCCCAACCCGCCGGTGCCGTGTCCGGGCTGACGGATGCGCTGACGATGAAAGCACTCGTTCTGACGCTGGCGATCGCGACGACGGCAGGTAGCCTGCTCTTCTCGAGCCCGAGCGCCGCTCAGCTACCTGCTCCGGCCAAGAAGGCCGCACGCGTCGAGATCACGAAGGGACCAGAAGTGGAGCTGTCCAAGAGCCATTTGACCGTCATCCGATGGACGACCAACAACCCTGGGGGCTCGGACGTTCACTACGGCGTCGTCTCGTACGGAACGGATCCCAAGGAACTCACCCAGATGGCGAAGAACCCCATTACGGTGAATCAGGGCCATCCGCAGTCGACGTTCCGCGTGCACGTGCGCGGCCTCGAGCCGCGGACGACCTACTACTACACGGTCACGTCGATGGAGAGTAACGGCAAGAGCGATGGGTTGACGAGCAAGGTGAGCAAGTTCACCACACCGTAGCGCGAAGCGGGACGGCAGGGCTCGAGCCCCTCCGTCCCGCGCCGTGTCACGCGACTCTGTCGAGCTCCGTCTCGGTCATGCTGCTGCGGAAGCCGCGTCCGCAGGGAGACTGAAGCAGAACGTCGCCCCCGGCGCCGTGGATTCCGCCCACAACCGGCCGCCGTGCGCTTTGATGATCGAGGAGCTGATCGCCAAGCCCATGCCCATGCCGTGCGGCTTGGTCGTGTAGAACGCCTCGAAGAGGCTATCCATCTGTCCGGCGTGCAGACCGATTCCGCGGTCCTGCACGCTGACCGTCGCCGCCGCACTGCCGTCCTGGCTCTTCGGGCGCGCGCGAATCTCCAACACGCGTTCTGCCTCCGCGACGGTGTTCATCGCGTCCATGCCGTTGACGACGAGGTTCAACAAAACCTGCTGCAGCTCCACACGGTCTCCGCGGACGATGGGAACGTCGGCCGCGACGTCGGTGCGAATCACGACGCGGCGGGCCGCCGCGTCGGCGGCGGCCAGCGCCACGATGTCGTTCACGACGTCGGCGAGCCGGAGCGGCACCTTCTCCGGCGACGATCGCTTCGCCAGCCCGCGCACACGCTCGATGAGGGCGCTCGCCCGATCGGCGTCACTGACGATGTCGGCCAAGGCTCGTTGCACTTCCTCGAGGTCGTGGCGCTCGCTCGGCAGCAAACCGAGGCACGCATTGGCGTTGTTCACGATGGCGGCCAGCGGCTGGTTCAGCTCGTGAGCGAAGGAGCTGGTCACTTCGCCGAGCGTCGTCACGCGCGCCACGCGCGCGAGCTGCGCCTGCGCCTCGTGCAAGGCGTCCGACGCAGCCGTGAGTTGCCTGGTTCGTTCTACGACACGTTCCTCGAGCTCCTCGTTCAGTCGCTTGATTTCGGCCTTGGCTTGCTTGAAGCCTGCCGTCTCGATGATGTCCCAACCTCCGCTTCGCCGTGCTGTGGCAAATTGGTGGGTACGTACCACATCGAGGATTTCACCTGCGCCGCACGTGGAGAGCGGGTACGTGCACAGCACTGCTAGGCGCTGGTTGGCGACGGACTCGTTCAGCGCGTCTTCGTATTCCATGAAGTCTCGCCAGTCCTTCTTTTCGAGCCACGCCGTATCGCCGGTCACTCGCACGCCGGCGTAGCCGCTCGCCAGTGCGCGAGCGAGCGTCTCATGCCAACCCGCTATGACTCTGTTCAGATCGAACGTGCCGCCTTCGAGATACCAGTCGCGGGCAGAGGCAATCTCGATGCTGTGGTCCGCCAGGTGCCGATCGAGGTTGGGAACAGCTTGGCTCAAGGCATGTGTGGCTTCGTCGAGGGTCACGGGCGGGGAAACCACCCAGAGGCAGAACTCTTCGCTTTGCAGTCCAGCGCTGCAGTACGAGACCAGTGTGTCGAGCATATCGTCTTTCGTCTCGTAGAAGAGACAAAAATGTGTGCCCCAGGGTATGTCGCCGACGACGTCGATTCCGCTTCTGCGCATCTCGGTTGTCATGGCGACGACCTCCCGATCACGTCCTATCACTCCGCCCGCCGTTGACGGAACGCCGCCCATACGGGCAACGATCTCAGCACTTTACCGTGCGCGCTGCCGCTCACACCGTCGTGAAAGCGGCCCGACGCAGCGGCGGGACGCGCAACTCCTCGACCTCACGCACGACACTATCTTCGTCTGCCACGCGAACGGCGTGATCAATCACTGGAATCCCGATGCCACGGAACTGTGAAGACAGGGACCGCGGTAGGATGCCCCCGGACGCTTGTTGCGTACAAAATGGCCATATAGAGTTCTCGTATGGACATTTCGGTGACACGCTTCCGCGCCACGTGCTTGGAGCTCATTCGCCGCGTCGAGACCGGAGGGGAACCCGTCGACATCAAGCGGCGCGGACGGGTCGTGGCGCGGCTCGCCCCTCCTCCGCGCGCCGGGGCGGTGTTCCGAAAACCATGGGAGCGATTGCGCGGTTCCGGCGAGCTGCTGGCGGAGCCGGGAGAATCGGTGCTGGAGGCAGGCGAGCTCGAGGCCGATCGTTGACGTTGCTGGACACCCATGTCTGGCTCTGGTGGCTGCTGGGGTCATCGCGGCTCCCCCTCAAGGAGCGCGCAGCCCTCGATCGGTTGGGGTCGCGCGGCGCGTTGCGCCTCGCGGCGGTCAGTCTCTGGGAAGCGCAGATGTTGCACGCCAAGGGCCGGCTCATGCTCGATCGCGCCTTCGACATCTGGATACGGGACGCCGCCGCGGCCGGTGTGGTCGAGATCGTTCCGCTCGACGTCGAAGTGGTGATCGCGCTCGGCGATCTGCCGGCGACGTTCCACGGCGACCCGGCAGACCGGCTCATCGTCGCTACGGCACGCGCCCACCGTTTGCCTCTGGCAACGCATGACCGCGCGATCCGGAGAAGTCGGCTGGTAAAGTCGTGGAAGCCGCGGTGAGCGAGGCCGGCAAGACCGCCGTCCCTCCGCGGCCCCGTTTCGGACGCGACGTGGTCTGCACCGATGTCGGCGCGACGTGGTATTGCAGCTCGCGCCGACTACAAGGGCATCTCGGCCGGGGGCGGGTAGCCGTGCTGCTCGCGTCCGACGCCGCCGTCGTATCTCTTCGTCGACTTGAAGAGCTCGAGGTGGCCATCCGCGGCGAAGGGCGCGCAGCGCTGACGCAGCGTCTGCATCTCTTCGGATGTCATCGGCGTGAAGCCGCGTGCGATGGCGACGTTCTGGTGGAGCACCGCCAGCGAGTCGATACCGCTGATCGTCGTTGCGACGGGTAGGCTCATCGCGTAGCGCAACGCTTCCTCCGCGGTCACGACACCGTGGAGGATCGGCTGACCGTCGCCGCCGAGACTCTTCATGCCGAGCGCCGCGATGCCACGGCGCTCGAGCTCCGGCAGCACGAGGTGCTCGAAGCTGCGATAGGTCGCGTCGAAACAGTTGAGTGGCATCTGCACGGTGTCGAACGGGTAGTCGTGCGCCAGCATCTTCAGATGGATCGCCGGACTCTTGTGTCCGGTGAACCCGACGAAGCGGATCTTCCCGTCCTTCTTCGCCTGATCGAGCGCGTCGATGACGCCGCCCTTGGCGAAATGAAGATCCGGGTCGTTCTCGTAGATGACCTCGTGGACCTGCCACAGGTCGAGGTGATCCGTTCGCAGCCGCTTGAGCGATTCCTCGAGCTGCCGCATGGCGGTCTTGCGGTCCCGTCCGTGCGTGCAGACTTTCGTCATCAGAAAGACCTTGTCGCGCCGGCCCTGCAGCGCCTCGCCCAGCCATTCCTCGCTGCGGCCGCCGTTGTACTCCCAGGCGTTGTCGAAGAACGTCACGCCCGCGTCGATCGCTTCGTGAACGAGTCGGATCGCCGTGCTCACAGAGGCGATGGTGCCGAGGTGATACCCGCCGAGGCCGAGGATGGACACGCGCTCGCCGGTGCGTCCGAGCGGCCTCGTTGGGATGGCGTCGGGTCCGGTGCTCGTCATCTCGGGCGATCCGGCGGCGGCTGCGGGACGCGCGATCGAGCCGGCCGCCACGATCGCTCCCGCGCCGAGGCTCGCCTGGAGGAATCGCCGCCGATCCGGGTTCTCGACATCATCAATGTGCGGCGAGCGCGGCGCCACTATCGCGGCTCCCATGTCCCCGTTCCCTTGGCGAGCATGTCCTTCACCTCTCGCTCCGTCGGATCGATTGGGAAGCCGTGCGGCAGCCGCGTGATCGGGTTGTCGTAGCGGAGCGAGACCTTGTACGGCTCGTAGCGGCCGTCGGCGGCGGTCG
>WNFR01002020.1_pt1 | contig 21330 bp, 31 predicted proteins | sample 5400221 | NCBI WGS metagenome assembly WNFR01 (sample SAMN13153357, study PRJNA577476) | soil metagenome | isolation source: 40 cm soil under Madrone tree | place: USA:California | collected 2016-06-14 | reverse complement strand
GCCTCCTGCCAAACAGATTCCGAATCCACCTTCCAACAGGCAGTATGTCTGAAAAAAACAAGTATAAGAGAGTGGGCGAATGATACAGGTGATGGACGTACCAGCTGGGTATGGCAGGGTCATTGACCAGTCGATCCGATTGCTCAACCACGATGCGGTCCTCTTGCGGCGCGGATCCAGTTCATCGTGGGCAATGACTTGTGTGAGGGTCTCCTGCCCAATCTCCCCCTAGATCCCGTCAGCGACGGGATCCACTGTGAGTGGGGTAAATCTACGTACCAGAATCGATTCGGGTGATGAAGAAACTACGCAGTCACACTGACTCATGGCCACATCGTCACCGTGGAGTGGCGAACCCTCCCTATCCCACCCGTCTTCCTGGATACTCGATCTAAGGAAAGCCGTATCAAGCTTGAATGTGTAGGGGTCTCGACAAAGTTTGCTTTCGAAAGCGGCGCACTCCTTCTCCCGTTCAGGTGAAGGTAGGTCCTCTACGGTCAATCCATACTCCGTAGTGGTCGCCAATTGTATATCCTCCTTAAGCGACGGGTAGTCCTCACACATGTAGCGAAGCATGTTGCCCTGTTGAGCATGGACTGAGTCGTTGTACCTGAAATGAGTGTTAAAGAGGTACCTTGGAAGCAACCTCTAGACACCTGACGGCCACGTCCGTGAGAAATGAAGAGAACGCCGACTCGTCGTTGATCTCACAATGAGTTCTAGCGTAAAGCAGGACGGAAGAAAAGTTTTCCACAAATGGGCTAAGGAGAACATGGGTAATGTCTTCCTTAGTGACCGGTGTCAGGTTGAGGCGCCGTAGGTCCAAGTGCAAAGCATCCGCTGTGGGATTACCGATAAACATCGTCAATAGTATAACAAGACGAGCGGTGGGGCTCGGGCTTGGAAAATCTCTCCATAAGTACCGAAGAGTTGCTCCCGTTGTGTGCATGGTGATTGCGCGCGTCCTTATAAACAACTAGAGAAAGTCTGAGATGCGCCTCGGATTACATGGTACGAAATAACACCACCTTAATAAGGTCTTCCACTAGGGAACTGGTGCGGGGTGCGCCAAAAATCAGTGTCGTCACAAAGTGGTGAGCGCGATACGTACGGTAAGGAAAACCGCAAACCAGCTTCCTGATCCAATGTCTTCAGGACGGCGTAAGCTGTTCCATTCGCTTCTGCCTCCATCAGAACTTCAGCAGCCACTGTACGGCTGACAAACATTCTGCCGGCAGGTGGTGGGGTGAGTCTGCGCACAAATAATACGAGGCAGAGCGCTTACGATGCATCTAAACGGCAAAGTTCGCGGACGTTGAAGAGAACATCCTTTATATTATGCTCATCCTTTCGCTCAAAAATTCTGCGGAATACGAAATCGCGGTACTGGGGCACGCGGTATTGAACTGCAGTCCCGCAAGGAGAGGTGATATCTACATACGCGATTATCCATACGGAACCCGTTGGAAATGGCAAGCGGGAGAAGACGAGGTTCGATGGAAAGCGCCAGGGGAAACTGTGCCATGATTGGATCCTATGGCGGCCAGGTAAACGCCGTGACCCTTTGTACGGATCATGGCACAAACCTTGGAGCAGAAGGGAATGAACTACAGACATTAATGTTGTACCAAGAAATCGAGAATTCTCAATGGGTGACATACCTTGCCCTTGTCAAGCATCTCTGAAATAATATCTGTCGCTAGACCACGTCGGTCTGCGGGCAATCTGCTCTCCTTGATGAAATGGCGAAACACAGAACCGTCGTCCTCCCCCTTAATCATGTTGATCGTCCCAAATCTCTCCGACGACAGTTTCAAGAAATGGCTAAATGTAGACAAGCTTAAGGTCCGAACCCAAGGCGTCTTGATAAAAGGACAGAAAGTACGAAAGTAATGGTGCACGGCAACTTGGACGAGGTAGCGAGAGAGATGCGCTCCACTACTCAACAAAACCTGCTCCGGAAGATAGAACGCGCATATAGGGTGCGACGACCGAGAAAATGGCCCACTTACATCGAGGACTTGCTCGGTAATGAGTTTCCCCCTACCGAGCGCCCAGTAAAGGGCTTGGACGGATCCGTACCGGGAGAGGAAGTAGTGAGCACGGACATAGGGATCTCGTGAGAGCGCATTAAAGCGTCTGCACACGAGTACGAAGGACATGGGGTGATCGATCTCATTGAAGATGATTTGAAGGACCTCATCTAGCTCCGAGTCCAAAAGAAATGAGCGCTACGGTGAGAAGTGGTACTACGATACACACCGGCTAGACGGTCCATATCCAATTAGGCTAACTCACAGTGTCGGGTCGGTACGAGTCCTCGTTGCTCGTGTAGAGGCTGAGAGTAGGGATGGAAACGGTTATAGGGGACAGGGTTAGTTGAGTGACAAGGGGACAACACTTGAATGCGAGCGGTTAGGAATCCCGCCAGCGGTCCCTGTACGAAATGCAGCACAGGACGTGGCACGGTGGCACACCTCTCACGACTTATATTTTGCACAAAGATTAAATCCGCATGCACAAAGGAGCGTGGCATCTAGCTAAATGTATCTAAAAGGTACGCTTGTAATAACTACGCCAGACACGCCATGGCAAGTTCCATTGTCTCAGTTGCAGGGTTGGATCGAAAGCATTGAAATCCACGATTTCCAGCCTATCCAAAAAAGTGGAAATCGGTACCTGTAGCCGAAGACGGACTCAGCCCTGGTGTCCATCCTAAAAAAAAGGTAGCTTACCCCGGCACCGAAGATGGGCATGGCAACCCTCGGAACCTTTCCGGCATGTTCACCGAACATCTCTCGAGCAGTCCTGAGATGGTCATTTGCTATGGTTGCCAATTCGAAGACAGCGTCATCAATCCCTTTTGAAGCAGGCCCTTTGCGAAACACCTCTTCTTGGCTGACACCGTGCTTGGCAGTTATTTCCGCGGGGATGACCATCCGGCCTTTTGATGCGTGAAATGGGAGAGCTCGCAGGAGCGTCGCGATGCAATGAGCGATGCCGAGATGTGACGCCGCGTGCGACAGCGTGTCCGAAGATAAATTCAGCAAAGAAAGTAAAAGATAGTAGTGCGTTGAAGCCGTAGACTCAGCATGAGCTATTAAGGAGTCCACTGTCAAGCAGGATGAGCCTTGGAGCTCTTCTGTCTACTAGGCGAGAGACAAGTGTGAGTGTCATCCGGAGAAGGGTGATGAAAAATACATGCCCGAGCGTCGATGATTCTCCTCATGTGATACGGCTGGGGATTAGCACTCTGCGAAACGTCGTGTAATGCTAGTGCGATGGGGTGATGTGGAGGTCTGTCCTACGTCAGGTTCATCACTTGTGAGGAAGTGTATCAGAGGAGTGTGTGACGCACAACACCCAATGACTTGACGGCATCTCTCCAGAACTGCATCTTCATCTCTCCGATAATAGGATTTGATACATTGTCTTGCACTGACGCTACTTCATTCTGTTTGAGTTTCGGGGATCATCAGACACGTCACCAATTCGGGAACCCATACATACATAAAATGCCTTGATAGCAAAATAACCCTTCCGCTTGTCTGAAGGGTAAAGGTGTGACACGAGATATGCCTCATAATCATGTTTCTGAACGAAATCTCTGCAGTATGCATGATGTTCGTCAACCTGCGTCGGGCTAGGGGAAACAGAGTTGGTGGTGGCTCGAATGTGCCTTGGAGTAGAGATTCTGCTTGCGACCACGAAACGACGCGTATTAGTCGGCCGCATACATTTTGACTGCATTGAAAAGAGCGTTGTGTTGTTTTCCTGGATCGGTCCGTCTTTCCGTTACCCCACTACTCCCGACATGCCCCCTAGACATTCAGGCTTACAGAAAGAGGTTTTATCGCTCTATCGCCGGTGTGTATTTTCCAACCTCGGTCAGCTACAATAGTCGGTGATTGTGCAGTGCACTAAGGATGGTTCGCACGAAACCACTATCAACGAGAGACAAATTTCGCCTCTTCGTCCGTTACAGTTTCAAGACACAAGCAGCAGTCGTGTCGCCTAGGAACGTGAGCACAGTCGAACACCTCGTACGACGTGGGCAAAGGCAGTTAGAAACGTACGAAAACCCTTCAGTGATAGATTGTTGGGTATCACAAGATATGTGTAATTGGCGGGCACGAGAGCGGAGCGCAATTCACACTTGATGTGTTCGTTTCCATCATCACAAATGTAGACGTCATGCCCATCTCTAACTGGTATAATGGGACTGGTGCTGACCACCGGTACTATAGTCTATAGCAAGCCAATATACCCAAATACAGCGAGTGGGTGACTTATGCGGTTTCCAATACCGGTGGGTGGACCTTTGCCACCCTGTGGTCCTCCTGAGGGACGTTGTGCGCATCAATCGCCTTCTTTTCGTCATTAGCTTGTTCCAACTTCTCCGCGTGAATCTTGATTGCGCCTTCATACGCAAGTCTCCGTTCATTGATTACATATTTAATTCGTGCCATACTTTTACGACACTGAAAGAATTTTTGGTCCAAAAGTTACCACGAAAAGTGGCAGGACGTACTTGGTAATCTCGTTTATGAATCATTGGCAGAGAATTGACGGAAGAGCGTCGGTAACTCTCCGTCTGAGTCGCTATGAGATTGCGCTCTCTCAGGAGAACGTACCACAAAGTGTGGAGATCCCTGAAGCTTTTTCTTCGGAGCTCTGCTGCACTCCAAGCTCGACCTGCGGGAGGTTATCACACCTGGTGTTGTAACATAGAAAGAAAAGGTGTTATCACCCACCAAAGACGTCAGTTATGCCGGAATTGTCTTCTACGGAATCGTAAATTACTTCCCCGTCCTTCTCTCTTTTCCGGAAGAATGCGTAGAGACCGTGGTTTGGGTTCACAGGTATGTTGAGATGGGGACGAAGTGCACCAGGTGCACCCGAAGTCTCACCTATCGTGGAGGTGACGTCTACAGGCGTACTATACCTCCGAGTATGTCTGAGAGAACGGGCGACACTTGAAGTGTAGGAACGAAGGGAGGATAACATGACGAGAGTCGGACGAGGCCTGTTGCTGTCTCAATCCCTGTGACTTAACTGTGACTTAACTGTGACTAAAATGTCACATATTCGTGTACCGTTAACGTAACCTAAGTTAATCTTATAACTGAATCGAATCCTAATCCTAGGAAGCTACGCCTGTACCGACAATTTGGCCGACATCAACATTTGGATTGATCGGGACCGAACAGGCATTCAAATTAATGTTTGATCGGCCATCTGTTTACGTTCTTCTCACTGCAATAACGAATCGATACTACAGCTTGGGTGGTTCGAACGTTCGAACACAAATCTCGCTGTCCTGTTATCTCAGCGGCGTGTGGACTGGCAACTCGACGCGGCCCATGCTACACTGACTCGGGGTCAGACTGGCTTCCATCCCATACCTTGTATAACTCATACTCTCCACAACCCACACATTTTTGCAATTCCCAATTTCTTGGTTTGCTGGCAATGCTGGGGAATCGTTTCGAGCAAACCCCTACTCTCTAATAACCCACTTGCGGTCTGTCCCAGGGTATGGGTTATGAGAGAACTGTACAGTCGAACCTCTCATGACCGATACCTCTATAAGCCGATAACCCCTCATACCTTTTTTCTGAAACGAAGTCCCTTTGCAGGAGATAACCGATAGGTCCGCAATACCCGATAACCTATACTTTTGGTTAAGACTCTGGAGTCGGACAGGGGCTCAGACGCAACAAGCGACGTCAATGTCACCATTGCTCTGCTAAAACATCCGCAGGGCTGTTTTTGGGGCTATGGAAGGTGGGGCACATGGCATTGAGTCACGCGGAGATCCTGAAGACACGGAGGGTGAAGAAATCACACCGCGTCCAACTCCGGGTCGTTGTGAGGCTCTTGCAGGGTTCAAAGATATTCTCAAGACTTTGATTTGTGTTCTGCTCATAAACTTGAAGGCAATCTCATTGTTTTCAGTCGTGATACACGATTGGAAAGTGTCAAGGCGATGCAATACACGAAACTAAGTGATTTCTTCATTCGGATCACATTGTCAGTTTTTTTCGCCGTCAACTCCTTCGCACTCAAGGGTGTGCACTCCACACTCTTCTCTGGTATGATCCGAGTCAGTCTATGTGTCCTAGACCTTATCCTGATCCCTACAGCAGCTCGTTGGATGCAGGGCTCAATGCTGCCCTCGGCCCCCAACTCCCTGCGGCTTCATCTGGCCCTCCCGCCCTACGCCATCCTTTTGTTGTCCTCGTTGTTTTACATCTTCACTTCTGATACATTTTACACGCTCACAATATTGTCAACATCTCCCTAATTGTTACAAATTCATCAATTCACGCCATTCTGTGTGACAACCTCCATAACCCGATAACCCCCTCATAATCGATACTTCATGGCTGTGACGAGGGGGTATCGGTTATGAGAGGTTCGACTGTATTTTGGTTTTGGAAATAGACCACTTGATCGAATCGAACTCGACAAGGCTAACATGATTCTATCAATCGGCAGGCGTGACAGCCAGTCAATTTCCTTTCATTTGCGAGACAAATTATAAATTACTAGGTAAGAATTAAGCCAGATTTGAGTGAAAAATTCTAGGCGACTCGAGACAGAAGGTATACAGATTTATCATAGAATTCCTAGTGTAGATACTCCCTACAACAAACCCTCAATTGAACAGATGTATAATGTATGCGATGTCGTGAAAGGACAAATGCTTGATCGTGTATGCAAGAGTGAGAGATGGAAAAGATCAAAAACATATGCCGGGTATCAACGCTGGGGGGAGGATAGAGATTAGGTGCCCCAATCTGGAGATGGGTTAAATACGCTTTGAGGCGGCGATCCGAACATCATCAACGAGTCAGTCGGGAACATGGAACCCGGCCCTCCGCCGAGGATCATTCCGGACAACGGAACCCCGCCAACCGGAAGAAACGGGGACTCGCCCAGACCATCTCCAAATGGTTGGTGATAGCTGAGTGGGGCACCCGGTGACAATGCCCCAGACAAAGTTGAGAATTGGCCACTCGAATAGCCAATCATTTGTTGTGAATCAGGACAGTTGGCTTGGAAGCTGTCAATAGGAGCGCTGGTGGGTTCTGGCCATGAGAGAGTGGAGTTTGCGTTCCCACGAGTGTCTGGAGATGGTGAACTGGGGTCCTTCCAAGCGACAATCGGGGCGCCAAGTGATAGACCCGGCGATCGGCGCGACTTGCGGGTCTGGACCTGCTGTTGCAGAAGATGTTGCAATATGTCGGCGATGCTAGCGGCGCTGGCGAACGACTCTCCAATTTCTCGTAAGTATTCGATTGCTACTTCTGCATGTTTCTCTGCTGACTCCAGAGCGCCGTGCGCGACGCGCGGGCCAGAAACGGCTTGAACAGCTGCAACCACGAAAATGGTTGCCGCCGCCGAGATCACCTGAATCATGGTAATGGGGACATAGCGCAACTTGAAATGTCCGCGCCATATGTGCACCAGTTCCATCATCTCGGCAGCTGCTCTGTTGCAGGGCTAGAGTTTTTCGAGACATGAGTGATGATCGAGCAGAACTTGAAAGATAATCCACACCTTGATATGGTCCGTGTAGTCGTTGAGGTCTTCGCAGCTCCGACGACGACGATAGAAGGGCCGATGAAGGAGTATGGTTAACCAGTAGTACGTCATGTGTAGCATAAGTTGGTGGGGCTGCGGGGCGCATGGGCTCGACTTGACGAAATCGATTTCAGTGGGAAGGTCGTTCTTCCAAGTGCTAAGCTCGAGGCTGAATAGTGCGTCAGCAACTAATCGAGCAGTGCCAGGGGAATGTGCTTTTACATACTCCATCTGTGCTATGCGGAACTCATTTACTTCCTGATTGTCCCCAAGCCGAGAAAAGTTGGTCCTTTATAGTCCATCAGTACTTCAGCATGCATAGATAATATAGTGCCAGACATACACGACGTCTGCAATCTCCCTGGCAATCCGCATGAGAGAGCACGTCGCAGAAAACGTGCCGGAGATATGATTTGGGGGTTCTCTTTCGCTGTTGGGCCAATTACCTAAAAACTGATCCAGCTCTGATAAGACAAACGGCACAGGAATGGTTTCGGGGTCCACGGAGGAGGCTGTGCAGAAGTCCCGTCCGACGTAGAGAGACCACGTAGTATCCTGAAGGCAGGCATTAATAACAATCAAGTGCCCACGATTCAACCGACCAACCTGACAGAAAGTTGTCCATAGGGCCCAATTACGATCCATCATTCCAGCGTGGGTAATGAGGCCTGCTTCCACCCATGGGGAACAATCCACGCCTAAGCCGACTGCCCCATGGTGAGCAAGCGTTAATTTTGACAGCTTCAGGGAAACTTACGTGCTTGGGACATCCGCGCGCAGATGCCTAGGATGAATAGTTGGCGGGTCAGACGCCATGAGTTATGTCATGTAGAACCTGCCATACCGAAGTAAATGTAACCAAGGGTGGCATGATTTTCAGATGAATGATAATTCGCCAGGATGGATAACGCCGTCATGGCACTGAGCATCGGGCGTTCGCATTCGTCCTCGAGATATGATTTAGCCTTGTCAGCAAATTGCCGGCGAGTAGTAGGATCCTTGATTGCTGGATCGTCTGAGAAGGCAGTAGCGACGGCCAAAAGGGCATTGTGGAGCATGGGAGAGTAGTGCGCGGTTTTGTGGGGTGGAAGCGAACTCGGCGAGCTCAGGCAGCGGTGCATATCTCGCTGGAACAGTTTCGGGATGACACGAAGCCCCCATGACGTGAAGAAGCGAAAGAGAAGGCCCAGAAGGCTAATCATGTGACCAAGTTCATTAAGACAAATAGCGGCCACCGCACAATGAACGCACCGGTCATGTTCCATAAGTGTGAGCGGTACGCCTTGAGGAAGATGACGGGGCCAATCGATCTCAGAATTGAATAGTAAGTTCTCTTGATGTAGTGACCGATATGCATCGGCACATCCGTTCGCAATTTCTTCATGGTTGAAACTGGGGCGCTCCGGTGTCGACGGCGCTAGCCTAAAGATGGAAGTTGGACCGAACAGCTGGAGACCATCATTACCCAACTGGGGATACAATGTCAGGATTAGCCTGTCAAAGCAAGTAAGGAAGAAATTGTAACTTACGTGAAGGTGTTGTGTAGGGGCAATAATTTGGTCAATGTCATCTTGTTCTTCCGTCTTCAGGAACACCGGCTCCGATTGGGTGGACCCCGGAGAGGGTTGCCCATTGTAAGGCGAGGGTGAACCCTGATCTGGTATCCTCAAAGCAAGGGCGATGGTATCGGCATCGTGGGCCACCTGCTCGACCGAACGACGTGTGTAGTGTGCAAGCTGTTGCTCGAGTATTCTGACTCGACGGCCCAGTTGTAGATTCATCTTCTTCAGCGAATCGACGTATTGCTTCGTTGTAGGTTTCTTCGCGCTCTCAGGGCCCCAAGAGCACTACATAGTGAATCAGCACATTGTCCATGGTGTCAGTAGTGTGCGTACGTCATGTCCAGAAATTCTGCAGGATGCGCAGGTGGGCTCGCAGCCATCGCACTTTGATTTCCTGCCGATGGATATTCAGTGTCAGTGGCAATATAACGTGTTTAAGTATCGTAGTGTAGCGTACCTTTTTCTGCAATGGTTGCACGCACGACGAGCATAGCTACCACGCTTCATTGTGGTGTCTGAGTTGTAGAACGGGATCAGGAGACGCGCTGGCGATCGAGAAGTGAAGGCAGAATAGGCTATATATACGTACTCGAAGCACAGAAAGGTACCGGGACAATTAGGCAGTCGAAACAAGGCTCTCGCCCGTTCTCATCAAAACAAAGTTTGCCCTGGCCGCTGGCAGCAAGAGGTGCGGTGACGGCGATGCCAACAGTGTTCGTGTTCCTGTGTATCTCATTATTACCGCAAGTAGCTCGAGATCACGAGCAATCAACTGGTGCCTAGAGATTGGCCCGAGGCCTCAGGGCCGTTCAGCATTCACTACGCGTGCTACGTGTTCTCCATATGCTGTTAACCTCACGCCAATTACTGCAAGTGTAGCATTTCCCCTACTTGTCGGTACCTTACTGTAAAGTAGGCAGAGCCTGGTACGAAACTTGGGGCATTGCTATCCTCGGCACCGGAGATTTACGCCCAAAATGGTTACCGCAATACCAACGTAAACGTACTTGAGAATGTACACCCGGGAGCTCGGCAGGCATTAAGTATCTTAAGTATCATATATCATATATCATGCATCACGCATCTAGTGCTCCATGTAAAACTAACGCGGGTCATCACGCTGTGCAAAACGTTACCCAGCGTGCACTGTGGGCTGACCAACGCAGGAAGTAAAGGTCGAAGCAAGCACAATCCATTTAGACAACCATTCCCGAGTCTGTGGCAGGCACGAACGATTTAATTACTGTGACAAGTGTTTAGTGCCGCATACACACCACATCTCCTGCCGGTTAGCTCGATAAGCGAAGCGGTGCCTCATGGAATGATCAGGATTATCTCGCGGGGTGGTCGACCTTCGGCGGCGTTTATACGAGGCTACATACCTTTCCCCCGCGCCAGGAGAGGTCCCGCGCCAGAAGAGAGGCTTTAATGCGATCGATTGTGACGTCTGGACTTACGTGGTAATCATATCCTCTCTTGGATAGCGTGAGATTGTGGTGGTTATATGATTACTGCTATCAAGGGGGAATGTTTCAAGGAGTTTCGGGGTCTGGGGAAGCCAGTAATGCAAAGTAGCCACAGCAAGGGCCGGATCACAAGACACGGCGCAGAAATGCCCTGCGTTCAAGAGGCGAGGCTGTCGCGTGGAGGCAACGAGGATGGAACAAAGCAAGGCGAAGGAATAGATGCGACTCAAGGAGAACTTGGTGGCGGTGTTAATACGGCACCGCTCGATGAAGACAGCCATAGCCGACAATAGCCGACATCATTCTACTATTTCCTCAGCATCCTGATCTTCCTCTCTCCGCTGTGCTCGGCGTTGGTTGGCCTTCACTTTGCGTTCCAACTCTTTATCCGGGTTGAGGTCGTTGAGGCAAATCATTTGATTACAGCCAGAAGCAGGACACTTCTTCTTCGTAAATCGATTGGGGCCAAGCACTTGTCGAATAGCTTGTGCTGAGAACGAGTGCTGACAGACGCTCCTACAGAGAAATCGTTCAGAAACCAGATCGTTGACGTTATAACAAGGCGATCTCACGAGGTAAGAGGGTCCACAAGCGGAGTCAACGTTATCGGACAATTGAAGTCCTGGAGCACACCGCCCACTTGAATATCGTCTTCGTCATCATCGCTATGGTCTCCAGTCTCTGATCCACGAGGTCAGCCACCGATACGACCAAACCACAAGCGTGCATCAACAAACCTCGAGGCAAGAACTCCACAACAGGCGGCATTGCCTCGTTCGGATGTTGTACTTCCTAGGATGTAGGCATTAGGAACGCGATACCTGGCAGGAGGGGTACACCAACATAGATTGATTGCCTGAAAGCGACATACGCCTCGCTCCTCGCGTACTTCTGTCTACTCGTTTTCTTGTTGTACCCATCCAGCTTTTCGTGAACTTGCAGTTGATAGCGCTCCAGTACATCACTCTGACGAGGCTGAGCATGTCGACGAAACGAAAATGCTTGGGGTCACTCACGATCTCCTCTCCTGTCACAACTTGTTGGTGTAAGTCTTTCAGGGTCTGTTCGTGAGACCGAATTTCCGTGTCAATGTCGATGACTTCTCTCATCAAACCGTCCAATCTGTCCAATTCCTGAATGCGAATAAGGGCCGGAACGAGAAGAGAAGAAGAGGTCTAAAGATCACCTCTTCAACGGTGCCTTCGTCCGCGTACTCTGCAACAGCGGTGGAAACTTCGGTCAGGAGAGCAAATGCGCTCTCTTTTAAGTTGGTTCTGATCATATTCCAATCAGAGGCCATTCCATGCAACCTCTGTCCCTCGTTCCGACTCAGTGGCTTATTACCGAATGCATCCTCGTCAAAAATGGCACTGGTGTCTTGCGTGTCATCTGATTCGTCGCGTTCGGGGATTGGGACATCGCGCGGAGGTCCTCTCGCGGCAAAGGACTGTTGTCGCGTTACACGGCTCACGGTTCTTCGAGAGGGACGAGGTTGTTGATCTTCATCTTCATCTGCATCAAGCGCATCGACCTCTTGATTTTGTGCAGCATCATCCTCCTCCTCGATGCGGTCAGAAGACATGGCCTCAACGGCGCGTCTTCTGTAGCGTGGCATTGTGAAAGCGCGTACTACCGCGTCGCGAGTAATAAGAGTGGAGTGTAATAAGTAACGGCAAACTCCGACGCGCAAGCTAAGTCGATTTGCCACGACACGACCAACGGTACTCCAACGGTGACGAGCATGTTTTCCCTGCTTAGAGCCATCACCTACCCATCTCTATCATGGACTCCTGTCGCCTCCCGCTCAGCAACATTTGTTTTTCAGGCGTGTTCCACGTCTTCTGCACTCGTTAACACGTTCCACTCGACCGCATCTGCCTTCAGAACGCTCAACCAATCCATGCGCCGCAAACGTTTACCACGAAAGGCTTTATCAAAAGCGCCTCTCCTAGACGACAATCCCCAGCGGAAAGGGATCGTGATGCAGGTATTCACTGCAAAGCCCAAGAAGCCAAACTCTGCAAAGCGCAAGGTCGCCCGTGTAAGGCTCATGTCAGGGAAGATTCTTCAGGCATATATTCCAGGAGAAGGACATAACCTACAGGAGCATAGCGTGGTACTTGTGAGGGGAGGTCGTGCACAAGATCTCCCTGGTGTCCGGTGGGCTGCTAGGTCCTCCAGGGGTCTGATCCGTCGCTGACAGTCAGTGATCACAGATACAAACTGGTTCGCGGTGCTTCAGACCTGGGAGGCGTTGCAGGAAGAATCTCGGCGAGAAGCCGGTACGGAGGTTAGTGTCCGTTCATCTGTTCAATGATGGTCTTAAAACGTCGGTACCAGCTAAGAAGCCGAAGTCATAAGGCAGAACATAGTAACTCCAGCCTCAGGGCCCGTTACTCAACCCAACCGCAGCTTGTCATCTATAGCTCACTTACATCACCGTTGTTTTTTGACCCTGGTTTGGGTTGAATGGACCTCCATATCGCCGGTCAGCCAATACAAGGGCTTTCTCAATTGGCAGTCCAGTCTCTGAGAGAAATACCGTGATTATGTCCATGGTCAAAAGTATCTTATGAAGTCGAGAATCCACATCCTCGGATCGTTAATTAAGAAACACCTCAGGGGATACAATCCAGGTCCGCTGTACGTCAGGCACTTGAGAAAGTACAAGAGTGTTTTTTTTTTTGGCTCAAACCTTCCTAGTCCAAATGAGCCAAATTTGGTACGAACCATGTATGCCCTACTCTCCAAACGCTTACTCGACTGTCCGAAGTGGGATTGGCGATCCCGCATTCCTCAACGCTTCCCTGTCTCTCGTCTCCCGTGCCAGCTTCTCGATTTCCGTGTTCATCGCCCAACACCATACATCTCGTTCGACACGACTCCGACAACGGAAGACCATCATTTTCTTGGCCGCGTTCAATGGCGGAACCTTATTAGCCTGTGTCATCTTGCGTGGCACGTAGTAGACCGTGAACAACGTATTCTCTTCGGAATCGTCACTTTCCAGTCCGTCCGCGTAGCGCCGAGGAGTAATGGGATTATTTGGGTTGTATTGTCCCTTGGGCAGCGCCTGAGCCGCAAAAACCCCAGACACGACGTATGCATCAAGCAAAGGGACGGGTTTTCCCCGCTTACGAAAGTTCGTTGATTTGGGCTTGATATGAAACTGCACCAGCTGACTGGCGACGAGGAACAGTTGCACCAACCTGGGGACGCTCGCCCAAGTTATTCAACGTGTGACGAGAACACAATACGTACTTGTATCTCCCGTGGAGTCCCTGCCTCACAAATACTCGTCCTACTTTAACGATTGGCCGGCATCCTTCGTAAACACACCAGTGATAAATCGAGCTTAGGTATGGTAGAACAGCGGCGGGATTCCCCTGGGGTTCCGGATGGGCCTTGTCATCCTCCTCGTGTCGCAAGCGTTGCGGTGTAATACGTGGTCGACCCGTGGCAAAATGTACAACGTCCATTTCTTGTCTGGTGTCTACGAAATGACGTAGCGTCCAGTAATGAATGAGTGCGCGAAGACGCTCGATCCACTCTATTGCGACATTTGCAGACCAAGTCTGCGACATTCGGAATTAGTCCAGCCAAGTGAACCAGAGATCATAGTCGTTCAACATAGCTCACCTCGAACCGAATGACATGTCCAGACCTCATCACAAGTTCAAAGCATCGCCGCATGCGGATTGTAGTCACATCGCCAGCAAGCCCCACATCCCCACCGACATCCCCAGAATCGCTTTCCTCGCGTACCACCTCCTCTGTGAGATGGCCGTTTTCCTCTATTTCTGGCTGCGTAGAAGTATCTACATGCTGATTCGGGTGCAGGACAGGCCTGAATGCCCGCCGCACTGCAATAACAGATCGCAAATCCATCACCCCACGCGCAGCTAAAACCTGCGCAGCACCTCTGCGAATATCTTCTTGATGTAATGCGTCACGAGCATCTCGGTCAGAGTCCTGAGGTACAGGAACCACACCGGGTGGGTTTGGTGCGTGGGCACTTCCAGGGGCAAGCGTGAACAGTAGACCATTGTGCACTGTTAGGTAGACCTCCTCACGGGTACCTGAGCCAGGCTTGACACGTGAAACATAACCTTCGACGCTGGGCGGCTCAGATAATTGATGGCCATCTTTAATGTGAAGCTGAGAAGCCATGTGCTCAGCTAAGCGTACCTCAAGGTGGGCGGCTCTGCCCGCCTAAGGTCCAATGTGTGTCTATGATTAATAAATTAGCGCCAGATCAAATAAAATTTACCTGGTTGAATGCTAGCCCTGCTAGTACCGCCCATGTACGAGGATTGCCGTGAATATCATCGAGCCACCTTACCCAATCCAGGTTCGTGTCGAGGCGCCACGCAAGTTCCATGCGAGCGCCTTCTGCAAGTCGTTTTTGAATGATAACATCCCAATCTTCAACCGTACTCAATGCCTTCACGCATAACGCAGTGATATTGTCGTGACTGAAAATGGTGTAATCAGCAGGCTCAGGAACGTCAATCTTTATTCGGGTGCCAAGAACAGGTGAGCGGACTTCAATGAACGCCGGAGGTATGCCACCCAACTCTCGCCTGTCCATGTGAGGCCAGAACAAGCATCAGAAGTATGGGCTTTGACGCACCATAAGTGCCAAATCCAATCGATGGCAAGAGAACGGCACCGTGCCTTAAATACAAAGACATTGGTGCCTGTCCTGCGCTGGAAGGGGAGAAGTATCTTCACACCAGAAGTCAATGACGCAGGAGGACATATGATACAGAATGACATGTCCGTGAATGAATAAAGAGAAAGCCTCGTTCGAACGCCCTTCAGGGGTACGACGAAGGCGAGATGCTTGTGACCTGCAAGCCTTTCTCGACAGGGTAGTCGCTGAGGGAGATATGTCAACGCTGGGAGAGTGATCCAACAGGAAGAAGTACACACATAATCGTCGTACAACTCCAATCGATCGTTACGCCAGACGACTATGAACTCGGTCCAATCTTCGTATTGCAAATTCCGAGTGGATCGATTCTGCATCTCATCAAAGCTGGGTCCCAGAGAACCATCCCTACAATAGAAAACACGAACTACCATCCTGTCTGGAGATATATTACTGACAAGATATAGGACGGGAATGATTGTCTCACCTTTCATTTTGGCATCATCGTACTCTTTGGGTATTTCGAGTGACCGCGCTGAGGCGGTCCTCGTTGCCTGGAGTTCTTCCGCTGCAGCACTCGTCCCGTGTGACTCGCTTCCAGTACGTTCTAAAACTCCGCCCGGTGAGACGGAAGGAGAAGGGAGAGTAGAGGGGGTAGAATGAAGGGCGCTGGAAGGAAGGCGGACAGCCTTCTTCCCTTTGCCTTTACCAGCACCAGAGGCTAAGGAGAAGCCGAGGGTGGCATCGGAAGTGACATCAATGGCACCATCACTCTTTGCTTGAGTAAGAAAGCGTGCTCTCAAGGCAGGCTTGAGACTAGGCACTGCATCTGTTGGGCCAGTGCTGGTACGATATCTTTCCGAACGTCGGTCTACTGCTGTCACCGCCGGAAGAAGGTTGGTAGTAGAAGTGACGGCATAAAGATCAGAACTCCCACTGGAAGAGACGGGTGGACCTTGGCGAGGAGACGACGATTGAGATGTCTCCATTTCAGACTCGGGGGTGACGTGTGACGGAGCGGTCACGAAAGTATTTGAAGGGTCATTCAAGTGGACATGGGAGGTGGATGGACCTGTCTGAGTGGGTGAGCCAGGGGTTAACCTGCCACGAGAGGCAGGTTCTGCGTAAGTATCAAGACCCAGGAATTCTCCGACTTGGAAAGATCCGGCATCATTTGGTAGTACCCAGCGTGCATGGGTGGTATCCGAGTTTTCCTTCCTCCTGCGCCAAAACCGCCCCCAAGCTGACTCTTTCCATCTCTTCAACATCTCGTTCTTCACATGACTCTCCTGTTCTTCATTCCAGTCTTCTTTTGATCCACCGAGCTTCAAGTAGAAGGCATAGGCATATTGATCAATGAGTTCTTCGACGGGTTCATCAGCCTCAGAGGGCGAATGCTGGGCCTGGGCGAAACTGAAAAGGCCGCGAGATCTGTTGACCGATTTCGTGACAAGGTGCTGTACGTCCGACACGACGCGTTCAGGAAGCGGACCCAAAAACAAACGGTGTAAAGTGTGCCTCTTGTGGATTTGCTTCGAGTCTGGCGTAACCATGAAGAGAGGACGGATGAAAGAATGCTCAACCTCAGCGGTAAGTCCACCATTTCCACTTACGGTAACGTACAATTCGATCAATCACTATGACATCATCTATCCCAAATATGGAAACACAGATCCTAGTCCAAGTCACCGTAGAGCTCCATCTCATCTGCAAGCAGAGTGGGTGCTTCCGGGAAACGCGATGTGATTTCGCATTCATAAGGGACAGGGCGACTGATAAAGGCAATTTGTTTCATCGTCTCGAGCACGAATAGCCAGTCAAACTTACACGACGAGGCCATCTTCCACGAAACCATCCACGTCCAAGGGAAGATGTTTACCTGTGGCGTCCTTCTTACGCTCGATTTTGAGCGCCCAAAGTACGGTTGCAATGTCGATGAATAGCGAGTTATTCGCCACATGACGACCCACACACAATCTGCGACCAAAACCATACGTGACGTGGCCCTCTTCTTTTGTGTCTGGCGGACCTGGAGCAATTTCTCCATTAGCGTCGAGATGTCTCGCGGGATTGAAGTATGCTGCGTCTTCGCCGTAGATTTCCGGGTCGCGGTTCAGGTGCCAAACGTTGGGGATACAGATTGTGCCTTGCGGGATGAACATGCCTTCGTACCAGTCATCTTCGATGGACCGATGGGGAAGCCCGACTGGATCAACAGGGCGCCAGCGCAGGGCTTCTTTGACCATAGCACGGATGTATGGAAGATGAGGGTAGTCTGCAAAACTCGGCAGACGAGTACGGCCCACAACTGCGTCGAGCTCGGCCTGAGCTCTGGCCTGAGTCTCGGGATACGCAAGCATCGCAAGCGTCCACCAATTCATCACAGTAGAGGTTGTCTCCGCGCCAGCGGCACTGATGGTGGGATAAACTCAGACAGTCGATTTACGCATGTACCGAACAGATACGTACAACATAGCCCCTGCCAACCACGAGTTTTCCCGATTAGACAGCTGGTGTCGATCTGCATCGCGAATTAACGTAGCACACAGACTAGGGCGGACATCTCCCTTTGCCTGTGCAAAACGCGATTTAATTGTGACATGACTTGAAATTGAGTTGTATTCGTACACTGTTGACATGAACAGAATTGAAAAGACGTTCAAACATGGCAGAGTCTTGCTTGTGCCAAGCCTCAGCGTTTCGCTTCCATGTCGCAAACCTAGATCGGGTTAGATCCTGAATAGAGGATTCCACACGTCGAGAGCGCGAACCTGGGAGGGATGTATCGTATCCATGGGAAAAACTCAACAAGGTGAGCCCCTGGGTAAGCGGCACGAGCGAGACGCTGGACAAAGTCATTAATAAGCTTGACAGGGTGATCTTGCCCGGTTTTTATCGTAGGTTGGTCATAAACGACAGACAAAACCATCGACGCAGCGGCACGGCGAAGGTGCTTTTCCCATTGCGTAGGGTCGTTCAATCCGTCAGAAGCGAGAATGAGAGCCTCCTTTGTCTGTGTACTATGGAAATCCTTAATGACACTCTTGTTGAGTCCCTCATGGGCAGCCTTGCGCATCCGACGCCAGCTGGCAATGAGTTCGATATAAAGCATAAATCCAGATCCAAGCAGAAGCACGTACATATCGTTGTATTGGGTAAATACAATGAGGAGACCACCTGTCATAATGTCTGATGCGACGATGTTACGAGGTCTATCTGAGTATATCCCGGCTCGGCGATCAAGGAGATCCGCAGCAACTTTCTGAGAGTTGAGAATGACAATGGGCTGACCGGCAGCATTGAGATAGATGACATCGCCTATAGACCGATAAATAAACAATGGGGAGAAGCAAGACCGAAAAGAGCCACTGACCGTACTGCTTTCGCCACTCTGTGAACTTGAGCCATTGCTGGGACCGAAGCTCGAGGATGTTTCCTATAATCGGGTAACCACGTGGCCCTGGAGGCAGCTTTCGGTAGGGACTAGTGACATAGTAGACCACGTAAAGCACGAGGAGGCCAAGAATAATGCCGAGCGATAGTATCTTATTATCTTTGGCACTCTGGCCAAGTTGGAAAGCAACAGAAACACCAGGAAGAGAGAAAAGACCCATGTTCGTGTGCCAAAGAGATCAGAGACAGAGAGAGCATTTCAGAGTATTTATACGTTTCCTCCCTTCAAGTTGCAACGTATCTTTCTTTGTCTTTCAGTTCAACTGAAAGACAAAGAAAGATAAGCCTGAGCCATAGTCGACGTCAGCAGCCGAGGAACGAAACCCGAGGCGCCCGCCGAAGTCGATCCGTGACTCAGGATGGTAGTGACGATCTCATTCGGTGACTCCAAGTTGAAGTTGTCATTGCTTCTTACCCGAATTATGGCGGCACGACTCAGGCTGGTAACCTCTTTCTTCTGCTCAGGACCGAGTTGCATTTACGCTTTGACGAGTATATTTACCCCTCGAGTTAACCGTATCTGCCAATGCGAGCTGCGAACACTTCATGTCTTTGTCTCGCATGCTTCCCTTCTCCATCCTCGTAGCGCAGCTTGTCGCTGTGGTCTCTGGAGTCTCTACAAGCGCAATCTCATCTTCAACTTACTCAGCTGCAGAGTTTGCTAAGCTCGCCGAGTTCGACGTTCTCATCCTTGGCGGCGGTACAGCTGGACTCGTCGCTGCAAATCGCCTCTCAGCCCCACCTAAATCAAAGAACGCCGCTCCTCTCCGCGTTGGTGTCATTGAAGCTGGTCCATATCTCCCTGATGACTCGCTCATCAACGTCCCAACTGCCGGAAACCTCCTCGGGAACGCCCATGTAGGCACGCTCATAGGAAACTCAACGTACGATTGGTGCTTTGAGAGTGTCCCACAACCCGGCTTGGATGGTCTCGTAATCCAATACCCCCGGTATGTATACCCTATGCCCTCCCTTGAACGACATAACATAGCATTCATGATCGACCCTTAGAGGGAAAGTCCTCGGAGGGTCTTCTGCAATCAACAGTATGGTGTGGCAACGTGGATCGCGCGCCGACTACGATATTTGGGGTACTACCCTCGGAAATGGAGAGGAGTGGACATTCGAAGAGCTATTGCCATTCTTCATGCGCTCAGAAAACTGGACCGCCCCATCCTCCTCAAATCCGGCGTTATTTGGACTTACCTCTGCCCAGAAGCGATCCCTTGGGGAGGTTCATGGCTTTGGCGGGCCTGTACAAATTTCTTACAACAACTTCTTGACTGACCTCGATGTACCTGCCGCTCATGCAGTTGTTGCTGCCGCAGGACTCGCACCTAATGCGAACCCAGATGATGGCACTGACTTTTCCATGCCCGCACAAGGAGTTGCGCGCACGGTAGATCCTCGCACCGGACTGAGGAGCTACTCTGCTTCGGCGTATTTTGACGCCGAAGCTCGCGCTCGTAATAATTTGTGTGTGGTCACGAATGCAGTGGCGAGTAAGATAGTTTTCGACGGAAGGAAGGCGAAAGCAGTTGAATTTCAGAGCGACGGTAAAACATATACCGTTACGGTTTCGAAAGAGGTGGTCTTGGCAGCGGGTGGGATCCGGTTCTGACTTGCTCGCGTGTTGTATGACCCTGACGTACCACAGGTTCACTCAAGACACCCCAGATCCTCGAATTATCAGGCGTTGGGGATAGGACGCTTCTCGAGAGGTTGGGTATTCCTGTCGTCCTGGACTTGCCCGAGGTCGGGGAGAACCTTCAAGATCATCCTGTGACGCTCTCCGATTTCAAGCTCAAGCCCGGCTTCATGACCCTTGGTATGAGTTTATTTGCAACTTCTAATTGAGGGTCTGATAGCTATCATGGCAAGACTCACTTGCTAACGCAACATTTACCTCAGAACAGGAAGCGCTATTGTGAGTCATGTGGATTTGTACCCTTCTGTATGCTCAACGTGTTACCATAGCAAAGCAAATCAGGCTGGTGTTTTCACCTACTCTGTAGGGAACATCGGCACGGTCACCTTACAGTCTATGACCACCCACTCCGAATTTAAAGCTATGCGCGCCTCTTTGGATCAAGATTTAGCAGAAAGGACCTTGACACCGCTTCAAAAAGCCCAATATCGTGGCTATCCAACAAGTGAGACACTTTAATTTTCCCCTGAGAAGGCTGTTATGTCACCGCTGTCTTAACTCGGTAATAGCATGCCTTTGGACAAGGTTCGGTGGTCAGTTGTCGCAATTCGAGATGTTGCGCTTATATTAACACTGACTTACACATAGCACATCAACAGCACTAACATCCATGACCAACCCATCATCGATCCCAAGATTGCTGACCTGCGTTGGGGTAAGTACAAAGGGTCGCTGTGGTCTTCAATCTCACTCATGAGCTTGTTCATAGATTTCGATGTTCTCTATTATAGCACGAAATTTCTCCGAAAGTGGACCCAGAAAAAGCCTCTGGCAGCCATTATTGACGAGTGGATTACTCCGCCGGCATCTCTCCAGGATGACGAATGGGAGAAGTTTGTAAAGACTGTCGTGCGGGTATGTGTCATTGGAATTCGAGGCTTATCGACTATTGGATGA
>WNFR01002418.1_pt1 | contig 21339 bp, 19 predicted proteins | sample 5400221 | NCBI WGS metagenome assembly WNFR01 (sample SAMN13153357, study PRJNA577476) | soil metagenome | isolation source: 40 cm soil under Madrone tree | place: USA:California | collected 2016-06-14 | reverse complement strand
TAGAAGCGGCAGTGGGGGCGCAGTTCACGCAGGGCCGCTAACATGTAATGCGTGCCGTTGATGTTCGTGTTCATTGTCGAAAAGCCGTCTTGGAAACTCTCAGCAACAAAACTCTGCGCTGCGAGGTGATAACACTCGTCAAAATCATGCTGACTCACGACATGGAAGATCGAGGGATAGCTCTCGATACTGGCCGGATGCAGCGTTATCCTCTCCAGCAGATGTCCGAGACGCGTGAAACGTCGTTGCGGATCTTCGAGAGCGACGCGCCGTACGAGACCATGCACCTCGTAGCCTAAACTTAACAAGTGCTCCGCAAGATAGCTTCCGTCCTGCCCGGTAATGCCGGTGATCAAAGCTTTCTTCGTCATTGTGTTAACGGAAAGACTGGTTCCCCCAAACCGAAATCAGAATTGTAATCCATTGCAGTCATTTAGCTGCTGACACTGCCGGGAAGTTTTGCGACCTCATTAACCTAGCATCATATTCACCACTTGTCCTAAAGGTCTAGGTTGAGCAACCTCCCAACTCTCATAGGCATTTTCAGCCTGGCAGATGTCTTCCTGACAAAGTTCGAGAATCTTTGCTTGCCAGCTAGTCCACGATGCATCTACGACATGGAAACCAGGCGGCGGATCGAGTGCATATGTCGGATGCTGGTCGCCAATCATCGGCACGCCCGCACAACTCAGTTCTGCGAGGCGGGTCGGCACGCCAAATCCGAATCGTTGAGGAACAAGCGCGGCCATGGCTCGCGCCAAGAGTTCGTCCATCTCTTCCTGTTCTACCCAACCCTTAAACTCAATGCCCGGTATGGACTCTCCTGGGGCTAATAAGGTATCAGTGCCTGCACCGGCAACAATAATGCGCACGCCTTCGGGTAAACCGTGATCGCGGGAGTGTTGAATCAACCACTCGCATGACTTCTTGATGGGTTCATACGATGCCGTGCCTATCAGGATAAACAACCCTGCCTCTTTTCTGGTACTCGCTCTTCTCTCTCGGATAGAAACTAATCGGCTGCGAATCGCGCCCACCGGCACGTAAGGATAATATCGCGCCGTCAGTCCCAATCCACCGATCAGCCCTGTTTCGAGCTTGGAGATGAACAGCCGTTCATCGCATTGAGCCAAAATTTGCAACTCATTTGCGAAATCCACGATTGCGGCATAGATGCCAGCCCTTTGTTTGCCATCAATCTTCCCGGATCGAATGGCTGTGAGGTTGTTCGACAATAACTCAAGGTTCTGACTGAAGGCATCAAGGTTCTGAGTACAGCTAATCGTTGGGATGTTGTACTTTTGGTTGATCGCGATTAGATCCCCAAACTCGGCGTGCTCCATCACACAGACGGCGCCGCCAAGATTCTTGACTTGTCGTTCATAATAATTGCGAATGCTTGGGTGTATTCCGGTAGCAAATTGCGTGCGCTGAATAAGACGGTAAGGATTGCTGAGTATCCGCTTCGCCGTGCCGGCTCGGTGCGACGCCCATTGTTTCAGCCTTGGGCCGGTTCCAAGTGGATGCCCTTGATCGTGGTTTTCGTTCTGTTCCGTCTGTGCGAGCAGTTCGTGCTTGGTAAAAAGCAGCACCTGCCCAGGACCGACTACCTGCTCCAGCTCATGAAGAATTTGATAGCTTCGATGTACACCTCCGTGCCCGATCTCCGAAGGAGTCAGAGTGGTAACGTAGAGGACTTTCTTTTCGCGCATATTGTCCTAAAGGATTTGGCCGATACTGCAACCCTGAAAGCACTGAGGTTCGATCTTAATGAACTAATGTAACGGTCTCAGCCTCAGGAAATCCATCTGCGGGCGATCCTAACGCGTTTCTTCACGCTTTGGCGGAAGCAGGCTTTTACTCAGCCACAACTTGAAGTTAGTCACTAGCTGATGGTGAAAACGAGACGGCTGGGGGATCGTTAGACCTCTAATGAGCGACAGCAAGCTCACCGAGTAGTTTGAGCCTTCGATCAGGCGTTCCATGTATTCCGGCTCCAAGCGGTTTTTAGGTATCAAATGTTTTAACTTAAGTTGCGGGTAATACCCTCTGGCGAACCCAAAGTCAAAAGCGCAGAGGGCTAAATCTGTGTCCCCCGCGCGCGACAATTCATCCCCAACGGGATCAAGTCCCTGGCGCACGGGGTCGGCTTTGATTTGCTGCGCATAATACTCGGCCACCGTTTTCCGGATGCCCATACCCGCGCCTGGGGGTATGTAAAAATTCATGTCGGGAGTTAAAGCGTGAAGCGGGCGATCCCCTTTATCGACGATAGCCAAGTAGTGTAGGTACGGCAGGGACCATTTGGGCGGTTCCATTTCAAACTCGCCTTCAACGACTCCGCCAATCACCCCGATGAAGAAGTTTTCTTCGAAAATTGTGAAGACATTTTCGAGGTAATCCTGAGCCAGAACATTATCATCGTCCACGATCAACAAAATTTCGGATTGGGCTTCTTTGATACCGCGCAAGACGGCATGAGTTTTCCCCAGCTTTTCAACTAACAGATGGCGGGCAGATGAATGCCATGACAAATCGTAAACTTCGTGCAATTGGCGACTTGACGCATTATCGATAAGTAATAGCTCCCATTTACTCTTATCGAAAGTTTGCTGCCGTAGGGCCTCAAGCACCCGTGTCAGATACTCGCGTCGCGGATTGTGACTACAAATCAAGACTGTAAGGGCAAAGGGTGTTTTGCGTAGTTGGCGCATTGAATCTTAAGCAAATAAGTAACAAACTGAGCTGATGGTATCAAAACAAAGTGCCACTAGCCATTCGTGGATCTGTTCTGAACTCCGCTCAATTCGCCGGTGCCGAATCCATTACTTAAGAGCGTGCCGCCTCTTACCTTTACCCCTGCTTGCTCAAGGCAGCTGCCTTTCGTTAAGGTATCCAAACGAACGATCCACGAATTCTCCGCAAACAGTTACTGATTGTCACACTAAGAAACTATGGCTAAACGCGCCTTAATTACCGGAATCACGGGCCAAGACGGCTCTTATCTAACCGAGCTTTTGCTCGACAAGGGCTATGAAGTGTATGGGATTATCCGCCGCTCTTCGTCTTTTAATACGGAGCGCGTTGACCATCTGTACCAGGATCCCCACGAGCCAAACACGCGGCTGCGGATGTTCTACGGCGACCTCAACGACTCCAGTTCACTAAACACAATTCTCCGCCGTACCGAACCGGATGAGATATACAACTTGGGAGCACAGTCCCACGTGCGAGTTAGTTTTGATGTTCCGGAATATACGGGCGAGGTAACGGGACTCGGAACCGTGCGTATTCTTGAAGCGATAAGAGAAGCGGGAATCCGTCCCAAGTTTTATCAGGCTTCTTCGTCTGAACTTTTCGGAAAAGTGGCGGAAATCCCGCAAACGGAAAAGACGCCGTTCTATCCCCGCTCTCCTTATGGTTGCGCTAAGGCCTATGCCTACCACATTACGGTTAATTATCGCGAGTCGTACGGCTTGTTTGCTTGCAATGGCATCCTGTTTAATCATGAAAGTGAGCGCCGGGGCGAAACTTTTGTTTCGCGGAAGATCACGCGGGCCGCAACCCGAATCAAGCTCGGGTTGCAGCAGAAACTGTACCTGGGCAATCTCGAGGCGAGACGCGACTGGGGCTATGCGAAAGATTATGTGAAAGCGATGTGGTTGATGCTTCAGGCTGAAGAAGCAGACGATTTCATCATTGCCACCGGTGAAACGCACTCCGTGGGAGAGTTTCTCGATGAAACTTTCGGCTATCTCGATCTTGATTGGCACGATTCGGTCGTTATCGATACTCGCTATTACCGCCCCGCTGAGGTGGACATCTTACTAGGCGATGCCTCGAAGGCCAGGAAGGTGCTTGGTTGGGAGCCGGAAGTAGATTTCCAGCACCTTGTTCGTTTGATGGTGGATCATGATCTCGATTTGGCGCGTCAGGAGCTAGCGCAAAAAGAGCATGGCCCTTCGCCCGGGAAAGAACGCTGGGGAGCAATCTGAAAACTTGTCCCGGCTGAGGGTCTACGATTGAAGCGGCCTGGGCCTCAAACAGCAGGAACTATGCTGGCCTCCGGTTTGACCTGGGTATTTTAAGATGAGCAGTGATCAAATGGCTCCGTTGGCCGCCCCGCCGCCGGGAAGAACTGGCTGGCCTTGGATGACAACACTGCCATCGACGCCGGCGCCACTACTTAGTGGCAAGCCGTGGCCGCGGATCAGTGTAGTTACCCCCTCTTACAACCAGGGAGAATTTCTCGAGCAAACCATCCGCTCGGTGTTGCTGCAGGGGTATCCCAATCTCGAATACATCATTATTGATGGCGGAAGCTCAGATGATAGTGTGAAGATCATTGAAAAATACGCAGCGTATTTAACCTACTGGACAAGCGAGCCTGACCGTGGCCAAAGCCATGCCATAAATAAGGGTTTCAAAAAAACGACCGGACAGATAATGTGCTGGCTCAATAGCGATGACTACTACTTGCCGAACACGTTGATGACGGTTGCGGAGAGTCTCGCTAGCGGCACCGGAAACTACGCAATCGTGGGTCACTGTGTGCAAGTGTTTGCTAACGGTCAGCCCTCGATAACCCACGAAGGAAAGTATGAAAATCTGCAGCGACTGTTACAGTTTTGGAAAGGATATCATATGCACCAGCCGGCTATCTTTTGGCGCCGGGAGGTGTTCGACAAGATAGGATTCCTCGACGAAAATCAACATTACATAATGGATTTTGACTACTGGGTAAGGATGGCGCGGCATTTCGAGTTTAAAAATGTCGACCGCGAGCTCGCTTGCTTTACTTACCATGAGAAAGCGAAAACGGGAGACGGCTATGTCAAATATTCTCGGGAATTGAGAAGACACTCTGCCACCCTTTGGCCGCCTCGTTTCAAGCTAGGCTACTGGAGCCTGAAATTTTCTATGATTAAGCACCTTTATTGTCTGCCCTTCGTCCGAAGGTTGACGGCTTCGGTATCTTACCGCACGCGCCGCGCGCTGGAATCTGTATCAGGCGGCCGGGTTCGCTAACATCGATCAGTGCTAGTTCACGGGATTGTTCAATGTGGCACCTCAAGAGCAATTAGCGCCTTAGGCAAAACAGTCAAAACATCGGCCCTTCGAGTTTTTGAACGGGGAATGGCAACATGAATCTGACAGAGCTGCTAAATAGTCCGCCTGTGCTACATGAGTCCGACGGCAACCCTATCACGTATACATTATCCGATGAGGCGTTATCCTTTATAGATGAACACATAAACTCGGGATCTAAAACCCTGGAGACAGGGGCCGGCATCAGCACAGTCTTATTCGCGCTGAAAGGGACTGAGCACACGTGCGTTGTTCCAGACAAAGCTCAGGTCGAACGTATCAAAGAGTTCTGCAGTCGGAACCAAATCTCTACAGAGAAGATCGATTTTAGGATTGATGGATCAGAGAATGTATTGCCTCATCTAAGGCCGACTGGATTAGATCTTGTATTGATTGACGGCTGCCACGGATTTCCCGCCCCGTTTATAGATTGGTACTACGCTGGGTCAGGATTAAAGGCAGGCGGAATACTGATCGTTGATGATACGCAGCTTTGGACAGGCGATGTGTTAAGACAATTTTTGCTTGCCGAGTCTGAGTGGAAGCACGAGTGCGACATTCTCTCGAGGACGGCGGTCTTCCGGAAACTCAAAGAATGTGAACTCCTCAAAGAGTGGCCTCTCCAACCGTACACTTTGAATCACAGCAATCTCGGCGATGATGATCATGTCAACTCGCTTACCGCCAGAGCGGAACGTGTGATTAGGCATGCTCGAAATGGTGAATTTTTGATTCTAGCCAAAAAAGTTATTAGGAATACCATTGGCTGAGGAGGACTCTGTCGTGCCTCGCGTCGAAGAATGATTTGGGCTCCCCCGACGGCGCAACGCTCACCACAGAACCGCGAGCGGTAGCGACCGGGTCCTTGCGCAGCACGCAATGGAAGAACTTAAAGCGCTGAACCAATGAATTGTTAGTTGAGTGGCTCGGCAACGACCCGGTCGCTATTGCTCGCGGTTCTGCATTGAGTCTTGTGGCCGTCAGGTCCGTCCTCGGGCCGCTTTTCCTTTTCCAGAGTCTCGTTACTTGGTCTTCCTGAAAAGATAATTCGGATTTTTAATAATGAGTTCATACGTCCCTGAACTCTGCACTTCCGCAACGAGTTTGCAGACATCCCACCCCGAATCATCCGCGGAATCATCAAAGAAAATAAAGCCCCCCGGAACTAGGAATTGATCACAGTTCTCAAAGTCGCGCCTAACGTATTCATACGAGTGATTTCCATCGACGTAGCAAAAACTGATAGGCCCCCCAAGATTGATTGGTCTTTCAAAAATGTCGACAACCCTTCGTGAGTCACGCCATGAGTCGAAGAACTCATCTGAAAACAATTCGACCGTAAACGGCAGGTCGCCCCGGCTAAACATTTTTACGTTACGAGTGTACGAGTCCTTGACGAACTCTCGGTACTCCGCATGAGTCAACGAGAGATGATCGCCGAGCATTCCACCCTGCTCCGAGTTTTCAAATATCCATCTGTCGCAATTAATCAGTCGGTTCTTAATACCGTGTTTCTCTTTATAATAAGCTAATGCATTTGTTGAAAGACCGCAGAAAGCCCCAATTTCAATAATCGGAGCGTCACTAGGCAGATTGCGAAGGGCGTAATCGAAACAATATAGATTTCCCCGACTAAGCATCCCAGCGTTCGCGAAACAAAGCCAGTTGATGTAGTCATTTGAAATATCGATATTTTGGACGCTGCCATCCGAGGATATTTTTTGAAGTAATAGCTTCGCCACGCCAGCTAACCCGCTTCGTCGATATGTCTGGATAGCAGTTCGAGATTTGTGTATAAGCAATTTGTAATTCCTCCTTGTACTCACATCGGGCTCGGGAGAACAAATCCTCGACCGGACGGTTCTTAGCGAAACCGAAGTTGAAGCCGATGGTGTTCCCGGCGCTAGTGCAAGGATAGGTCGGCCTAAAGCGTCTCTGTGAATAGGGCCTTGACTTGGTTCATAGGGCAACACCAGATTCTCATGAACGCGTACTCTCACCAGAAAAAGCGGCGGGCGGGAGTTTAACCATCTAAAGAGGCTGAGAAGGCATTTCGTTCAAGGGGCGACCCAACCGCCTTCGCGCCCGGTGTGAACGCACACGTTTGTTCGGGCAGCCGTCGGAAGAATTCGCAGCCTGTGATGGGCCATCGCCGAGAGCCAGTTCAGAAATACGGAGATACGGGATACACCCCTGTTCTCCTGGTAACGCCCTCCGTGTCTGGCTAGGACCTCTTTTGCTTCCTCGATGTAGTCCTGGAAGCGAAGGGCTGTTTTCTGACTTTCATGGGCGCGGTAGCCGCCGAGTGGCGTGCCTACGCCGTACAACTCGGCGTTCTTGTAGAAACGTGCCCATAAATCAAAGTCGCCGGCGAGCTGTAGGGACGCGTCAACGCAACCTCCCGCGGTCTCCCACAATGATCTCCTCCAGAAAGTCGACTCCTGTTGGATTGTCTCCCTCGAGTAGCTGTCATCGTTAACGGTCGGTATCCCTAAGCCCCGAAAAAAACCCTTGCTGGTAAACTGGTTTTGCCGCACGCAAACAGTAGCACACCCACGCTCGTTCCAGATGAGCGGGTACATCGTCGTGAGCCATTTCACCCGCGGCAGGGAGCCGAAGATATCCCCCACGACCTCTAACGCCCAAGGCGTGTACTTGTCATCGGAGTTGAGCCAGGCCATGACAGTGCCTGTGGTCCTGGCGAACCCTTTGTTGATCGCGTCGTATTGACCCTTGTCGGGCTCGCTCACCCAGTAGGCCAGGTGGCTCTCGTATTTGCGGATAATCTCTACGCTGCCGTCGGTTGAGCCGCCGTCAATAATCACATACTCAAGGTTGGGGTAGTTCTGACTAATGACTGACAGGATGGTCTCCTCGAGAAACTGAGCCTGGTTATATGAGGGAGTGACGATGGATATTTTGGGAAGTTGAGCCGCTGACATGACAAAGTACCTTCGACTGTTTCTGTATGATCATCTCACCCGTCTTTCAAGAGTGTCGACAACCCTTCGCGAGAACCGCCAGCCGTCGAGGAACACACCGGAGAACAATTCCACCGTAAACGGCAAATGAAGATGATAACCTCCTTAATAAATTCGTGATATTCGCATCCGACGTCTGATCGTGCTCATTATACTTTGTTTGGGACGAAGACTTTGAGGCGATAACGACGTTGGCGCTTTACCCCTTAATTCATCGGCGGGAGGGAACCGCTGCATCAGAGGCAGTGTCTCGCGGGCTAAGGCCGCCATAGTTCGAACGTAAGGCTCATAGATATGACGACCAACTACCTTGGAGGGCTCGACTTGATAAAACGCCCAACTGGGATCATCGAACCATTCTTCAGGGCTCTTAGAGCCGTGAAAGTGAAAGAAAATGAGAGGTTGTTCATCAACCCAAATCTCCCCTCTTTTCCTGCTTACTGTATAGTTTGAAAGGTTCCACGGCGCGAGGTTTGCACCTTTGTGGTCTAGCACAACGGTTCTCGGAAAAAGAGTAGGCCAGACGTCTAAGTACTTCTGATCTGCGAATCTTCCATCTTCAGCCCGGTCATAGCACCACTCAAGGCACCGGTCACGCCACCAATGAAGGCACGCTAGACCTTGCTCGTCACGTCTGAAGGAAAGAAAGCCTACATTGTAGCGGCCATATATTTCCTGATCACGGAGGTTCGGTGGGAAACGATGGCCGATGATTGAGATTGAGTAGTGCGCAATCTCGTTATACAGCTGTGACGGGTCTGCGAAAAAGAAAAGATCAGCATCAAGATAGGTGATGAGATTAACTTCGGGACAATTGTTAAGAACATACAGCGGCAAACTGGGTGAGCAGGTGAAATAGTATTCGATAAGTGAACGTGTCTTCTTGGCCTCGAGAAGTCTTTCGTCACCCTTTTCGAACTCTTCGAGAGCAATTAAATGCACGTTTGGCAGGCGCAGTTCCGACAGCACTTCATAGCAGTTGCTATCCATACATAGCACCCACAGTTGGAATGGAGAGCAATGCTGCTTCAGTGACTGGTAGAGCGCTAAGCCTCTAACTAAGTAGCGGCAATCAAAGTAGGTGCAGAAAGAGTACATCAGTTGTGGGCCGCCCTTTGCTTGCACCAACTATTAACCACTTCGCCAACTCGTCGCGCTTGCTGATCCGTCATTTGAGGATGCATCGGGAGGCTTAATATTTCGCGCGCCGCCTGTTCCGTCTGCACAAGATCGCCCGCGACCACAACGGAGTCGGATCGATACGCCGGCTGCAGGTGAACCGGCATCGGATAGTGGACCAAAGTGCCAATAGAATTTGCTTTCAGAAATTCTCTTAAACTATCCCGTTGCTGATGACGCACAACGTACTGATGGTACACATGGCCAACATGGCCGTGCAAACGAGGAGTCAACACGGATGTGGTAGAGAGAGAAGTATCATAGATACCGGCAAGTTTTTGACGGCGACCGTTTTCCGCATCAAGGTAGCGTAGCTTGACGCGCAGGATTGCAGCCTGGAGTTCATCTAATCTCGTATTCATTCCCTGTGTTTCGCTTATGTAATGCTCGCGCCAGCCATACTCGCGCAACAAACGCGCTCTTTCTGCTAATTCCGGACTATCGGTGACCACCGCACCTCCATCACCAAGGGCACTCAGATTTTTGGTCGGATAGAAGCTGAAAGCGGCCAGATGTCCCCACGTTCCTGTCTTCCTTCCGTCGATGGTGGCGCCATGTGACTGAGCACAATCCTCTATGACGTAAAGGTTATGGGCGTTAGCGATCTCCATGACTCGCTCCATGGCGACCGGATGTCCATAAAGGTGTACCGGAATAATTGCCTTAAGTTGGCCGTAGCCCTTTGATGCTTCCCGGGAGTCTTTAACGGCTCTCTCCAGATGATTCAAGTCCATAGTGAATGTGTCGGCATCTATGTCAACTAAGATCGCCCGGGCCCCGACTAAATGGATCGCTGACACCGTTGCCACAGCCGTATGCGACACAGTTATCACCGCATCCCCGGGACCTATTCCACACGTGCGTAAAGCCAGATGGAGAGCATCGGTGCCACTACCCACTCCGATCGCGGATCGCACCCCTAGATAACTCGCAAATTCCTGTTCAAAGGCAGCAACCTCTTTCCCCAGGATGTACCATCCGCTTTCCAAGACGCGGTGCACAGCCTCATCAATCTCATCCTTATGTGCCAGATAGTTCGACTTTGGGTCGGCAGGGAAGATAAAAGACGGATCAGGCAAGAGTTCTCCTCACAAATAGTGGGTTAGATGTTGTCGGTAAAACTCCAGCGTGGTGGCGAGTCCTTCGCGCAACGTCACCTGCGGCTTCCAGCCTAAAGCAGAGCGAATGCGGCTGAAATCCCCGTAGTAGTCGCCTATGTCAATCAGCTTTCGTTCTGGCGGGAAAGAGCGCGAAATATATTCACCACCGCCGTTAATCTCGATGAGCAGTTCCGCAAGCCCCTTTAAATCTATTGGCTCACTCCCCAGATTAAAAACTCGCCCATTAGACTCTTCGCTTGCCGCTGCCAACAGGAAAGCTTCCACCGCATCATCCACATAGGTGAAGTCGCGGAGTTGATTTCCCCCCCAAACTTCAAACGGCTTACCTTCAATCAACAGCCGAACCCAAACTCCCAGGAAGGTTTGGCGGGAATCCTTAATTCGCATTCGCGGCCCGATTGTGTTTGTCAGCCGGAGAGCGCAAGCGCGCACGCCGTAAACATTATTATAAAGAATGTGGTACCACTCTCCCGCCATCTTGTTGACGCCGTTTACGTCAACCGGGCGGAGTAGGTGTTTTTCATCGACGGGCAGGTATTCAGGCTTGCCATAGATTTGGCGTGTACTGGCGAAGACGACCTTGATGTTCGAATTGTACTTGCGACATGCTTCCAGGATCGAAAGTTGAGCTTTGCAGTTAATCTCTAAGTCAATGTAAGGATCTTGCATCGAATCCATGTGGCTGGTCTGTCCCGCCAGGTTGAATAGATAATCCTGTCCCTGCACTAAGTAGTCCATGCTGTGAGCGTCTCGCACATCCGCGATGTTGATCACCGCTCGATCCTCAATTCCCGTGATATTAAACAAATTACCACCGTATTCGGGAATCAGGCTATCCACCAGCGTCACGCGCGCTGCTACGCCTACTAGCCGTCGCGCCAGGTTGGAGCCGATAAAGCCCACACCCCCGGTGATCAGTATTCGCTTGTTTCGAAAGGAATTAAGGTCAGTCATGACTTACGACACAAATAGGTTGATGTCCATGTTCGTTCACCCAGAACCGCGCTCACGTCATAAGGTATACTCTCGAATACTGCTTCAGTAACCAACCGGTGTGCGGCAAAGATTTCTTGCAACTCATCTCGATTGAAGATCACCTCGACAACATCTTCACCATAAGCTTTCTTGGTTAGGAAGGTCGTAGACCGCTCGGCCATTACCGGCACCGTATGGAAAATGCACCAACGGCGGCTTACGCGAACGCTCTCGGTGATTGCCAGCCCGTAGTCTGCGATGTGCATCAGCGACGTACCGGAAAGCAATATGTCGCAACAATCGGATTTGAAGGGTAACCGGCAAGCGTCTCCGGTCACAAATTGGACTCCGGGATAATGCCGATGGGCCAATGCTGTCATACTCTCCGAATAGTCTACTCCCAGATAACGGACCGGGCGTCCTAATAAGAAAGTCCACACCTCGTTGTAATACCCGCTGCCACATCCGACTTCGATGATGAAAGGATTCGTTACCTTAGTCGCACTAACCGCACGAGCCGCAACTTCAAAGTCGAGGCGAGGCTGCCCGGATCTTAGTTCCTGCAATAGCGGAACAAATGCTTGATGCTGCTGTTCTGCCACTGCTGCGTCCCGCCACCCTTCCAGCGTCGGGCGCACGCCTTCGTTCAGGATTCTATGACCTACCGACGTCTCCACTGCCAGAGGCGCTGATGAATTGGCCGCCCCTCTTAAGTGGCGTTTGATTTGACCAAGAATGCCCATAGCTGCTGCGCCGATGTTCCGGGGATTTAGCAAGTCAAACCGGCCGCTTGGCCTCCATGAACAGCGAATCCGGTTTTACCACGGTGCCGTCAGCCAGTGTGTCCAGGTTGAAACTGGGCCAATCCGAAATCTGGCTTTGGGTAGCGCTTTGTTGGATAGGATCTTGAAAACCCGCCCACAGCATTAATCGCGCCAGGGAGTAGCGGTCATACATCCATTGGTGCACTTCGCCAGCCAGTCGAAAGCGCCCGATCTCTAAAGGACGTCGCCAGTCGGAGCCGAGCCAGCGCGTCAACAGCTTACGGCGTATCTTACTTCGCAGAGTTTGCAGAGTAGGGATCGGCTTTCGCCGGGTGAGCTTCTCTATCCGCCCCGACGAAGGATCTGATTTATTGATTGACTGCTGCTTCAACACACGGACAAGGTTGCGACCTTCCTCGCCGATGCGCTCGTATATAAAGTCTTCATTAGGTATGCGCGACCGAGACAAAAAACCCAGCATACCGCCTCCACTCTGTTCGCGCACAGTCTGATCCAATAATTCCAGAATGATCCAATCATAATCATCGGGATTGTTCTGGTCATGTTTCAGGGTTTGCTCTAACTTCTCCAGGTACACACGGCAGATTTGCTCCAGGTCCGGGACGGCCACCCTTAGAATCGCTCCCGGCTTCATCACGCGGTGGCATTCCCGCATAAATTGCAAGGCGTCTGGCTGTCGAAGGTGCTCAATCAAATGCGAGTGATAGACGGCATCACAACTAGCATCAGCCAGAGGAATACCTTGACTGAGGTCATGTTTGATGACGCCTTCCCCGCTGGGAGCAATGTCAATATTGATCCACTCAGGATGATAACGAGTGCCACAACCGAGATTTAGATATTTCATCTTTGCCCTGACATCATCGTCAGGTTTAATACTACTCATAAATAATCACTTACAATATCGATGAATTCTTCCATGCGATGATGATAAGTATGCTCTCGAAAAGTGCGCGCCTGTCCGGCTTGCGCGATTGCCTTCCGCTCCTCTTCGTGCCCTAAGTAATAATCGATAAGTTCGAGAGCTTCTTCCGGTGAATGATAAGCCACTACTTCCTTACCCAATTCGAACAGAGTAGTTAAGTTATCTTTGGAATCAGTAATCAGCATCGTGCCAACTCCGGTTGCCTCATAGAGACGCATATTGTTGGCATACCGTCCAGCCGCGCTGATATGGTGATTTAGCGCAATGCTCGCATTGTAGAGCACCTGGTACATGTCAAGAGCCCAAAGCTCGCCATGATGGAACCGGCGTAGGACTGAATTCTCATCCAGCGAGTCGAATCCATATCCCCAAATATCAACCGGTTGAGATGCTGAGATGTGCTCTAAGAATCGGATTCTCTCAGCGTGTTCACTCGACAGTCCGCCAATAAACACCACCGGATGTTGAGGTCCTTTTTGGAGGCGCTCCAAGAGCCGAGGTTCAAAACCCAGGTTAAAGTATTCGCTGCGCAACCCATTGCTTCTAAACTGATCGACAAAGTGCGGGAAAGAAGATAATACAAGATCATATTCTCGAAAATCAGCATCTGGAGCGAGCGGACAAGCAATCTGACCCGTGATCAACTTTACATAAGGCCGCACCTCACGAAGGAACGCGGCACTTGTGCCGTTCATGTCCTGAACGTGCAGAACGTCGGGACCGTAATGCTTCACCTGAGCGGCCAACACAGCATAGAACCAGGAGTTAGAGTGGACGTACTGCGGCCATGGAATCACCCCTGCGCGTCTTCTTAAGATCCAACGATCGAGCTTCACCCCATTTTCTTTCGCCCACCGGCGCTGCAAGGGCTCGCAGTTAACGACGACCTCGGTCGCCTCGTGGCCCAGGGCGATCAGATTGGTCGAATAGAAATCAGCTGTTCCAAAGCATTGATCCATCAGAGAGCGCCACTGCTCAGAATATGGTTGCCGCACCAGATCCGGCCCGTGGGCATAGATTGTGGACAAAAACGCGGAATAGTAGGTGTCAACGATGAGGACGCGCATGCTTCAGCTTATCTGATTGGGTGTGTGTGTTCTCCTGGAGATCAGCCAAAGCTCGCGAAGCCCAATTCGTGCGGCGACGAAGATAGGTCATCTCAGTCCGAAATCCACTACTTCGAAGCCAGTTCCTTATTGGGCATTATGCCTGTACAGGACATCATGGTAGGACAATTCCGTGATCGGCTCGTACAGCGGGTTCAAAAAAGAATCGATTTCATCCCGGAAGCGCGCTTCTATTAGCATGAAAGAAGGCTTGTACTTATCGAAATCAATGCCCTTGAGCACGTCGAGCTCAAAGCCCTCAACGTCTAGAGAGAGGAGGTCGATTCTCTGAATCAAATGCTGATCAAGTATGGAGGTCAAGGTTCTGGCGGGGACTCTTAGTTCATAGGATTCAATGTTTTGAACTTCACAGCCTTGCTTAATATGGGTTAAGTCGTCTTCCTCCGATTTCATAGCTCCTTTCACAAGGGACATAAGATTGCAATAGCGCATTCCTATATCGCTGCCGGTAAAATCACAAGGCACTAACGCGCAGTTTTCTACAATACAGTTTGGCCTGTTGGTTCGACACTTTGCCGCCAGCTCGGGAATCGGTTCTATTAAGATTCCCTTCCAAGCGTGATACTTCTCAAAGAACAGAGTATTGCTTTGGGAAATTCCGTCGTTCGCTCCCGCCTCGATAAAGAACCCGCTCTTGAACTTCAAATAGGGTTCCAATTTTAAATCAAGTTGATTAAGCGAAAACGACTCCCGTCGTTCCACGGAGCGATTCCGCGACCACCACCCAGACAGCTTCATAACCGATACCCGTACCGAACTGAACTGAGATTCAAATGCAGACTGCCGCCGAACCCTCGCGCACACCGCCCCGTTGGGCACACAATTTCGCTAATCGCACAATCATAGGAGAGTATCTTTCGTAGGTCTTTCCGGATGACTGATAACTCACATTCGAGTCTTTAATTTTCAGCGTTCTCGCCCCATTTTCAAAGCTGACTTGAACCCGAGACTCGCCCTCGTTGGTTTCGTCAGATTCCGTGAGCCACAGTGGCACGTCCGCGTGGGAATCTCCACCGGTAAATAGAAAGTGAATAATTCGGCGCAATTGTCTTTCGACGGCAGCATTTTCTTTCTCCGAGCTGGCGGAATCCTGGGACATTATTTGACGTTCCAGATTCAATTCAAGAATATCTTTTCGCTTGACAATGATCTCTTCGATCGCAGCAGCTTCGTTTGGCAGGTGAAAGACGGGCAGTCCTTCAAAGTCATGCGTCGGCACCAAGTCTCCCAGGTCCAGCGATGTACCTAAGTGAAAGAGGTTATACCAGCGAAACGCGCGGGCGATCGTATCCATCGTAGTTGGGCGATCAAGAAGCATTTCCAGTTTGGAAAAATACTCTGTAGCTGTTTGCCCCCACTCCAAAAAGTCATCATGGGGAAACGGCATGAGGCCGTTCGTCGATGTCAGAACCGGAACTCCGAGGCGAGCCATTTCCAATCCAATGGCGCTCCAACTGGTTAGGACCACATCAGCGGCTTCTCCTAAATCATAGCTGGAAATTGGCTCTGCGGGCCAAACGAAAACGCAATTCTTCTGTGGACGCCCAAAAGCGTTCCTTAGTTTCGTCAAGTGCATCGAGCTTACCGAATCTCGTTTATTCGCCCCTTCCCGGGGATGAATACGGACCACCAGTTGTAAGTCATCCCGGGCGCCGACGAAACTGCTCAGTTCCTGCAACCACGCGATTTGGTCGGCGAATGGCTGGGAAGGCTCAGTCACCGGAACGCCAACGGATTCCCTCAGCGCTCGCCCGGCAAGCATTTCATCCAGGCTACTCGTATAAGCAACGATTAGCTTTCGGTTCTTCGCCAGGTCAAGTCTTGAACGTATGTCATCTGCCTGGAAAGTCTTGGACGGAGAGTAGGTATGTGAGCCTTGGCCTCCAAGTCGTGCCAGGAGGTCGCCTGCGACGGCCTTAACCTGGTCTGCTGAGAGAGGTAGGGAACGCCAGGCCGGCCAAGCTCGTTCTTGCTTTGCAAGAATCGCCCATATGATGTCGGAGGAAATAAGAAAGCGGCGACGATCTATGACGTTGTGCGGAGCAAGCGTCACGGTCGAGCTGGGGATGCCGTGTTTGCGTGCCGCCATCCGAGCACCGAGCAGTACCGAATAATCGTTGAAATGAACGATACGGCTAATCGTGAATCTCTGACACAAACGATCGATCAGCAGGTAGCTTAACAAACTGCTCTTGATGTATTCCAACCAGGCTTGGCGTATTTCTTCGCTTACTTTCTCGAAGTCCAAAATCTTTGTCGCCAGCACCAGATCGTTAATGCACAGCTTACCAAAGGGAATAGAATCATATTCAAAGAGGTTCAAGTCGTCGGGCAGACTCATCAGTGCCCGTTGGTATTGGGCGGCTATTTCGCGAGTGACCAGGGTTCTGAGATCAAGGCTGTCGAGACCGTAGGCATCGAGCATCTCAATGGATGCTGCGGCGCAGTTAATGCAAGTTCCCGCAGTGACTTCTGGACCGCCGGCGTAGGGGAGTTGATACATATCCATAACCGGACATCTCTCAAAAACTTCAAAGCAGCGCGCGAACAGCACCTTATGCCCCATCTCTTTTAGTGTGCGAGCGAGCACACATTGAGCGGCGTAGTGCGGCGGGACTCCCGCCTCTGGAGAAAAAAATAGAATCGTCCCGTCGGCACAATTCTTCTCAGGCAGGATCGAGGACCTTTTGATTTGACGACTAATATCGCGCCGCCGTGATTTCTGCTGCTCGCGTCGCTTTACGCGCCCGGCGAATCTTCTCGCCGATCCTAATAGGTCGTGTATACGGTTACCCACAAACGAAATCCTCTCGCCAGGTCGGGAGCTGAAGAGATTACATACTCCCCAGGTTCAACGTTTGATTATTAACACCGAACTCACTTAAGACGTTTACTGACGACTCAACTATCCGAGGACGTGAATAGTTTTTGGGCCGTGGTTCGCCTTCTTCAGAAGCCGAACCATGGGCCTTGGCGTGAACCGCGTGGATCGGCCAATCAGTTCGTTCCACAAAAAAACCAGTGCGGTCACGTTTGATCGCGGTGCCAGAGTGATTGCGCTCCTTCTTTGAGGCGCGCCGATTGATACCTGGCGAACCCCGCAATAAACCGCTCCAGGGCGGCCAATAGGTCCCTTGCAGCGGGCACGGTCTGGGCCGCCAAACGTGCCGTCTCGATCGCCTCGGCATGCAGATAGTAGATACACAGCAGCGTCAATTGCTGGCGCAGCACACTAATGAACTCCCTGGTATCGGCGTGCGGCGCGTTTAGAATATCCCTGACGAATAGAACATCGCACTCGTGCTGGGCCGCAAGTGTGGCGCCAAACCCTGGTCCCACACAACCGCTCTGGTCCAAAGACTTGCGCGCGATTCGCGTGTTAATGTGGCGAAACCCATTCCCTTCGAAATAGTCGATGACTTCGGGCAGCCTGGCCGCTCCCAGCATCACCGGATAAGAGTCCATGCTTACCTCCATTTCTACCAGGAGTAGCTTCTCCAGACGAGCGGCATCCAGTCCTTTGACGATGTCTAATTCAGAACCCTGCGTATCCAGCTTGATCGCGTGCACGGAGTCGATCCCATGTTCATTGAGGCAAGACGTCATCGTTTTGGTCTCAATGTCGATAATCTTCAGCGGAAAGAAATAGTCATGATTCAACGGGGGACGACCGGGCCAGGGATGCGGAGGAAATAGCGAACTACCCGAATCCATGTTCGCCAAAAAGAACTCCGATACTTCGCCGTTCCGCGAAAGCGCAAAGGGAACGAGGGTGACACGGTCAGAAGGAAGGAGTTTCGCATATTCCAAATTCTTTCCGACTGGATCGAAGAGCACGAAGCGGGCAGTCGGGAGGGACAGAAGGTAGTTCCACGTGTCAGGGATAAAATACGACGCACCTACGTCGGCCAAGACCAGCGGCTGACCATCCAGTATCTGCACGAGCGATTCAGTTGACATTTGCGTGTCACCTTACTAAACGACTGGCAACTTCGCGGAATAGATTTCCGCCGTTCTGTTTCTGCACGTCAAAACTCACTTGGATCGCCGTGCGCCGCCCTCGCCGGACCAACCCTCCCCGATGAACAATCCTCGAGCCGTCGAACGCGATCACATGTCCCGCAGGCGCTATCATCCGGACTTCCTGGGATTGCAGCAGCCTACCTGGCTCACTATCGTCGAGGGCGTCGAAACCAAAGTGGGAATTAAGCCGTAATCGTCGCGGCAACATCCCGAAGAAACGACGGGCAGCTTGCGACGTGAATACGCCGCGGCTTGGGCGAAGGTCGGACATCATCGGTCGTATTTCGTCTGCAGCCAATGTTGTTAGATTCGCCCTCGCTACGACCCACTCGAATCGAGGCCGTTTCATTGAGTATGATTGAGGTAAGTAGCAGAACGGACCCAGCTCATCATCCACATCGTCAAGATAGATGATTGCTTTGTAAACATCGCGTGACTCATCGTTATGGAAATACGCTGCCTGGTTAGAGGCTAAAAGGCCCACATCCTCGTAGCGGGAGTGCCACCAATCGTTGTCATCGGGCGAGATCTCGAAGGCAAAGCCGCCTGCCATGGCTAACTCATGACGTACGTTCGACACGGCTTTGTTTAGTCCCCGTAGTTCGAATAGTCCACCGACCATGGCTATCGATTCGGGATCGATCTCATTCGTCGACAACTCCTCACGCGACCTCAAGCCCTGTTGGTAACGGCTCTCGATCAACTCTGCATATCTCTTAAGCTGGTGACGCAAGGCATCCAACTCATCACTCTTCAGATCCCATTCGAGAAACCCGTTTATTGCCAGCTCATTGCGAAGCGCCAATTCCGTAGCGTTGTTTATCACCGGCTCGTAGCTGTTTCGACGCTCGAAGTAGGCGAGATCGTCTATCATCACCCGCAAGATCTCAAGGTGAAACGTCTTTGCGAACGGACGGAAGTCGGCGCCGGTGGCGTCGTTCGCCGCCACCAGTAAATTCACCAGGAGACCGACCTTTGCGTTTACCTGTTCAATCGCGTTAGGCAGCGTCGTCAGCTTTAGACTAAGCGTCGCTTCGAGGTCAAGCAACTGCTCGTTCAACCAATCGACCACCTCATCGACCGCGGCATCGCTACTGCCATCCCACACCAGGTGTTCGACGAAGGCCGGATGATGAGAATAGTCTGCCTGATACGGGAAACCCGATCGGTCCATAACCGCAAGTGACTCTTTTGTCCCGGGACGCCTCGAGTCCAGACCAGTCGAACATGCGTGAGGGTGGAAGTGAAGTCCGATGGTGCTTTGAAATGCAAATTGGGGCAGCGATTCCGCCTTACGAGGCCTCGCGGCGCGCTTCATCCGTCGAGCCACATTCAACGTTCTCGAGAAAACGGGCAAGACCCCAAGCCTGTAGGCTAAGTTTCTGATCCTGGTTCTCATCATAACTATAGCTCTAACTAAAATTTGACCTGCACTAACGCCCGATTAACCTGCACTCATCTGGAGACGAACTCCCAATCCAACGGAGTGCCGGCGCTGATCTCTTTTGCAGCGCGCTTTCCCAAAACATCTTTCAAATACTTGGGCGCCAGACCGTATCCTGGTCGTATTGAACGGATATTCTCCGCGGTGAACTCTTCCCCTGCGTTAATGTCCCGGACTACAAACAGAGAGCGTCGGAAAGTTCGACTAGCCGCTTCGTGTTCGGTAACACCGTAACGCGCATGCCCCAGCGCCTGCTCCACGATGCGAACTGCTTCTACCATCGCCTTGAATTCGTCAGGCTCCAACGAGAAGGCACTATCAGGGCCGGGGGTATTGCGTGAGAGAGTAAGGTGCTTCTCAATAATACACGAGCCTAGTGCTACCGACGCTACGGGCACTGCTATTCCCATCGTGTGATCGGAGAGACCAACAGGAACCTGGAAAGTTTCAGCCAAATGCGGGATGGTGCGCAGATTCATTTCATCAGGCGGCGCCGGGTACGCGCTCGTACACTTGAGCAAAGCGATTTGGGTTGCGCCAGCATTTCCGGCTGCCTGCACGGCTTCTTCGATTTCCGCCACGGTAGCCATCCCGGTGGACATGATCATGGGCTTACCAGTGCGGGCTATCCTCTCAATTAGTGGAATATCCACAAGTTCGAATGACGCCACTTTGTAAGCCGGCACACCCATTTCTTCCAAAAAATCAACCGACGAAAAATCAAAAGGCGTAGAGAACAGGTCTATCCCGAGATCGTCGGCTATAGCCTTCAGTTTCGGTTGCCATTCCCAGGGGGTGAAAGCTTCACCATAGAGATCGTAAAGGTTACGTCCCTCCCAGATCGTACCCTTGCCGATTTGAAAATGCTCTTTCTCCGAAGCCAGAGTCATCGTGTCGGCTGTATAAGTTTGCAACTTGACAGCATCGGCTCCAGCTTCCTTAGCCGCATGCAAGATACGAACTGCCTCTCTGAAACTCTGATTATGGTTCGCCGACATTTCGGCTACAATATAGGTTGGGTGGCCCGATTCAATCCGCCGGCTTCCAACTTCAATATATGACATGATTGATCGTCATTCCTGTCCAGTCAGTGCGTCACTCTCTGACCTTATATAATGATGTGCCGCCCGCCCCTTAACGGTTTCCAATCCTAGTTTATTGAAACCTGCTTTTTCAAATGCCTTGATCGATCCCTGATTATCCGATTTTATGTACGCGTGGATTGTCCGTACCGGCGTAATGCTAAACAACCTGGACACGGATAGAGCAATCATTGCGCTGCCATATCCCAGTCCGCGCCTGCTTCCGGCAACAATTACGCCAATTTCGGCCTCATGCTTATTTTTGAGATCGAACCGCGCCTGTCCTACGGGCAGATCCTGGTCGTTTACGGCAATAAAGATAAAGCAATTTGGATCGCGCAGTTTTTGTGTAAACCAGGATACATGTTCCTCCCAGGGAATTGAGGCAGACGAGAATGACATTGAGCGCACGGTTGGATCTGACGCCCATTCCCAAAGCAGTTTACAATCATCTTCCCGCGCGCGTCGCAACTTCATCTTGGGGGTCTCATCATGTCTACAACTCTTGCGGCCCCTTCGCCATCAATCAGGTCTTTGCCATGATTGCTCATTTGGACGCGCAATTCTTTGTCCATCAACAACCGTTTCACTTCCTTGGTTATTGCGCTG
>WNFR01005114.1_pt1 | contig 21340 bp, 14 predicted proteins | sample 5400221 | NCBI WGS metagenome assembly WNFR01 (sample SAMN13153357, study PRJNA577476) | soil metagenome | isolation source: 40 cm soil under Madrone tree | place: USA:California | collected 2016-06-14 | reverse complement strand
ATTACCGGATCGTAAGGTTGATCGGCGAAGGTGGAATGGGCAAGGTCTATCTGGCCGAAGATACTAAGCTCCATCGAAGAGTATCGCTTAAATTCCTCTCAACGCACTTCACGCAGGACCATGAGCGTCTGCGTCGTTTCGAGCAGGAAGCGCGCGCCGTGTCCGCCCTTAATCATCCTAACATTCTGACGATTCATGAGATCGGCGAGGTCGATGGCCATCGTTTCATCGCGACCGAATTTATCGAAGGGCAGACGCTGCGGGAGCGTTTACGGTCTTCGATGGACATTGGTGACGCGCTTGACGTTTCAATCCAGGTTGCTTCGGCTTTGGTGGCCGCACATCGAGTCAACATTGTGCATCGCGACATCAAGCCAGAGAACATCATGATTCGTCATGATGATGGGCTGGTGAAGGTGCTCGACTTTGGTCTGGCTAAGATGTCGGTACCGCGATCTTCAAAGGCCGAGATAGACAGGGAAGCCGAAACGCGGATGCGCGCAAACACTACGCCCGGAGTTGTCATGGGTACGGTAGCTTATATGTCACCGGAACAAGCGCGGGGCGATGCGGTCGATGAGCGCACTGATATATGGAGCCTGGGCGTTGTGCTCTACGAGATGATTGCCGGGTCCTCGCCATTCGTAGCCGCCACCTCAAATGAAATCATCTCTGGGATTTTGTCGAAAGAGCCCCCGCCCCCGCTGGCGCGTTACTCACGCATGGTGCCGGAACGACTAGCAGAGATCGCCGAGAAAGCGCTGACGAAGAACAGAGAAGAGCGCTACCAAACCAGTAAGGACTTGCTGATCGATCTGAAGCGGCTGAAACAATCGTTGGAACTAAGAGCCGGTATGGAGCGTACCGCCTCGTCTGAGAAGTTAGGAGCTCCTCCTACTTCAGACCGAGAAGTAGACATCACCAAGAACATGACCTCGGAAGACGCCGCTGGAACTCAACCGGCTTCGAGCGCCGAATACATCGTCAATCAGGTCAAGAGCCATAGGCGCGGTGCAACTGCAATCGCCGCGGTAATGCTCCTGGCAATAGCCACTGGAATATTTGTTTACGCCTGGCGTCTGAAACACGTTGCCGCGTCTGCTCCCGCTGAAATCAAATCGCTCGCCGTGTTGCCACTCAAATCGCTCGACACCGTGGACAGCTATCTGGGAATTGGGATAGCCGATGCGGTTATCAGGCGAATCAGTCAGACTGGGCAGTTAACGGTGCGGCCAACGAGTGCCGTGCTGAAGTTTGTTAAAGGGGACGCCGACAGCTTGGCGGCCGCGCGTCAACTAAACGCCGACGCGGTCCTTGAAGGAACCGTGCAGCACGCCGGCGACCGGCTGCGTGTGAGCGTTAATCTCTTGCGAACCAGCGATGGGGCTTCGCTCTGGGCCGACAGTTTTGACATGACTGCTGCTGACGTCTTTGTGATTCAGGACAAGGTAGCGCAGCAGGTTGCCGCGCGACTACAACTTCGTTTTGATTCGGCCCAACAGGCCCGATTGAATGAACAATATCCGACGGACCCCGTCGCTTATGAGGCTTACATAAAAGGGATCTTCAGCCTTGACCAGCGCAGCTATGCGGGTGAAGACGCTATGTCGCAGATGAACACCACGATCGATTTTTTCAAGAAGGCGATCGCCGTTGATCCCAAGTATGCGCTGGCTCATGCTCAGTTGGCATTCGCGTATGTGTGGACAGCCCAGTCTATTGAACCCGCGAACTCAAAATGGGTCGAGCTTGCAAGGGAAGAGATTAAGCGGTCACAAGAGCTGGGTCCGAACCTTGCCGAAACTCACCTGGCCAACGCTTTGCTTTTGTGGGGCCCTTACTCTGGATATCAGAACGAAGCAGCTATTCGGGAGCTGCTGCTGGCCAAACAGCTTAACCCAAATAGCGGGCACGGTGAATTGCCAGCCTCGTACGGACACATCGGACTTGATGAGTTAGCAAAGAGCGAGTTGCAACGTGATATTAATATCGATCCAACGAGCGCAAGTCTTAAAGACTTGACCATGATCTTGCCTTATCTCAGCGGCGACGTTGACGCGTGGCTGGCAGCCCGGCAAAAACTCGACCCAACGGCGGGCCGTCCCGCGCCATGGTATTTTCTGCGCAAGGGAAACCTGGGGGAAGCCCAGAAGGCAATTGACGAGCGCTTACCGAGAGCTCCTGATGACAACGATCTTTTAATGCAAGAGGCTTTGCTTCTGGCCCTCAAAGGAGACTTTCACTCAGCCCAGGAACGAGTTCCCGGAATTCTCTCTAAGATTCAATTGAACAGCCAGAGTCGTCACCATTCTACGTACGATGCCGCATGCGTCTATGCGCTAGCGGGAAACAGCAGCGAAGCGGTCAAGTGGTTGAAGGAAACCGCCGCGACGGGCTTTCCCAACTATCCACTGTTCGAACGCGATCCTTATTTGGATCGCATCAGAAAAGCGCCCGAATTTATCCAGTTCATGGCGAATCAGAAAGCTCAGTGGGAAAAGTATCGACAGGAGTTTGGAGATTAGTCAGCTTAGCCAGGGTGATCACTAGCCACCCTTCGATTTCGTTTAGGGTAATCGTTTCCCACCACCGCTTAGCAGAATTTACCCCGGACTCGGGGGATTAACCGCAAGACTTCCGCCGCCAATTAATCACCACGAACAGCTTGATAAGGTATCCTCGTGCGTTCTCTTTATCTATCGAGAACTGGACCGGAATAGCAAATTACGAAACACGAAACTAACGCGGCGCAGAGTAACCCGGAACTACGTGAACTCAGAGCCAACATACAAATTGCAGTGCCTTTCTCAATACGACCCATCAAACAATCGCTGCATCGAGGCGCGGTCAATTCGTTGCGTTCGAACGCGGCACGCTTCAATATGATACCTCGGGTGAATACGGATTAATAGCGCGGGTTTTGGGTGGCTCCCGAGGTGTAGTTCGGGTTGAGTCGAACACTCTCGAGGTTGTTAGTGCGTGGCGAGAGGCTTTGGTAACTCAGCTTTGAGAGAATTACGCCGGCGGGATGTTTATTCAATCGGTCCTCAACCCACCCAGTCCGTTAAGAACGTGGTCTGGTTAGGAGGGAGTCCATCGCGCTTGCTGCCTGAATGCAGCTTCAGTCTTTTGGGAAATAAGTAACTGTGCCCATGCCCCTATTGCGCTTCCTGCACCAACCGCGCGAACTCGTGTAACTCAACACCGTTCAGATCGGATATGGCCCAATAGTTCATGCCTGAGTTGGTCCAATGCAGCAGGTCATATCCCTGACGTTTCGTCGCGACTTCGCCGCTAGCGTCGCTCTGCTCAGCCGGCCAAATATACAGATTGATGTAATGCTTCTGACGCTGGTAGATAAGCGCGGCGACGGCTCTGTTATTCAGGTACTCCAGCCTGCCGCCGATAAGCGGAAACCCCTGACTGGAAAAGTCCTTCACCGGTGGAGCGAAATCTAATTTGCCGTCGAACCAGGGCTTTACGGTGTGCTGATCCGAAGAGATCACATCGGTCCGATGACTGTCTAACTGCAACGAGCGGACGTGATTGGAAACGATCTCCTGGGCCAGGAGGTCATCTCCGGAAGGACGTAGACCGGGCACGGCCCACCAGATGATGAAGGCCATTAAAAGCACGAATGCCAGTGCAGCTCCGGCCGGCAGCCAGCGCCAGCCGAACGAGCGGTGGCCGGCTTCAGACTTTGCCTCATGCCGCAAGGACGACCGAATGCGCTTTTCCAACCTCGCTGGGGCGGAATGATAGGGCGAGCTATTCTGGAAACCTGAACGCAACGCGATTTGGTTACGATAAACACTCGCGCAGACCTGGCATTCGTCCATATGCTGCTCGACCTCCAAACCTCTGGCCAGATCCAACTCGCCATCTACGTATGGGTGAATCAACTCCTGTGTGGTCTGACAACTCAACTTAAGACCTCCGTTTGCCTGTGACTCGCAAGAATCTGTTGTAGACGCTTACGGGCACGCGCCAGACGAGACATCACCGTGCCGAGCGGCAGATCCGCGACTACCGCAATCTGTTTGTAAGACATCTCCTCGAGCTCGCGCAGCACCAACACCTCACGGAATTCCAACGGCAATTCTTCCACGGCTTGTCTCAGCATTTGCGCATCGGCTTCTTGCAACAGGAGCGCTTCCGGATTCAAATCGTCGCTCTTAACTTCGTACAATTCATCCTCCAGCGGCATATTCAATTCAGGTGAGCGATTGCGCTGCATCCAGGTGAAAGTCGTATTGCGGACGATCCCCAGAAGCCAGGCGCGCCCGTCCGCCCCATGAAATCCGCCGAAAAACCTGAAAGCGCGCAGGTACGCCTCCTGGACCACATCTTCGGCGTCCGCGTCATTGCGCGTCAGCCAGCGCGCCAGGTTATAGGCGGCATCGAGGTGCGGCAAGACTGCTGTCTCAAAACTGGCGAGTTTGGTTTGCCGTTGCAATCTATATTCCTGCTTACTTCACATCACCAACTCTAAGACCGATTTTCGGCCTCTTTTATTCCCGGCTTCGCTGAATTTCTTTTCCGCGAATATTGATCATGGGTAACCATTAGAAGAATGTAAAGAGGCCCGTGAGATAAGCAACGCGATGGAAAAAATGTTTCGAATCGAAATTAGTGTGGTGTCTCAAAGATACGCTCACGAAATGCGCGTTGAGATAAACAAAGGAGCACCAGCCCGCGAGAGTGGGCGGTAGAATTATGGTTACGGATCGGCGACACCATAAATCCGTGACGCGGATCGTCGGGTTAGCGCTGTCGTCCGCATTCGCGGACTTGTGGTATTTGCATGGTGATTCCTGGAGCGTACGCCCCGGGCTTTATGCTGTCGCCTGCTCCGCAGGCTGCATGCCATTGACCTCGCCCTCCGCATTAATCCAAGGCCGCGGGAATATTTGCGAAGCCGACTCGGTATGGCTAGTAGAGGATCTTATGAGAATCGGTAGTTTCTAGTTTGGGAGGACACGAATGAGCAAGTTTGACAGGCGCGGCTTCATAAAACTCGCCGGTTTGGGTGGAGGGATCGTCTTTGCATCAAGTCTGAGTCGTGGCTTGGGGCTTAACGCCCTTGGCTCGGTCGTGGATTATGCAAATGCAGGACTTGAAAACGACTTTTATTTCGTACAGCTCTCGGACACTCACTGGGGCTTTGCCGGCCCAAAGGTGAATCCGGATGCTGAAGGCACTTTAAAGAAAGCGGTGCAAGCCGTGAACAGCCTGGAAGAACAGCCGGACTTCATAGTCTTTACCGGCGATCTCACCCACACCACCGACGACGTGCAGGTCCGCAAAGACCGAATGTCGCAGTTCAAAGAAATTGTTGCCGGGCTGAAAGTCCCGACGGTTCACTTCATGGCGGGCGAACACGACGCTTCGCTTGATCGTGGCGATGCCTATCAGGAGGCATTCGGGAAACTCAACTACACCTTTGACCATAAGGGCGTGCATTTCATTGTGCTCGATAACGTCTCTGATCCGGGAGCAATCGTTGGTGAATCACAGCTCGACTGGCTCAAAGGGGACTTGAAGCAACAAAAGATGGATGCCCGTATCGTGGTATTGACGCACAGACCGCTGTTCGATCTCTATCCCGACTGGGACTGGGCTACCAGGGACGGCTCCGCAGTAATAGATGCGCTGATGCCGCACAAGAACGTGACCGTGTTCTACGGCCACATTCACCAGGAGAACCACCACATGACGGGACACATAGCGCATCACTCGGCAAAGTCACTGATGTTTCCGTTGCCTGCGCCCGGTTCGGTACCAAAGAAGGTACCCGTACCCTGGGATGCGACCGCGCCCTATAAAGGCCTGGGCTTAAGGAGTATCGAAGCTAAGCCAAAACAAGCGAAGTATGAAATCAAAGAACTCAATGTTACTAGAGAGTAAAGTAATGAATCTTAAGAAAAGAGTCTTAATAACCGTCACATTGCTGGCGAGTGCGCTCCTGTCGGGTTTAGTTGTTTACACCAGAGCGAATGCGTTGCCGGTAGAGAGAGTAATTCACATCACGGCAAAGAAGTTCGAATTCAGCCCTGACTCGATCACCTTGAAAAAAGGTGAGCCGGTGGTGTTCGAAATATCTTCCGAAGATCGCAAACATGGATTCAGCCTCCGGGCCATCGGTGTTCGCAGTGACGTGTTGCCCGGAAGGGTCAGCCGTATTCGATTCACGCCTGACAAGACAGGCAAGTTCACCTTTTCATGCGACGTGTTCTGCGGCGATGGTCATGAGGAGATGACGGGAACAGTGGTGGTCACTGAATGAGTACGCGGTTAGTACCGGGAGCGGTTAGCGACCGGGTCTTCAATCCACGCTACGGTCGAGTATGTCAACAAGTAACCCGGTCGCCACCGCTTCCGGTACTGACTGTCATCGCCAAACTCCAATCAGACTAACATGAGAAAAATCCTCTTAGGTGCGGTTCTGACGTTGGCGTTGATGTTGTTGTCAGCTTTTGTGGTGACAAGGCTCGGACTGATGCCGGTAAGCGTGGATGGAACCCATTCACACCTCGAAGCGTGGATCATGTCCATGGTGCTTCATGCGTCTATTGTCCGTCATGCGCCTGGCGAAACGAATCCAGTGCCTCTTAACGAAGACAATCTGAAGGCGGGAGCAGATACATACAAAGCAATGTGCGCGAGGTGCCATAGCACGCCGGCAAATGGTCCTAGTGTTTACGGCCAGTCCTTTTATCCTCCAGCGCCAAGATTACCGGAAGGAATGTCCAACTACACAGATTCGCAACTCTTCTGGCTCATAAAGCATGGGATAAGAAATACAGGAATGCCTGCCTGGGGAAGCATGTTGTCGGACGAGGAGATTTGGCAAATCGTGAGTCTGCTCAAGAACTCACGGGATCTCCCCCCTCAATCGAGGCCGAGTGGGGTGCTCCCAAGACAAGGTCTGCTCAATAGGACTGGTCAGCCTGCGGAGCAGGGGTCAGCGTAGAGCCGCGCGACACTGGCAGCCGCTTTGTCGCAGGAGTCCCGGACGACAGCGACCCGGTGTGGTCGCCCGACGGGCGGCGCTTGACGCTCTCTGGACGGGAAGGGTTGATCGTAAACGGATGACCATCAAGCTTTGGCAGCGGTCTACACTCGAATATCTGACGCCTACCTGGCACCGGGACCTTCGAAGATAATCCGGCCGTGGTGCAGCATCCACAATCTTTGTGCTCACCAAACGCAGCCTATCGCCTTCGTCGTCTATTTTTATTTGATCGGCCTTAATGTGGTCGCCTTTTCTCGGATCGGGCCAGACGGCAGCGATGTACTTTGATGAGAGAAAAGCGTACCTCCTCGGTCCGGTGCGTGACCCAGATGGAACTGACGCCGCGCACATCATGGAGTTTCAGCGCGAGTTCACAAATCGTTCCCGCCGTCGGCGGATCGAGTCTTCGGTTCATCAAAGAAGACGGCTCCTCCGATTGCAGCGTGTAGTGCAGAGACTGACAACGCTGTAGGCCTAATTGCGATAGCAGAATCATAGCTGGCCCTATACATTGTGCGCTCCGGGGGCTGTATCCCCACAAGGGACACAAAAACCCCGACGTTATGAGGTCCTGTACTGGAACCAGCCTGCGATGACCGGGCTTCGTCGTTAGCGCCGCCAGCAACAGCCAGGGTGGCTCCTCATTAACAACACCGGACTTTCGGGGGTCGGATACTGCAAGAGGAAGTGATCTTACTGGCGGAAAAGAACGCCGATACTCATCTATACGTCGCGCCCGTACGCTCTACCTAAGGCAACAAGGTTTTGATCTGATTGGTGATCGGAAGGATCGGTAGAGTGACACACAGAGTAATTGCCACGATTCACTTCAATACTGGCAGATATGGTAGCACCCTTCGAACGCGCATTCGACTTTGCGGAATTTGCCAAGCTAATGCAGGATTTTGACAGATCTCGCAAGTCGTCCATCAAAGACCCAACGCCTTTTTATTATGTGATCTATTCTTTGGATAATCCGGCTGAAGGAACAGAGCTGTGCCTGTTCTTCCATGAAGTTGACCTTATCGCGCGAGATGAAAGATGAAGCGGCACCCGAATATATTGTTCGGTGTCTGACGCTGATTTTAATGCAAGACTCTGTGTCAGAATAGAATCGGTGATTGAACCCAACCGCGACAGAGTTCTTAACCCGCGTGCCCTCCGCCTTCGCGCTTTAGCAACCGTAACCTACGCATCAACCTTTACAGCCGGAACTCAGGGGGTTAGAATGCCAGAGCTGAAGACGCTCGCCTCAGGGACCTAAGCATGCCACAAAGGTTCTGTGTCTCCGAGATCAGCGATGCTCGGAGTCCCTTCAAATAATCTTCTACAAAAGCCGCCCCAAGTTACCGAAGGTGTATCAGGGAGCCTAATGAAACGTCACCGAACGATTTTATTCGTTGCAATTATTGCTCTGACATTGTTAGTCGCGTCGGCCGGAACTTACTTTCCGTCATGGCTAACACAACGCACATCCGCGAAGATCAGTAAAGGGGCTCCCAAAGTACGCCCAGTGGCCGGGGCGCGATCACGAGTTGCGGACGGGTTGAATCAGAAGGGCCGCTTGAAGCTGGAGGACGACGGCAATTCTGATGTGCGCGGCGCTGATCGCGAGGGATTGGAAGCAGAGCTTTTCGTGAATCCGCCGGCGCCTTTGGAAAGAGCAACGGCGACCGCTACGTCGTCTGCGACGCTCAGGGTAACGCCCAACAATGGTAACGGCCAGGATCCGGGCGGGACGCAGGAAGGGCGTCTCCAAAGCAAGGGCCTGACAGCGCAAGGTCGCGGCGAAGGCGACAACGCCAGCCATAAACCCAAAGAAGAGCGTCTGACCAGGGCGCACCCGTTCAACGGCGACCTTCGCGCGCTCCCCTATCGCAAACCTGTGATGCGCGAGCGGACCGAACTCGAGGAGCCGGAACCAAATCCGACGTACGCTCCGGGCCCGCCCGCCACGGCGCCGTCTGCGCCTGAGATAGGCGGGCCAAGCGCGCCCGCGCCTGCGCCGCTCAACGTCTTTGACGGTCTGGACCGCTTCAACTGGGGCGCCGGTAGTCCTCCTGACACGAACGGCGACGTCGGTCCCAACTACTACATCCAGACCGTAAACACTTCGATAGGCGTTTACCGCAAGTCCGATGGATTTCGCGAGGCCGCGTTTACCTTCGACACCTTTATGAGTCAGGGCAGCTTCGGGAATTTATGCGATACCAACAACTTCGGCGATCCGGTCGTCCTCTACGACACGTTCGAGGATAGGTGGATCATCAGCGACTTCGCGTTCTTGACTGATATCAGCGGCAATGTCCTCGCGCCGGCGTTCCAGTGCATCGCCGCCTCGAAGAGCGGCAACCCGGTTACCGGGGGTTGGAACTTCTACTCGATTCAGATCTCGGACAGGCTGGACGATTATCCTAAGTTCGGCATCTGGCCGGACGGCTTGTACATGTCGGCGAACTTGTTCTCCTTCGGCGCTGGCTCGACGTTTCAGGGTGTGCGCGTATGGGCATTCAATAAGGCGCAGATGTATGCCGGAAGCCCGACCGTCAAGGTGGTGACATTTGACATAGGGGGCGGCGATTTCACGGTCATACCCAGCAATGCCCGGCTTCAGACCGGCACTCCGCCGGTCGGGCGTCCTAATCTCCTCATCTCCACCCAGCTGTTCCTCAACGCGGTGACCGTCTATAAGTTCCACGTCGATTGGAACAGCATTTCGCTGTCGACCTTGACCGGTCCCGATATTCCGATCTCTGCGACGAGCTGGCCGGCTTTTGCCGCCGGGGTGCCGCAGCAGGGCACGGCAACCCTGCTCGACTCACTCTCCAATCGAGCGATGGTGCAGAACCAGTACACGAACATGAGTGGCGCCGAGTCGCTCTGGGCCACGCACACGGTGCGCCGGGCCGCAGGCGGGTTTGCGGCACCTCGCTGGTACCAGGTGAACGTCAGCGGCGGAACGGTCGCCGCCGCCATCCCGCAGGCAGCGACGTGGGACCCCGATGGGGCGAATGTGCTCCATCGGTGGATGCCCAGCTTGGCCCTGGACCGTGCGGGCAATATGGCTATTGGTTATAGTACGTCGAGCAGTAGCAGTTTTCCGTCCATCAAGTATGCCGGTCGCCTCGCCATCGATCCCGTCAACACGTTCAGCCAAACTGAGCAGACTTTTTTTACCGGAACGGCCTCGCAAACAGGGAGCACTCGCTGGGGCGATTACAGTGCAATGACGCTGGACCCGGATGGCTGCACATTCTGGTACACAAATGAATACGCCAACCCGGCCGACCAGACTTTTAATCACCGTTGGTTGACCAAGTTCGGCTCCTTCCGATATGCCGAATGTACTCCGGTGGGGGCCGGCGGCACGGTGTCGGGCACGGTCACTAACAGCGCCACAACCAATCCGATTAGCGGCGCGACTGTGGAGTTGGGGAGCAGAACGGCGATCACCGACCCCAGCGGCGCTTACACGTTCTCAAATTTACCGGCGGGTACTTATCCAACCATCACCGCCAGCTTCGCGGGTTTCGGTTCAGCTGCGGCGACCAGCATCGTTGTGAACGATAGCGCGATCACGACGCAGAATTTCTCGCTCACCGTTGCGCCAACGAGTGCTTGTCTTGCGGATACGACGACAGCTGATTTCCAGAATGGCGTACCGACGAGCGTTGACCTGACCACCAGCTCGGGCGATGTCATTCTTCTAGACGCTCCGGCCGTTGACCAACAGAACACGACTCTCGGTAACAACGGCGTCGGCATCACGACGACGACCTTCGGCGGACAGACGTTCACCCCCGCCGTCACCGGCAAGCTTGCGAAGGCCGATATCAACTTGTTCTGTTCCGGCTGCTCCGGCACGCCGCCGAATCTTACTCTCTCGCTCAGAGCCACGAGTGGCGGCTTGCCTACGGGGGCCGACATTGTATCGGCGACAATCCCCGGTTTTTTAAGCGGCGCCGCGGTCTTCTACACCGGGACCTTTGCCAGTCCGCCAACTCTGACGGCCGGCACGCAATACGCGTTGGTGATACGGCCGAATACGACCCCGACGGGAACTTACGCGATCACACGAAGCGGTACTTCAACACTCGGCGCCGACGTGTACGCGGGTGGAACTCGCGTCTCGGGCGCGACCAGTGGAACGGTCTGGTCAATTCCGACGACCGGTGGGGTTACTACGGATGCAGGTTTTCGCGTCTACATAGACACCGGGTTCACCGCATCCGGCAATCTCATCTCCGGCGCAAAGGATGCCAACCCGGCTGCCGGTCAAGTGCCCCGCTGGCTAACACTATCGTGGACTGCGACGACTCCGGCGAACACGACCGTTCAATTTCAGGCGGCGGCCAGCAACAGCATCGACGGCCCGTTCAGCTTCATTGGCCCAGACGGAACCGGCTCTACTTTCTTTACTACCAGCGGCGCGTCGCTCTCTCAGTTCAAGGGCTTCCGCTATCTGAAGTACAAAGCTTTACTGAGTACCACCGACAGCACCGCGACGCCGACCTTGAACGACGTCACAGCTTGTTTCGACAACGATACGCCGGCGATCACGGCCGCCGCGCCGCTTTCAAGACAACAGGGCTCTGCCCCAATCAATTCACAAATAGCAACCGTCAGCGATCCAGGCCAAGCCGCCAACACGCTTACGGTGACTTCCACACCATTGACCGGAGCTGGCGTCACCATCAACAACTTCAGCATTGACGTGGCGGGCAACGTCACGGCAGATATCGCAGCGAGTTGTGGGGCTACTAACTCGACGTTGACGCTGACCGTAACAAACAGCGGTGGTGGGACTGCGACCGGCACCTTAACGGTCAACGTCTCGGCCAGTGCCACGCCAACGATCACACCCGGCGGTCCGACGACCTTCTGCGCCGGAGGCAGTGTAACGTTGACCTCGAGCAGCTCGATCGGCAATCAGTGGTATCTGGATGGCAATCCGATCGGTGGTGCAGTTGCCCAGCAGTACATCGCCACAGCATCCGGCGGCTACACCGTCACGGAGAATGGCTGTGCCAGCACTCCCTCAGCAACGACGACGGTGACTGTCAATCCCATTCCGGCAACACCGACGATCACGCCGGACGGTCCGACGACGTTCTGCGCGGGTGGCAGCGTGACGCTCACTTCGAGCAGCGCCAGCGGCAATCAGTGGTATCTCAATGGTAATCCTATCGGCGGCGCGACGAATCAGGCGTATATTGCCACGGCGGCAGGCGACTACACCGACATAGTCACCACCAGCGGCTGCGCCAGTGGTCCATCAGCCGCGACAACGGTGACTGTCAATCCGATCCCCGCAACACCGACGATCACGCCGGAGGGTCCGACAACCTTCTCCGTCGGCGGCAGCGTGACGTTGACGTCAAGCAGCGCCAGCGGGAACCAGTGGTATCTGAACGGCAATCCGATTGGCGGGGCGACGAACCAAAGCTACGTTGCGACCGCCTCGGGCGACTACACCGTCACGGTGACGACTCTCGGTTGCACCAGCGCGCCCTCGGCAGCGGTAACGGTAACAGTGAATCCGTTCTTCCCGCCCACGATCAGTAAGCTCTTCCTGCCCGGCACAGTGGCTCCGGATGGGACAACTTTATTGAGCTTTACTATCAGCAATCCAAACAGCGATCCGAATACGAACATTACGCTAAACGGGATCGCGTTCACTGACAATTTGCCGGCGGGCCTGGTGATAGCGTCTCCCAACGAGCTTACTAACGACTGCGGCGGCACAGTTGCCGCGACTCCGGGCTCATCCTCTATTAGCCTGTCCGGGGGCACGTTGGCTCCGGCGCCACCGGACTCTTTGGCTGCAAAATTAAGAACTCAAGCATCATCGGATCCCGCGGCAGGCACCTGCTTTATTACCGTAAAGGTAAAGGCGCCCGGCTCTTTGGGAACGCTGAACAACACCACGGGAACAATCACCGCTAACGAGACCGGGCCGGGCACCACGAGCAATACGGCGAGTCTGACGGTGATAATGCCGCCGCTCGCACCAACCATCGCCAAAGGATTCGGCGCTGCCAGCATCCTGCTGAATGGAACTACTTCTCTCACTTTCATGTTCACCAACCCAAACTCCAACGTGACGTTGATGAACGTTTCAGCGAGTGACATTTTACCCACGGGCCTCGTGATAGCTAACCCAAATAATCTGGCGGGCAGTTGCGCGGCAGATATTTCCGCCAACCCCGGCAGCAATACAATCGGGATCACGGCGTTGAACTTGCCCGCTTCCAGTTCCTGCTCCTTCTCTGTCAACGTGACCGGAACGATTCAGGTTTTGAAAGGGAACCAAACAATCACGTTTGGCGCTTTGACGGACAAAAGCTTTGGCGATGTGGATTTCTCAGTAAGCGCCACCACGACTTCAGACTTGACTCCGGGCTTTAGTGCCAGTGGACAATGCACGATGACCGGGACCATTGTTCACTTGACTGGCGCCGGCTCATGCACGATCACCGCGTCGCAGGACGGCGACGGCAACTACAACCCAGCAGCGAATGTGATCCAGTCATTCAACATTGCGCAAGCTGCGACCTCAACGGCGCTTTCATCATCAGTCAATCCGTCGGACATAGGACAGAACGTAACCCTTACGGCTACGATTACGCCGCCATCGAACACGAGCACGCCGACTGGGACAGTGCAGTTCAAGGATGGTGCCAATAATCTCGGCAGCGCGCTCAACTGTGTCGCCGGCGGAGGAAATACTTGCTCGGCTCAAATTTCAATTTCAACTTTGACTACCGGTGCGCATGCGATTTCAGCAGTCTACGGCGGAGACGCAAACTTCGCTGGTAGCTCAGGCTTGCTCTCAGGTGGGCAGGTCGTTACCAGCCAGCCGGCGCTGCTGTTAATCCTGGATGAATCAGGCCCTGATCCTAATCAGGCGGCAGCGCTTGATTCATTGTTATTGCTCAGAGATCCTTTTCCGGTTCACAGTGTCGCCGCGTGGTTAACTTTTGGACCTGATCGAAACACCAGAGTGATGGTGTTTGTCGCGAACCTGCAACTGAGCCCAGGGGAAACAGCTTCCGCGGTGGTAGTCAATCTGATCGACAGTAACAGCCAAAGCTATGACGTGGCGACGGATGACATGCGACTTGATCTAATCACCGGCTTTGCCCAGGTAACCTTCAGGTTACCGGATACCCTGTCCCTCGGCGCCTGTACCGTCAAAGTAAAAGCACACGGCCAGGTCAGTAACTCGGCGATTATTCGAATCGGGCCTTAGACGAAAACAGTTCAATGTTCTGCATTAAGAAAGAATGTGTTTGGCTAGTCAAGATCAAGCAGTTGAATCCTGCGCAGATGACGCCCACCTTCGAACGGCGTCTCGAGCCAGATGCGCACGATCTCCAACGCGGCCTCCTCCGTAATCATTCGCTGACCGAGCGAGATTACATTGGCATCGTTGTGCTGACGTGCCAGGCGCGCTGACTCAATATTCCAGCAGAGAGCGCAACGCACGCCTTTGACACGATTGGCAGCCATCGCTTCACCATTCCCCGAGCCGCCGAGGACGACGCCGCGCTCCGCCTCGCCACCAGCGACGGCAAGAGCTACCGGACGGATGAAGAGAGGGTAGTCGACCGGCACTTCCGAATCGGTGCCAAAATCACCGACCGCATGTCCTAATCCGTCGAGGAACTGCTTGATTTTCTCCTTGTACTTAAATCCAGCATGGTCTGAGCCGATTGCGATCTTCATTTGAAGTTCCTATCTTTCATCGTTAGCTTAAGTTTGTTCCGCCTAATGAGCGTCATAGATATCGAGAGGCCCTTCCGAGATCCACTTTTCCTGGATGTCTCGACGGCACCAATCACCGTTGTATAAAGCTACCGCATTATCAAATCTTGCGGTGAGATGAGTCCCAGTTCTTAAATTCTCTGCAAGACGCGCGTAATTGCAAGAGACCGCCTTACACATGTCTCCGAACACTGTTACCCATGTGTCCGTCTGAACATGTGAAAGCCTGTGCCAACAGCCCCGGAAAGCAGTATCATTCAAATCATAAGCGCTTAAGGCGCGTAATAAAAACCCGAGGGCGAGAGACCCCATGCCCCAGTCTTTAACGTCGATCCAACCGCAGGGAGGTCTGAACAAGGTCATCAGTCCTTAGTTTGTGCCTTGACGATATCAAGCGAGCGCAAAGGCTCGGTCGACGCGCCGGTTAGAGAGGAGTATTAATTGCGACATTGAAAACAAGCAAACCATTTCTTCTTGCCGCTCTTACAGCCCTTATGGGTGTTTCCGTCGTGCGGGCGCAAGAGATGCACCGGCACGACTCTTCAGAGGAACTCGGACGAGTAAATTTCCCGGTATCATGTACCGGGGCCGCTCAAAAACAATTCAATCGCGCAGTCGCCTGGCTCCATTCCTTCGAGTATGAAGAGGCTGAAAAGGCGTTTACCGAAGTTACCGTCACTGACCCGCGGTGCGGGATGGGCTACTGGGGCATTGCCATGAGCAATTACCATCCCATCTGGGCCCCGCCAACCACGGCAGAGTTGCAGAAGGGATTGAGCGCAGTGAAAAACGCAAAGGCCGTGGGCGCACGAACCCAGCGCGAGCGAGATTACATCGCGGCGATCGAGGTTTTTTACAAAAACGCTGACAAGCTCGATCATCGAACACGCACGTTCGGTTACAGCAGAGCGATGGAGCAGCTTTACCAGCGCCATCCGTCAGACCGTGAAGCCGGTGTGTTCTATGCGTTGACGCTTATCGCGACGGGGATGATGGCAAATGACAAGAGCTATGCAAGGGAAAAGAAGGCCGCTCAAATTTTGAATCGCGTTCGCGCGCGCGAGCCTCAACATCCGGGGGTCGCTCACTACCTGATTCACAGCTACGACTATCCGGCTTTAGCGCGTCTGGCGCTGCCTGCCGCGCGGAGCTATGCGAAGATCGCGCCTGCATCGGCCCACGCTCAGCACATGCCTTCACACATTTTCACGCGATTGGGTTTGTGGCAGGAAGCGATCCGCTCAAACCTCGATGCCGAGGCGGCGGCGAAGGCTTATGCAGTCAGAAACCATCTGTCCGGCGTTTTTGATGAGCAGTTTCACGCGATGGATTATCTTGCTTATGCGTACCTTCAAGGCGCGCAGGATAAGCAAGCCCGTGGGGTGCTCGATGAATTGAACAAGATTCAGAGAGCTGAGCCCGAGACCTTCAAGGTGGCCTATGCCTTCACCGCGATACCCGCACGCTATACGCTCGAACGGCGGCGATGGGACGAGGCGGCCAGGTTGACCTTGCCTCCGGGGAGTTTGGGAGCGCTTCCCTGGCAGCGCTTCCGCTGGGCCGCAGCCAGTATTCATTTTGCGCGTGCGATTGGTTCGGCGCGCACCGGTGATACGGTGTCAGCGCGCCAGGACGTCGAGAAGCTGGCCGCCATCCAGCTGGCTCTGGTTGAAGTCAAAGGCGATTATGATTGGGCCAAACAAGTTGGTATTCAACGTCAGGCGGCGTCGGCCTGGCTGGCGCATGCAGAAGGAAAGGATGTTGAGGCTCTGCGACTGATGCGCGCGGCTGCTGATCTGGAAGATGCCACCGAAAAGCATCCGGTCACGCCCGGTGCGATTCTTCCGGCGCGCGAGATGCTGGGCGATTTGCTGCGCGAACTGAATCAGTTGCCTCTGGCGCTGAAAGAGTACGAGACTGTGCTCAAGAGTTCACCGAACCGCTTCAATAGTGTCTATGGAGTAGCGCGTTCCGGGAACTCTCTGGAGACCATAAGAAGGCCAGGGCTTACTATGCGAAATTGGTAGCTCTTGGGAACCAATCAGACGGTTCCCGGCCTGAGCTTCAGCAGGCAAGAAAATATTTAGCGAAGCGATAATGGTGCTTGAATCGCGTTCGCATGTGTCCTTCTTGGCTGATACGTAAGCGGCTATGTTAAATTCATCAACATGAAAATCGATCGTCGCGGCTTCCTGGCAGCTTCGTCGTCGGCATTGGTGTTGGCGAAAAGCCAATTATCACCGGCGGCACATACTCAACTCTCTGAAAGCTCAGACCCGCTTGAGAGCAATGGAAGAATCGGGGGAAGAGTCGAAGGAAGAGAGATCGCGGTCTATACCACGGCTGATAAGAGTAATTACCGGCTCTCTGCTACAGACACACTGGTCTTCAAACATCTGGGTCAGCCACTGGAGACTCAGATCTGTGTCTTCGTCGATCCCGCAAAGAAATTTCAAACCATATTAGGCATTGGCGGCGCCCTTACCGATGCTTCTGCCGAGACGTTTGCAAAACTGCCGCCAGCGAAACAGGAGGAAATCCTAAAGGCCTATTTTGATGTCAGCACCGGCATAGGTTACACGTTGGCCAGAACCAACATTCATAGTTGTGATTTCTCGAGTGGCAGCTATACCTACGTAAAGGAAGGCGACAAGGAGTTGCGCTCCTTCAGCGTCGACCATGACAAGCAGTTTCGGATTCCCTTTATAAAACAAGCGCTGGCCGCGGCCGGAGGGAAACTAAGCATCTTTGGCAGTCCCTGGAGTCCACCGGCCTTCATGAAGAACAACAACGACATGCTTCACGGTGGAAGATTGAAACCGGAGTTTTATCAATCCTGGGCCAACTACTTCACCAGGTTCATCAAAGCCTATGAGAGAGAAGGCATTCCTATCTGGGGGATTACCATTCAAAACGAACCCATGGCCACGCAAAGATGGGAATCGTGTATTTATTCGGCGGAGGAAGAAAGAGATTTCTTGAAAAACTATCTCGGCCCGACGATCAAAAGGGAACGGCTGGGTGATAAGAAAATAATTGTCTGGGATCACAATCGTGACCTCGTTTACCAACGGGCCAGCACTATCCTAACTGACCCTAAAGCCGCGCAGTATGTGTGGGGCATTGGTTATCACTGGTATGAGCCATGGAGCGGCGGCGAGCCGATGTTCGATAACGTCAAGCTCGTCCATGAGTCTTTCCCGGATAAGAATCTGATCTTCACTGAAGGCTGCAGTGATTCCTTCAATCCTCAAAGACTTAGCGATTGGAAATTAGGCGAACTGTACGGACGTTCAATGATCAATGATTTCAACAGTGGCACCGTCGGCTGGACGGATTGGAACATACTGCTGGATGAAACTGGCGGGCCAAATCACGTCAAGAATTTCTGCTTCGCGCCAGTTCACGCCGATACAAAGACGGGTCAGTTAACCTATACCAACTCGTACTATTACATTGGACACTTTTCTAAGTTCGTCCGCCCGGGGGCGAAGAGAATCGCCAGCTCGCCCAGCCGGAGCCCGCTGCTTTCAACTGCCTTCATCAATCCTGACGGAAAAGTGTCGGTGGTGGTGATGAACAAAAGCGATCAGAAGATTTCCTATTATCTTTGGCTCGACGGCCAGGCTGCGGAAGTCAACAGCCTGCCCCATTCCATTCAGACGCTGGTGTTCTCAATATCCTCCTGAAAGTTTAGGTTAGACGCCCGAGCCTCGTTACGGCTTGGCCGGCGTTGGCCAACTGGTAACCTATTTTTCAGTATCATCGCCGTCTTCTTTTTGCCTTCGCGTTTGTGTTCTTCGTCTTTTGCGATTTGCTCTTCGCTTTCGCGGTGTTGTTCGTCAGGTGGTGCGCTTCCTTAACGGGCGTGGTGGCTTCGTCCAAAGAAGCGGTAATCAGTTCGTCGCTCGGTCGCACACCATCGATGAAGGCAAACACGTGGTAATTGGCGCTCCGCTCGCGAATCACTTCAATCCGCCCCTCGTCCTTCATGCGAGCGAGTTCGGTCATCAGGAAAGACTGTTCCGCGGCACTCATATAACGATAGTCGATGTCGAATGCCAGGCCCGTCGAGTGTGGTGGCGTGTCGATGAGTACCGCATTCCGGTTCACCTTGTTCAATGCATGCTGGTATTGTTCCGGTCTGACCAGCGAACTTACAGGCAAAGGACGATCAAACGTGCGGTGATAACCGGCGGCTATCTCTTCCAGGACTTTGAAGGCTTCAGGCCTCAGCGACCTGAGCAAGCTGAGCTTCATCGCCTGGCGATCAGATGGGTTGTCGAGGTCATAGGTCCGTCTGCCGAAATTCTTTGCCAGCGATTGTAGCGACTCGTAATCGCGGAACAATCTCTGGCGACTGTCCTGCTGTCCGTAGAATTGATCGAGCGAGGCCTTCTGTTCATCCGTCGATTTCAATTCCTGCTGCCGCGCCGTGACTTGTTTTTGCAGCTCCCTTTGTTGAATGCGGTCGCGTTTCCGGAGCGCGCCCAACTGAACTTTCAACTTCGCAAGCGCGCTCTGCAGGTTCGCGCGCGTCGCGTCGAGCCTCTGATACTCATCGCGTAGTTGCGCTTCGTCATAGAGTCCGATGCTTTGATCGTTTTCGTATCGGCTGAAAGCGCCGTCGTCTGCTTTGGCGCCCACACCAAACAGCACGTAGGTATCAGTAACCTCCGGGACCGTTACCATTTCGCCGCGCTCGATCATCGCTGCGAGATCTACAAAGTCCTGACTACTCTGGATATTGTGTTTCTTAACCTCCGCGACCTGGGTAGCCAGGAACCAGTGCCTGTCCTCGTAATGCCGCAGCTCTGGCGGCACTTCGGCTGCGGCCTTTCCGTTGGCCGGTTCGACTCGATCCTCTTTGACTTTCTCTATCGCCTGCGCCCACGCATCAGCGTTCGTACTGCCTGGAAGGTTAGATAAGGCGTTCGCCGATTGGCCGTGCCGCTTTTGAACAGTAAAGTGCAGCAGCCCCCACACGGCGACGCCCGTTACGGCACTTGCAAGGATAAGAAGGACGACCCTGATAGTTTTGTTCATGAACAAAAGACGGAAGAACACTAGATGAGTCGTAGACGCCGCGGCTCATCAAGATTGCGGAGGAGTTTATGCAAATCTCGGGCAACGAGTCACGGGCCAACGAATCCGGGCACCGAGTGCTTTCCGTTAAGAGAATGCGTCACGAAAAGAATGCACGTTGAGATCGGATTTCTGTTTCGATTCTGGACAATCTGCCGTCGTTTAGATAGTAACGCAACGGGGGAGTAGCTCGACAGTCAGCGCGGGACACAATCAGTAATTTTGATTTTGAGCCCTGAATGAAGGGGTGGAATAATCGTAACGGTGTTCGCTTCTTATTCCCGCGTCTTCGGCGCTCACTCTTACAGAGATGGTGCGGACTTCGAAGATGTTTGCTTCTTTCCGTACCGAGCGGTGATCAGCCGGACGTAATTGCGAGTCTCTTCGTAAGGCGGCACAGTGTAACCGTGCTTTATGACGGCATTCTCTCCGGCGTTATAGCCGGCCAGCGCCAGATCGATCCGTCCATTGAACATCTGCAGCAAGTCTTTCAGATAGCGCGTGCCGCCCATGATGCTTTGCGCGACGTCATAGGGATTCGCCACTCCGTATCGAGCGGCCGTCCCCGGCATAAGTTGCATCAGGCCCTGCGCGCCTTTCGGGCTGGTGGCGATCGTGCTGAACTTCGACTCCTGGGACATCAGGCAGAAGATCAAATAGGGATCGACACCGTACTTATTCCCATAGAAGCGGACAAGGTTGTCGACTTTGTTATTACGCGTGGTCCAGGCAACATCCGAAAGCCGAGGCGTAATCTCTGCTGCAATTGTCGTCGGCTTATTGGCCGCGGCGATCTGGTTCCGAGCTTCCTCGACCTTGGCGCGGGCATCAGCCAAATCCTTGTCACTCTTCTCCAGCTCGACGCGAGAGATTAGTCCTCCACGATAGAGTCCTTGCGCTTGATTATTCTGTTGTTCAAGCTTTTGAACCTGGATTTCGTAGAGTGTTTCCAGATTGTTGAGAGTCTTCTTGTAATCAGTCGATATATTGCTGGGGGCGGTGCTGTTATTCGATTTTTTTCCGGGCGTTGAGGCTGTCTCCGGTAATTGGGTCGTGGCGCCAGCAGCAGACTGATCGGTCTTTCCCGCCACTGAACTTCCGCCTGTAGCAGCGGGGCTGGCACCTGCGATTTGCTGCTTAAGAGTCAGCCGATCCACGACCGTTCCTGCCTGAGACACCGGCGCAACATTCGCGCCCTTCTTCTGCGCGGTGGCTGTCACGGCGAAAAACGAACAAGTGAGAATCACCGCAAACACACGTAGAATCACTGAGGATTGATGGAACTTTTGCTGCATGGATTACTTGTGACTTCCTATTATCCAGGACACCGCTCGGCTTCTGTCGGTTACCCTATGAGGAGAAGCAAAGCAGCCTTATTGGTTAATCTGTTCAGATGCATTTTCGCGCCGATTTACTGCCTCAGCCCTGCAGGGAATGAGGCCTCGCGCGTAAGCATATGGCGGTGATAGGGGG
>WNFR01003797.1_pt1 | contig 21345 bp, 17 predicted proteins | sample 5400221 | NCBI WGS metagenome assembly WNFR01 (sample SAMN13153357, study PRJNA577476) | soil metagenome | isolation source: 40 cm soil under Madrone tree | place: USA:California | collected 2016-06-14 | reverse complement strand
TGGCTGCATTGCGGACAACTCAGCGCAAGCTGCACCTCGCCTTGCGGATCGAGTTCCGACATCCGTTCCGACAGGGCCGTGACCGTGTCCTCCGGCAACTGATCGGCTCCGACAGGCCGGCCGCAGGATTTCGCGCTCAGAACGCATCTTTGAACGAGGCGACGTTTCCCGGTCGCGATGTCGTCACCGGGTGCAAGGCTTGCGAGGTCATTGCTGTTTGGCAGACGGAAATTGATTTCGTAGTTCCCGAATTTTGCAGCGCAGGTTTCGGGAACTTCTGACCCTGGCACTGTCTGAACCTCAGAAACGGTGAAACTCACTTCGATTGATTGGCCACACGCTGGACAATCAGCTCGGCCAGCGATGCGCGAACCAAAGAGGTTTCCTCGCAACTCTAGCAGGCGCGCGTCGCGCTCGCCGATTTTCAACTCGGCCAAATCCTCTGGTTTTTCCTCGCTGTGGCCGAGCTTCAGCAGCGAGAGGGCGCGATCCATCGGCGAGTGGGAGCGCCCGCACTCCCAGACATTCAGCAAATCGGCGGCGGTGGGCGCATATCCCATGTGGAGATCACGCTGGCTCGGTGAAGCTAGCCTCCGTCGGCTCGGTCACGCCGGATTCACGTTCCCAACCCTCGTTCTCCAGTTTAAGATGCTGGATGGCAACGGCGTTGGCGTTGGCGTCGAGGTCAGGCAGGGCTTGAAACTCGGAAACCCAACAGCGAAAGACGTTGTAGGCGATCGCCACCTGGCCGGCCTCGTTGTATACCTCGATGCGGATGTTCTTGCGAAAGTCCTTGAGCGAAACCTCGCTGCCGAGAATGGACTGAAAGTTCCAGACCTTGTTGGCCCATTGCTCGAAGTCCTGGTCGTGGGTGACACCGCGTTCAAGCGTGATAGCTTCGTACTCGGTGCGGCCGGGCGATTTGCGACTACTGCTGGGGTCGCCGCCCTCGCGGTGCTTGACTACTTCAGTGGTGCGTTTCAAGCCACTGACTTTGCTGACCCCAGCGACGTAATTCGGACTCTCTCCGAATTTTACGCGGAACTTGAAATTCTTGTACGGGTCGAACCGTTGTGCGTTGACGGGGAATTGGGGTATAGCCATAAGAATCGCCTCCTCTAAGTCTGAATTTGTCCGGCGATTTGCTGAATCTTGATGACAACGAACTCAGCCGGCTTGAGCGGCGCAAAGCCCACGACGATGTTCACGATACCCAGGTTGATGTCGTTTTGGGTCGTGGTTTCCTTGTCGCACTTGACGAAATAGGCCTCGCGCGGCGTTGAGCCTTGGAAGGCGCCCTGGCGAAAGAGATTCTGCATGAACGCGCCGACGTTGAGCCGTATCTGGGCCCAGAGTGGCTCGTCATTCGGCTCGAACACCACCCACTGCGTGCCGCGATACAAACTCTCTTCAATGTACAGCGCGAGCCGCCGGACCGGAACGTATTTGTATTCGTCGGCGAGTTGGTCGGCACCGCGTAGTGTCCGCGCGCCCCACGCAACCCTGCCATTGACGCCAAATGAACGTAGCGCATTAATTCCAATCGGGTTGATCACGCCATTCTCATCGTCGGTAAGATTAACTTCCAGCGCTTGGATTCCGTTTAACGCGGCATCGAGCCCGGCCGGCGCTTTCCAAACACCGCGGGTGGCATCCGTGCGCGCCATGACTCCGGCGATGATGCCGCAAGGGACATAGGTCTCAATTTGGCCGTTGCTCAGCGGATTCGGCTTCCGGACGCGAGGGAAATAGATCGCAGCGTTCCGAGCCTCCAGACCTGACAGGTTCAGCGCGGCCAGCTTATCGCGAGCGTGCGAAGTAAACAACGGATCCTCGCTCCAGTCTGTGGGGGAATCGACAATAAGCATTGCGCGCCGCCGCACGCAGTAGGTCAGGGCTGAAGAATACACAGACGGATCGGTATCGCCATCAGGTGAGTCGGGTGGGATGCATAGCAGGTTGATCAGGTCGGTTTTGTCCAGTGCATTCAAACCGGTTTTGTCGGTTCCCGAGCCCATGTAATCTCCGGCAGCGAGTGGGTTGTCTATGGTGACTTTGTCCGCATCCGCGACGCCGACGGAGCGAGGGTCAGCCTGATCGGGATTGCTTGGAAATGGTGGGATTTTCAGCTGGTCAGGTGTCAGGCCGTCATCAGTAGCCTTGGGTCGTGCTGCGGGTAGATCGCCAGTCACTCGGACCAAGCTGGACTGCGCAACCAATATGTTATCGAGTCTTCGCGAGCTATCCTTGACTGACACGTTGCGAAATATCTCCATAGTCCCTGTCGCAACGTTCTTAACGGTCACGTTGAAGAGGTCGTCTTTAGCCAGGTTCAGGCGCTTCAGGAAGTCGTTGTCTGTCGTAACGTCATAGTCAACGCGTGCCCGCAAGTTGTTTCCCCAATCTCCTTCATTAGCTGCTTCCAAGGTCAATGTATCGAGCGTGACCTTCGCCTTCGTATTTGTAATTGCTGCCGCAGCGGCATCCTTTTGGAGATCCGCGACCGTCGCTGCTGCGTTGTTTTTTAGCGCGGCGTCAACGGCATCGGACACCGCCTTAGCCGCGGCTTTCTCGGCTGCGCTCTTAGTATCATCGTCTTGGATTTTCTTACTTTGCGCGTCGGCCGCTGCTTGAGCCGCAGCGGCATCGGCACCAGCGGTTGCGGCCACGACGGATTGTGCGGCCGCTTCAGCGGCAGCTTGATCAGCAGTTGTGCGGAAGAAGGGGTTAAACAGCCGAACGATCACGGCTTGCCTGCCACCATTTTGATAAAAGTCGCTGATGGCGTAAGACATCGGGTATTCAGTGTTTAGTCCGCCGAATATCCGCTCAAAGTCGCCGAACGCGTTGATTATCACCGGCTCATTGACAGGCCCACGGCGCGCACGGCCAATGAATGCCGTAATCGATGTCGCAACTCCGGTGATTGTGCGGACGCCGCTGGGGATTTCTTCAATATAAACTCCGGGATAGGTCAACGTGGCAGGCATGATTGTCCTTTCTTGTTAGATGGTTTACGGGCTTGTATTAGGAGTAGAGTTCCGTGGTGGCCGTTGCTGAAGCGTTGCGAGATAGTTCGGCGAGGCGCGGTAAAATACGTTGCCGTCCGCAGATTGGCTTTGTTCGAGAAAACCTTGTTCGACGAGTTGCGCGACGGTCTCTGCAATTTTCGGGGCCCACTTTCCAATGCAGGCGTCGAGCACCCACCAGTGAAGGATACCGTCGATGGTGTCTTGTGCGTCCGGATGCCGGGCCAGATAGTCGAGAATTTCCGGCGCCGGAGATGGAAGCGAAGGGGTCGGCAAGCACACATTTGGGGTCAGTCGTCCACCTGTAGCAATCGACGTGCCTCGTAATTTCCGCTGCTGCGCGCGGACGCGAATTGTTCGTCTCCGCTCGCTCCCGCGTGTTTCAATTTCTCCTCTGAAAATGCGCTCGCCCGAGAACACCTCTGTCCGCGCCCGAACGCGAATCGGCGTTGGATTCGGGAACGCGCGCGAGGGCAATTTTGTCCGACCGTCTCGGCAAATATTCGCTGCGGATTCGTGCTAAATCCTTGCGCGGCAGGCGAGGACAATTTTGTCCACGCTCCGACGCTCATTCGACATATGGGACAGCGCCTGACGAAGTGTCGCGCGCAATCCTAGCCGCCGCTCTTATCGCTCGTATCTCGCGCTCAATCGCGGTTGACGGCGGCCAGAAGGCTGTGTTTGCGCAAAAGCTCCCAGAAGGCCCGGCGATCCTTCTTCACCGCAGATGCGGCACGAGTGATGTTCCCGTGATGCACACGAAGAACCGTTGTGAGAAAGTCGTGCTCGAATCGCCAAACGACACGGGATTTCATTGTTCGGAACGACTGATCTTCCGCGGCAGGTCCTTCATCGGGCAGGTCAAGATCTGAAGCCTCGATCGAGTCGCGATCGCAGAGTACGATGGCGCGCATGAGCACGTTCTGGAGTTCGCGCACATTACCCGGCCACGAATGACCGAGCAGCCGGTTGAGCGCGGCGAGCGAGAGGTTTTTCGGTGGCGTCTCCGTGATTGCAGCCTGCTTCTCGAAAAAGTCGTGCGTAAGTAAGAGGATATCGCCGGGGCGTTCCCGCAACGCTGGAAGCGCGAGCGCCAGTACGTTCAGCCGATAGAACAAATCCTCGCGGAATTTTCCTGAGCGGACAAGGTGGCTGAAATCGGCGTTGGCAGCTGCGACCACCCGAATGTTTGCACGAAGAATCTGATGTGAGCCCACGGAACGATATTCTCCGTCCTGTAGGAAACGGAGCAGCTTCACCTGCGCTTGTGGTGTGAGACAATCGATCTCATCCAAAAACAGTGTGCCGCCCTCGGCCTCGCGGATCAGCCCCGCTTGATCAGACGCAGCGCCCGTAAACGCACCGCGTTTATGGCCGAAGATCTCGCTTTCCACCAGATTCTCTGGAAGCGCACCGCAATTAACCGGAACGAACGGCCGGTCCGCGCGCGGACTCAGATAATGAATCGCGCGGGCGAAGATTTCCTTGCCGGTGCCGGACTCACCGGAGATCAGCACCGGCGCATCGCACCGCGCGAATCGCGGCACGCACCAAACTTTTTCAAGGAACGCGGGGCTCTCGCCGATGATATGTTTGAGCCCGATATCCTCCTTGAGTTTTTGCACGAGCGCATCGCTGCAGCACGTAACTCGCGCCTGGCGCATGAGCCGCGGTAACAAGTCGGAGCGCCGCAATGGAGGCAGCAGAAAATCCGAGGCGCCCATCTCGAGTGCTCGGAAGAAATCGAACCGATCCGGGTCTGTCGTCGTCACCAGAACTGACCGATGTGGAAAAGCGTGTTGGAGTGATGCAAGGAAACGACCCGTGTTTGTTGCTTGAAAAGCACCGAGCGTGGCGACGACTACGTCGGGATCGTTAAAGCCGGCTGCACAGGGCTTAAGGCCGGCCTCGGGGCGATACTCAAATCGTGACGTCGTCACTCCCTTCACGTCAGCAAGCAATGTTTCAAGCGAGTCGGCCAGAACGGTTGCCTCTGCCTCGGAGATGATTGCCACTCGAATCGCCGGACTCTCTTCCGTGAGATTCGCGAGCTGCGGGGCCGTCATAAGCACCGATATTGGGAGAATTGTTGACTGCAATCCAGTTCCGCGCGGAACCGAGAACCGTTATTGCTGCGAGACTTCTTCCAATAAGCGACTCACATCGGCTGGCTCGGGGTTCCAGTTGGACCTGGAGATCGCGTTAAGCGGCGGTTTCAGCGAAGATCCAGCGCCCTCGGGCTTCTCAACTCGGCCGAAGATGCGTTGAAACGTCGGGGCACGTAATCAAGGAAGTTGTTATGACTGTCCAGCAAACTCGTCAAGATAAAGTTTTGACCACGCCGAGGTTCCGCTCGCTCGTTTCCTTTCAGGGCGTGGACGAAGGGACGGTCGCCTTTTGAAATGGTGTAATCTGCGGGTGAGAATAAAGTCGCGCCCGTGACAATCTCGCTTCGACGCTCGCCCGCCTCCGCAAAGCTACTGCGCGGGAAACAAAGCGCCGCTAAAGCTTATTTGGCAAGTCGCTGACGCAATTCCGTCTTAGCAGAATCCACCTCACGTTGCGTTTGCTGGCAAAGCAGAATGGCCCGGAGTCTGTTGCCTTGATAATAGCGGGCGATAAACTTTTTCTTCGAGTATGTGCCGTGAAGGTCGACACGAGTCGGCAGCACACTGAAATCCCCGACAAAATCCATCCGCAAATCGAACAGACAATTCTCCAGTCGCAAATCGAACAGACAATTCTCCAGTCGATCGAGGCGAATCTGGGCGTGGCGCTTTTGCCTGAGCAAGTAAAAAAGCTTCCTCTTCCTCCCGATGTGGTGTTTCGGCCATTAATTCCGACGGTAACAACCGAATCGTGCATCGCATGGAAAGCGGAGAATCCTTCTGCGGCACTCAAAGCCTATACGCGGATCGTAAGTGATCATTGTACGGCTCGCTCCGAAACGCGATCCAGGTCTGGACAAAGGCACCCCTTACCAGACGGTGCATCGATCCGGCTGGACCAAACTTGCCGGAAAGTCTGATCTGCGCGCGTTAGACCACGCGCTCATCGCGTCAACTTTCCAGCAGGCTCTGCACTCTGGCGAATGGCTTAGGTCGCATCGCGCGCGTACCAATCCACCTTGCGCGTCACGTACATTACGATTGCCAGCACGATGAAGAGCGCGATTGCGCCCATGAGCAGCGCGTAATCCTGTTGCCGCAAAGTGATATAGAGAAAAGTGTAAACCCCCGTCAGTCCTGCGCAGATCATGAGTGTGCGCACACCGCCGCCCAGGAAAAACCGGCAATACCACGTGATCAGCACCGTCGATGCGACCGCTGCGATCAGGTAAGCCCAGCTGAATCCGATAAATTCTGAAATCGATAACAGCAGCAGATAAAACAGACAAAGCGCGGCGCCGACCATCAGATATTGAAACGGATGAATTTTCTGACGCGCCGTCACCTCAAAGAGAAAGAACGCCGTGAAAACCAGCACGAGAAAGAGGATGCCGTATTTGATCGAACGTTCAACGTAGCGATACGCATCCAGAATCGACAGGAACTGCGCTCCGAAAAGTGAATTTGAAACGGACTGCGTCGTGAATCGCTCATTACCGGTTCTGCTTGTCCACGATTGCGGATAATCACGCCCGTAATACGAAACCTTCCATTTCGCATCGAATCCATCTGGCCGAAGTGATCGTTCAGCTGGAAGAAACGCGCCGCGAAATCCTACATCCGGCGAGTTTGATTTCACCGTTGCTTCGTTTTGCACGCCGAATGGCGCGAAGAAAATCCCCTCGCTGCCGTTGAAATCTAGCGGAATCGAAAACTGAATGTCGGCTGCAATCGGCTGGTCGCCGCCGAGCGATGCCGTTGCGCCTGTCGTGTAACCCGGAAGCTGCGAGCCCGGCAGCATTGGATGTTTGGCGCCGCCCCAATCAAGCACAATTGCCTCCCGGGTGCCGCGCAAATCGTTGATCGCGATAGTCGCAAACGCGTCCTTCCATTGCACATCTTTTAGATCGATCTTAAGCGGGCCAAAATCGGGCGGCATAAACTTTCCAGAAAGAATCGTCTGCGCACGATAGACTACGGCGTCGTAAATCCCGCGGTGCAACTTCTGTGTTTGCACATCGGCAGAAACATTCAGCGTTTCTGGCAAAAAATACGCGTTCCCTGTGGCAGTCTCCTCCACTTCCCGCCGCTCCATCTTTCCATCAGCTGCTGGAACTTCTTTTACAGCTTTGAATTTGTATTGATATGGAATCCCAAGCACCGGCCCGATCACGTTCTGTTCCCTGCCCCATGAGGAGGTGATATCGGCCACCGCCTCGTTGCGCCGCTGCAATCGCTCCCTTAACACGCCGGTAATCATTGTCAGAGGAATCAGCAACACCAAGACGAGCGCGCCGACTCCGAGCAATTTGATTATGGTACTGTTACGCCGCCCAAACGACGGCTGAGATTTTGGTAACGGCGGCGGTGCTTGGACTTCGGGCATTCGGCGATGTTGAATCAACCAAATCGTTTACGCAATGAAGTTTATGACAAAGTCTCGTATTCACTCAACCAATTGAGACACGTTGCAATTTGGGACTCCGTTAGTTTCGGTTTCGCTATTGCCGGCGAATTTGCGCGGCCTCGCGCATGAAACTCGGATTTCGGATTATCTTAGTAGGGTTCTGCTGGGCTGAATCGCTTCGCACGAACAGCGACAAGCAATCAATCAAGCGCCTGCCGCGCCAATTAACGAGCTCCTGACTGATGCAATGCAGGCCGTGCTGCCCGCACAAAGCACGGAACAAATCAGCGCTCATGCCTGGGTTTCGATGATGCGCCCAATCGAGGATCTTTGCCTTGATCAACGGCTTGGCTAATACCTCCGGGAGCCGTTCGCGTGGCGTATCAACGTATTCGCCGAAATTGGAATGATGAATGAAACCTTTGCCTCCGATTTTCAATTTGATTTCGAGTTCGCGAAGGTACGCGTCCACTACGTCCCGGTTCGTATGCACGAAGGAATCGAAACTAAAAACAAAATCGACTGAAGCATCGGGGACCATCGCGAGTGAGCGACCATCATTGAGGTAACAACGCACGCGCGAATCAGCTGCGAAACGCTGGCGACACGCTTCGATGCATTCACTCGAGCGATCAACAATCCACAGGTTTTCGCAGTAATCTTTCAGATAGTGCGTCCATCGTCCGAAGCCGGGCGCAATTTCCAAAATCGTGGCCGTTGGCAGGAAATCGCGAATGCGCGGAAAAATTGTGCCCTTCCATTGCGCGGCGGAACTGCCCCAAGGTAGAGACCATTCCTCGCCCGCCTCTTTCCAATCGTACTTCATGGACTGGCTCACACCATAGACGACACGCAGTCATAAAAAAATGGCTGGGGGCGGAATCGAACCGCCGACACGTGGATTTTCAGTCCACTGCTCTGCCAACTGAGCTACCCAGCCGCGACCGACGTCGATTGCGACGTAGCTTGGGGTTGCCACTATGCAGCAATCCCGTTGCAGGGCAAGCCGTGTAGCTGACTGGAAACGCTCTCTCGGTTGAAACATTTCACAATGGCGCCCGCGAGCGGAAAGCGTCTAAGACTGCGAGATGATATACGGACGCCGCGACTCTCAGCACTCTTTGAAATCGCCCGCTGATTCGTGCGTCTCGATTGTAGTGCCGGATTCGTCAAATACGCGGATGATTGCCCTGCGCGAGCGCGTGCACGAGCGATACTTCGCATACGCGACCGCGTTGCGGACTGCGTCGGGTCCTGCATACCAGATTGGGCCGCGTTGGAGCCGCTCGCTGATTAGATCAAAGCCGTCCCGGTTCTCGCGGGGACGGATCTCGTAAACATCCTGGGCACGAGCGGGGAGCATCCGGCTGTTTGCGTCCCCCAAAAGCTTGTCTGATATGACCCTGACCAACCCAAGTCTGTCCTGGTCGGTGTGGTTAGCTTTCATACCGCCCATTTTCCAATCGTCTGAAGACCAGCAAAAGAAACATTCCTGTTAACTTTTGGCAATTCCGACCGACGTCGACGACGCGTCGTTCCTCGGGGGTTCTCACCATGCGGCAATCCCGCTGCAGGGCAAGGCCGCGTAGCGGACTCGAAACACTCTCGCGATTGAAAAATTTGCAGTTAGAATCGGCCGCATGAAGAAGATCATTTCCACGAACGAAGCGCCGGCGGCGATCGGCCCCTATTCGCAAGCGGTGCGCACCGGAAACTTCCTGTTTTGCAGTGGTCAGATTCCGCTCGATGCCAAAACCGGCCAAATCGTGTCCGGTGATATCGCCGCGCAGACCCGGCGAGTGTTGGACAACATCGCCGCCGTTTTACAAGCCGAGGGGCTCACTTTTGATAACGTGGTTAAGACCACGATTTTTCTGACTGATCTTGGCGATTTCCAGACGGTAAACGAGATTTACGGCTCGTACTTCAAGCAGAATCCTCCTGCTCGTTCGACTGTCCAAGTCTCTGCGCTACCCAAAGGCGCGAATGTGGAAATTGAAGTCATTGCCGTTTCCGAGCAGACCGAACAAACCGCGTATGACACGTCGGGCTAGCCTTAACTGTAGCGGCGGTCTCTGACCGCCAAATAAAACGTGCGACACTCAGAGAGTGCCGCTACAGAAGGAGAGAACATGAGCGAAGATCTCCTGGCGCTGTTCCGCAAGACCGGCGCGCTTTTGGATGGCCATTTCATTTTGCGCTCCGGCTTGCACAGCCGCCAGTATTTCCAATGCGCGATCCTCCTTCAGCACACGGAGATCGCTGCAAAAGTTTGCAAATGGCTCGCCGATAAACTGCGCAACTTTGATTGCGACGCAGTCATCTCCCCTGCTCTCGGCGGAATCATTGTCGGCCAGGAAGTCGGGCGTTCGTTAGGCAAGCGCCACATCTTTGTCGAAAAAGAGGACGGTAAACTTGCTTTGCGCCGTTTCCAAATTTCCCCGACGGAGAGATTCATCGTCGTCGAAGACGTCGTAACGCGCGGTGGACGCGTGCAGGAAACAATCGACATCGTCCGCACCCACGGCGGTGTCGTCCTGGCAGTCGGTGTGATTGTCGACCGCAGTGGCAAAACGAAACCGGACTTTGGTTGCCCGTTCGTCAGTTTAGTCGAAATGAATGTTGAGAACTTTTCCCCAGAAAATCTCCCGCCCGACCTTGCAAAAATCCCGGCCGTAAAACCGGGCAGTAAATAGAAAGCGGGCGCTCGCCGCGGCGAGCGCCTCTACAATTTTAACAACTCGCCGAGTGCTTTCGGGTCGGTCACCGGTGCTTTGCAGGTGAAATTTTCGCATACGTAGGCGGCTGGTTTGCCGTTCACGACCGACATGGCGCGGATGGCTTCATTTTTGTCGCCAAGAAATTTCTGGCCTTCACTGCCATCGGCCAAAAGGAGGATCGTGTTTGGTAAGAAATGGCGATGCACTTCCTTAATCAGCGCTTTGGTTTCCGGCGCATCCTTCTTCCCAGCGATCACGATCTGTCGGGGTTTGCTTAAGGAGTAATCGAGCGCAACCAGCATTTGCGGCATGGCGCTCGGGAAATTCGACAGCGTGGCTGCAAATGCGTCGATCGTTTTTTTGGCTCGCTCTGCTCCCGCAGCCGCGGTATCATCGCGAAACTGCGATAATCGCAAAAGATTCAGAGCTGCGACCGAACTGGCAGCTGGCTCGGCGCCGTCGTTATCGTCTTTCATCCGGAGAAACACACTGTCATCTTTGCCGCTCGTGCTGAAGTAGCCGCCGTTTTTCTCGTCGAAAAACAGGCGGTCCTGCGTCTCCTGCAACTGCGTCGCAAACTTCAGCCACTCGACATCGAACGAGGCTTCGTAAAGATCGAGAAGGGCATGGATAATGAATGCGTAATCGTCAGCGAACGCTTCAATATGGCTGCGAGCCCCGCGGTAATTGCGATAGAGTAATCTGTTCTTTTCTTCATAAAGATTTGCGCGCAGAAATTTGGCTGCGCGCGTTGCGATTTCCAAATAGCGCGGATCGTCGAGTAATTGCGCGGCGCGAGCGTAGGCAGAAATCATTAAGCCGTTCCAGGCGGCGATAATTTTGTCATCCAGGTGGGGCCGCGGACGTTTAGTGCGAACGGCAAACAATTTCTCGCGGCTTTGCGCGAGCGATTTCGAAATCTCCTCTTCACTTTTCTTAAAACGCTCTGCGGTCTCGGCGATGGTATGCCGTTTGATCAAAATGTTTTGTCCGCGGAATTCATCGTGCGGATCACTTCCTTCCGGCGCATTGCCGTGCGGTTGAACGCCGTAATGGAAATCGAAAATCTCAGCGGCATCGCCGAGCACGGCGTCGATTTCTTTTTTCGTCCAGATATAGAATACGCCTTCCTTGGTCTTGCTGTGGCCGGGATCGCCGATCCCGGCTACAACAGGGCTATCGGCATCTTCGGCGGAGAAAAAGCCGCCTTCCTTCGATGTCATGTCGCGAGCGACATAGTCGAGAATGTCGCGCGCGACTGCTTCATATTGCCGATCCCTCGTAATTTGGAACGCGTCAAGATAGGCGACAGTCAGCTGTGCCTGGTCATAGAGCATTTTCTCGAAGTGCGGCACGTGCCAGTAACGATCGACCGAGTAACGGTGAAAGCCGCCGCCCACGTGATCATGCATTCCGCCGGCCGCCATTTTACGCAGCGTCAACAAAGCCATTTCCAGCGCGTGTTTTCCGGATTCGCCCTTGGGATCGTGCACGTAGAATCGCGTGAGAAAATTCAGCGTCACTGGCCGCGGAAATTTCGGCGCATTACCGAAACCACCTTCCTTTGGATCGTAACTCCGATCGATCTGTTGGTAGGCGGCATCTAGAATTGCTGCGTCGATTTTGCTTTCGCTTGCTGGTCTTTCTTGCGATTCACGCAATGCCGCAACGATCTTTCCGCCCTGCTCAACAATTTTGTCGTGATTTTCTTTCCAGGCAGTTGCGATTCGCTCCAGGACTTTCTTGAAACCGGGCTGGCCATATCGGTCCTCCGGCGGAAAATAGGTTCCACCGACAAACGGCTTCAGTTCGGGCGTCAACCAAACGCTCATCGGCCAGCCGCCCCCGCCAGTCGTTGCCTGTACAAAGGTCATGTAAACACGGTCAACATCGGGACGCTCTTCCCGGTCCACCTTGATGTTGACGAACTCGCGATTCATGATCGCGGCGACTTCTTCGTTTTCGAACGATTCGTGCGCCATGACGTGGCACCAGTGGCAGGTGGAATAACCAACCGAGAGAAAAATCGGTTTATTTTCCCGACGCGCCTTGGCAAACGCTTCTTCGCCCCACGGATACCAATCGACCGGATTCTGTGCATGCTGGAGAAGGTATGGCGACTTCTCGTGCGAGAGTCGGTTTCTGTGCTCGCGTTTTTCTGTAGCGGCGCTTTCCGAGTGCCGGGGATCCTTCGGTGTCGGATCCGCATCGCTATGACTTGCTGCCATCAACCATGTTAACGCCAGAAATCCAAAGCGGAAGTGGCTTGTCATGCTGCGCAACGTTAAATGGTTAAAAGGCTGAAGCGTTGAAGCGTCAATTCGATGTGGCGCGCTAATATCACACTCTTGTCATTCCGACCGAAGCCGAGGAATCTCTGGCTGTTTTTGGCGGACACAATGAACGGTATTGCCGTAAGACTAGAGATGTCTCGACTCCGCTCGACACGACAAGCATGGACACGACACATCTGGTTCTTCTTTTTCTCGCAATCGGGCTGATCGCTTTTCTTTATTCGTCGGTCGGTCATGCCGGGGCATCCGGTTACATCGCGACGATGACCCTTTTCGGGCTGGCACCGACCGTCGTTCGTCCAACTGCGCTTGTTCTTAATATTCTCGTTGCATCGATTGGCACGTTCCAATTCTGGCGGGCTGGTCATTTTTCCTGGAAGTTGTTTTGGCCATTTGCGTTGCTTTCCATTCCCGCCGCATATGTCGGCGGCTATTTGCAGCCGTCTGCTTCGATTCTAAGAATCCTCATCGGGATTGTGCTGCTTTTTTCTGCCGTGCGACTTGTGGTTCGCCGGAGCGATCCGCCGCAAACGTTCACTCCGTCACGGCCGATGGCGATAAGCGTCGGAGCAGGTCTCGGATTTCTTGCGGGGCTAACCGGAACTGGAGGCGGAATATTTCTGACCCCGCTCCTGCTGTTTTGCCGCTGGGCTAAGATCCGCCAAGCCGCAGCTGTTTCGGCGCTGTTCATTTGGGTCAACTCGATCGCCGGTTTGATCGGTTACTTTACAAAAGTTCGGTCCATCCCTTCGCTAGGCCTGATTCTTGCAGCGGCTGCGATTATCGGCGGCATCATCGGTTCGCATTTGGGCAGCAGGCGTCTTGCCGTCCGAGTGATTTCGCTTTTTCTGGCGACGGTGCTTCTTATTGCAGGAATGAAACTGATTCTTACGAGGTAGGGACGCCGCAGGTATCTGTTTGGCGCTGAAGGTGCCCCACCTCACGTCAAGCCTGGGGCAACGCCCCAGGATCCGTAACCCAGAACCGGCCAGCGCTGAAAGTGCGATTCACCTCATGGAATTGGATCGCGCTTTCAGCGCTGATTTGTAATGCGATCACATCCCTGGCGCGTTGCCCCAGGCTAACGACGGATGCTGCGCCGTTGGCGCTAAACGGGACCGGCGCGCGCGCCCCAACGCTACCCTAACTCCAGCTTCGGCGCGGTTTTCGGTGACCAGGGATTCACCTTGTAATCGGACGCGACGATCTGATCTGCGGAGACGCGCAAGAGCCGGCAAAACGCGGCGACATCCAGCCCGTGATGGCGTGGGCCAAACCTCGACAGGTTCCTCTCAGCGAGCCGGAAGAGGCGAACCGCGGGAGGCAAACGCCTGCTATGCTTCGCGTGCGACGGGTGTTCGAATCGCTTCTGAAGATGAACGAAAGCGCCGGCCGCCTGGATTAACCCTTTGAAATAGTCCGCATCGCGCGATTTGGTCTTGAGCCAAAGCTGCTCGAGAACGTCATGCGCCTCGTAATAACGTTGTTCGTTCCAGCAACGGAAAAACGCGCGATAAAAGGGGTGGTTTGCGACGTCTGTCTGGTGCGGATCAACATCGTCACCGGTCAGCTCGGTCACAAACTGCGAAATCCTCTCGCCTTTGTTCATGGAGCGCTTAATTTGCTCGCAGCTCAGAGAATGAGCAAACCAGCACTCAACAGCTCTCCCAAGGTAGAAGATCGCCCGCCTCAGGCTGGCGATTCCTGGCAACTAGCGTGGCTGCGCCACCATCGAAGATGACAGTCCTCACCCTGACCGTTTTGCTTGCCGCAATCGCAATCTTGATTTTCTGCTCCGCGCTGTTTTCCGGAGTGGAGACGGCGCTCTTCTCGCTCAAGCCGCATCAGTTGCGCCGTCTGGAAGCGAATCATGCCGGGCTCACGAAATTCATACAACTTTTCCGTGAAAATCCGCGGAGGGTTCTGAACGTTCTGCTGCTGGGAGACGGACTCGTGAACGTCGTGCTGGTCGTGTTGTGTCTTTTTTTCTTGTGGGAGGGCCCGCTGGCCGGGCGCATTCCGCAGTGGCTGGCTGGGATTCTGATCTTTGCCGTCGTAGTGCTGCTGTGTGATTTGGTTCCAAAGCTCCTGGCGCTTTCGGCACCCTACAGACTCTCAGCGATCAGCGCCCTGATGTTGCAGATAGCGATGCCGCTTCTCGATCGTATGGGCCGCGGACTCGAGACGGTCAGCGCTTATGTTGTCGATCTTCTCACGCCTGCGCATCTGCGCACTCGTGCGCGCTTGAGCGACGAGGAACTGGGGACCCTGGTTGAGATGGGCGAAGAAGAGGGCGCTTTGTATGAAGGCGAAGCGGAAATGATTCAGGAAATCATCAAGCTCGGTGACAAGACGGCAAAGGACTGCATGACCCCGCGCGTTGATAGTTTCATGCTGCCAGATGATTTGACGAACGAAGACGCGATCGTGCGGCTCAAGGAGAAACGTCATCGACGCGTCCCGGTTTATGCGGATACGCCTGATCAAATTCTTGGGCTCATCGATGTGAAACTGTTCCTGCTTGATGCATCGGAACATTACACCGAAAAACTTATCGCTCCCTCGTTTGTTCCCGAGACGATGCATGCGCTCGAGTTGCTCAAGCTTTTCGTGACTCACCCCCAGGGTATGGCAGTAGTGGTCGACGAATTTGGCGGTACCGAAGGGATTATCACCATGGAGGACATCGTCGAAGAAATCCTTAGCGACGCAGTGCCTGGAGACGATGTGGCTCTTTATATCGAGCCGCTCGGGAACGGTAAATTTCTCGTCAGCGGCAACGCGCGTCTGGACGATTTAAGCGAACATCTTGGTTTCCGAATTGACGCGGAAGGGATCGACACGATCGGCGGACTTGTTTTTACCCGCCTGGGTTATTTGCCGCCCTCCGGCACAAAACTCCAGATTCCGCGTCTTGCTATTACTGTGCGTCGCTCCGGGCGCAAACGGATCGAGGAAGTTCTGCTGGAGAAAACAACAGCGTTCGAGGCTGCGGCATGATCGTGGGATTCATTATTTTCTGTTGCTGGATTGTTTCGTTTTTCTTCAACGGAATTGAGAGCGGGCTACTCTCGATCGATCCAGTGCGGTTTCGGCAAAATTTGAAGCTCGGCCTACCAGCGGCCCGACGGCTGGATCGTCTGCTCAAACACCCGGAACGTTTGCTGGCGACCGTTTTGCTCTGCACGAATGCAGCCGACATACTTGGTCTGCTCCTGCTGACGCGTCAGCTGGTTCTGTCGTATGGCTACGCCGGCTATTTCTTCTCCATCGCAATCGCGCTTCCGGTTTATCTATTCCTGCTGCTGGTCTTGCCCAAATCGCTGTTCCGACGATTTCCCTTTCGCGCATTAGCCCAGCTTGCTGGTGTGCTGGAGCTCGCGTCGATGTTGTTTTCACCGTTGCTCGAATTCGGTGCGCGGCTTGGCAAGCTGGTCCTGCCGGCTCGTGCCGCGAAACACGCCCGGCTTTTTGCCGCGCGCGAAGAGCTAAAGCAGATCACCGCGGAAAGCGAGCGCGAGGGCTCGCTGACCGCGACCGAGCGCGCGATGATCCATAGCGTGGTTGATTTTCGCGGCGTCAAAGTTTGCGACGTGATGCTGCCCTTAGCGAAAGCCGTCGCGTTGCAGCCAGGCGCGTCAACCCAGGAAGCGCTGGAGCTCTCCGCTGCTTCCGATCTTGATCGTCTGCCGGTAGTTCCGCCGGAAGGCCAACCTACGGGACTGGTCAACATCCTCGACATCCTGCTCGACGAAGACGGAAACCGGCCGCTGGGGAACTATGTCCGGCGCATTGTAATCACTACCGAGCAGGAGCCCGCCTACCGGATTGTGCAGCAATTACGCGCTGCCCGGCTTGGCCTTGCCGCTGTCCTGGATCAAAAGAAAAGATTTCGCGGGATCGTTACCCTCGATGATTTGATTCGGCGGCTCGTTTCTTCGAGCGAGGCGCGGGTCTAATTATCCTCGACGGGCCAGCGTCTCCTCATCGCTCAAAATTCGCGCGCAACTCACCAGTGCGACGTGAGAGAAAGCTTGAGGAAAATTTCCCAACTGACGCTTGTGGCGCGGGTCGTACTCTTCTGAGAGAAGTCCGAGATCGTTGCGCAGGTCGAGCAGACGCTCGAACAATTGTCGCGCATCTTTTTTCCTGCCGAGGAGATGCCAACAATCAGCCAGCCAAAACGAGCAGGGAAGAAATACTCCTTCAGTGCCTGGCAATCCATCGACTCCGGTCTCCTGCGGTAGATAGCGTAGCACCAGGCCATCTTGCATTAGTTCGCGTTCAATTGCCTCGATCGTGCCGCGGACGCGCTCGTCAGTCGCTGGGAGAAACCCGGTGAGTGGCATTATAAGGAGACTTGCGTCCAGAGCATCAGACCCATAAACCTGCGTGAATGCCTTCTTCTCCGTGTTGTAGCCGCGGTCGCAAACTTCTGCGTGAATTTGATCCCGAATTTTTTTCCAGCGACCAAAGTGCTCGTTTGCCGCGCAGTCGCATTCCTCAACCAGCTTGATCGCGCGGTCGAACGCCACCCATGCCATCATTTTAGAGTGCGTAAAATGCTGGCGGCCGCCACGAACTTCCCAAATTCCTTCGTCCGGTTCCTGCCAGTGTGACTCCAGGAATTTTATGAGCTGGACCATCAGCGCCCAATCGGGTTCGGTCATTTTGATTCCGGCACGATCAGCCTGCCATATCGCAGCCAGCACCTCGCCATAAACATCGAGCTGAAACTGGTTTGAAGCTGCGTTACCAATGCGCACCGGCGTGGAGTTTTCATAACCTGACAGCCATGGAATCTCATACTCATCGAGACGGCGTTCGCCACGCACGCCGTAGATCATTTGCATTTGTGCCGGGCTCCCCGCGATGGCGCGCAGCAGCCATTGGCGCCAGGATGTGGCTTCGTCGCGATAGCCCGCGCCCAGTAACACCAGCAAAATGAGCGCCGCATCGCGCAACCAACAGTACCGATAATCCCAGTTACGTACGCCTCCTATTTGCTCTGGCAACGAAGTGGTAAGCGCCGCAACCAAACCGCCCGTTGGCGCATAGGTTAATCCTTTAAGCGTGATAAGTGAGCGCACCACAGCATCGCGCCACTTTCCCTTCGTTTGAAATTGTTTCGCCCAATCTCCCCAAAATTTCTCCGTGTCCCGCAAAGCGTGTTCAGCATGTATCTTTCTCGGCGGATCTGTGTGAGAAGCGAACCACGTAAGCACAAACGGGATGCGGTCACCTTTTGCTACAGTGAACTCGGCAACGGTGGTCAAATCTTTCCCGCACGTTTCAACCGGCGTTCGTAAGATCAACCCATCGGGCCCGGCAATTGCTTCGAGTCCGTCAAAACGCTTACGCCTCCGCACCCAAGGCACGATGTGCCCGTAATCGAAGCGAACGATCAATTCCATCTGCATCGGCACTTTGCCGCGCAAACCTTCAACGATGCGGATGATGTCTGGATTCTCGCCTCGCGGCGGCATAAAATCGATCAGGCGAACGGCGCCGCCATTGGTTTCAATTTCCGTTTCGAGAATTAGCGTTTCCCCGCGATAGCGGCGACGCGTACCTTCAACCTTCTCTTCCGGAAAAAAGCGCCAGTGTCCGTTTTCCGTACCGCCCAGCAGCGAGGCGAAGCACGCCGGTGAATCAAACCGGGGAAAGCAAAGCCAATCGACGCATCCGTCGCGACTCACCAGCGCGCCGGTCTGCGTATCGCTGAGAAACGCGTAGTCCTCGATCTTTGTTGTTTCCTTCGCCACCTAATTCTTCCTCTTCCTCTTAATCGTGCTCTTGCTCCTATTCCTACTCCTAGTCTCGTTCTGACTCTTATTCCGACTGCACTCCCTCTGAGTTCGCCAGTTTAGCGATTCCGTCACGCGTTAATCGGAATACGGTCCATTCATCCATCGGTTTGGCGCCGAGGGCGCGATAAAACTTGATGGCCGGTTCGTTCCAATCGAGCACGGCCCATTCCATTCGGCCGCAGCCGCGATCACACGCGATCTTCGCAAGCTCGACAAGCAATGCGCGACCATAACCTTTGCCGCGCTTTTCCGGCTTCACGAACAAATCTTCAAGATACAGGCCGGGTCGCCCCAGCCAGGTGGAAAAATTATGAAAGAAAACTGCGAACCCGACTGGCGATTTTTCCTCAAAAGCAAGGAGCACTTCCGCCGCCGGCCGTTCCCCAAACAAAACATCGACAAGCTGTTCTTCGGTTGCCGTGACTTCGTCCGGCGCGCGCTCGTACGTAGCCAAATCGCGAATCAGTTCCAAGATGATCGGCACGTCTTCCACGCCCGCCGGACGAATTTTGAAATCAGCAGGCATTTTCATTCTTGCTTGCGTGCATCGGCACTTGCAAGCGCACGCCCGATGCGATGTAAGCCTTCGGCAAACATTTCCGTATTCACGCCCATGCCAATGCGAAAGTGATCGGGCATTTCGAAAAAGCGGCCAGGAACTGCTGAGGTGTCGAACTCCGATCGCAGGCGCTCGAGAAAAGCGTCCGCGTTACTCCCGCGACTGCGGGACAATTGCAGGAACGCGGTCGTGCCCCACTTCGTCTCGACCGCGGAAACGGCTGGTTCTTGTTTGAGAAAATCGCGAAGCAATTTGCGATCTGCGTCCACGATCCGGCGCGCTCTTTCACGAAGCACATCGAGATGTTGGAACGCCGCCACGCTTAGCAGCTCGGCAGGATAAACCGCCGTGGCGCTGTAAAGATCATTCAGGCGCTTCATCTTCCATGCGAGATCCGGCTGCACGAGGATCCAGCCACATCGGAGACCGCTGACACCGTAAACTTTCGTCAAGCTGCTAGTAACTACGAACTCCGGCGCGAGATGGAATGACGTACGCGGCGTGCCCTCGTAAACCGCATCCAGATAGACTTCATCGACAAGCACGAGCGCACCGATGCTGCGTGCGATATCGCCAATTTCGCGCAGCACCGATTCCGGAGTAAGCGCGCTCGTTGGATTATGGAGATTTGTGATCACGATGAGCCGCGTCCTCGGCGTGACGCAACGAAGAACTTCCTTCGGATCGACCGCCCAGCCGTTTTCCTCCGCACGGGTGAAACGCCGCACATTCGCTTGCAGGTAATTGGCGACATCAACGATTGGTCCATAAGCTGGATGCTCGATTAAGACTTCGTCGCCCGGCTCGATGATCGCTGCCATGGCGAGATGATTTGCCATGGATGTGCCCGCGGATTCTACGACGCATTCGGGATCGACTCCGTGATGCGCAGCGATGGCTCGCTGCAACGGAGCGTAGCCATAGCTGTTGTCGCCGTTAATTTCGAGCTCCTCCAGCTTGACTGGCAGCTCGCGAAGAGGAAATGGCGCGACGCCGCTGGTTGCGAGGTTAAAGCGCGCGCGGCTTTGCGTCTTCGACCAATGCATGTAGTCGGAATGCTTATGTCTCATGAATGCGCGCGTCTGAATTTGGTCCAAAAATAATAAACGGGGAGCGCAGTCAGCATGATGCACAGCGCAATTGCGCTATTGGTGGGCGAAGCGATGACAGCGCTTATGACGATGCCCGCGCACGACACGACAAAAAGGAACGTCGTGAAAGGATGCCCCGGAGTGGAGTAAACAGCCATATCTGATCCGATCTGGCGCCGGCGCAAGATGAACAGCGCTGCCGCTGTCATTCCGAAAAAAATGAAATCGACGGTCACTTCAAAGTTCAAGATCTCGCCATACGTTCCCGAACAGGCGATGATTATTGCTGCCACGCCTTGCAGGACAATCGCAATTACCGGCGCGCCCGATTTTCCGAACACTTTGCCTACACTTGCAAAGAAAAGCCCGTCCCGCGCCATCGCGTAGTACACTCGCGGAGCCGTGAGCATGCTTTGGCTGAGGAACCCGAGAGCAGAAATTGTGATCGCGAGGGCGATCCAGCGCGCGCCCTGCTCGCCTAGCGCAATCCGCATCACATCAGAAGCGGGAGTTGTTGTCGAATCAAGGCCGGCTGGGCCAAGCACACGCAAACACGCGAGATTGACTGCAAGATAAAGAGCCACGACCCCACCGACGCCGATCAGCAGTCCGCGCGATAAATCGCGGCGCGCATCTCGCATTTCACCCGCAACAAAAGTGGCGGTCTGCCAGCCGCCGTAAGCAAAAGCAACGGGAACCATCGCCGCGCCGATACTTTTCAAGAGGCCAAATGAAACCGGCTGTCCAAGCAATGCTCCCGATTTGAGTCCAGCGGCCGCGGGATGGCCGACCGCAAGTCCAATTATCACGAGCGCCGCGATTGCACCAATTTTTAACAACATGAGTACGCTCTGCACATTGCTGCCGGCACCTGCTCCAAAACAGTTGATGCCAGTCAACGTGAGCAGCGCGACTGCGGCGATCACGCTGTCATTCCAATTCACTCCAGTGAGTGTGCGAAAGTAAGACGCGAAAATCACCGCCACCGCAGCCATGCCGCTAGTCTGTGTAATGAGTAGCAGTCCCCAACCGTACATGAATGCGACGGCAGGGTGATACGCCTCGCGCAAGTAAACGTACTGGCCACCCGCCGCGGCGGGCAGCCGCGTAGCCAGCTCAGCCCAGATAAACGCGCCGCACATCGCGATGAATCCGCCAAGCACCCACACACCGAGAATCAAGAACGGCGTGTGAACGCGGTGCGCGACTTCCGAAGGATTCGCGAAAATACCCGCGCCGATGATACCGCCCATGACGATCATCGTGGCGTCGAACAATCCAAGCTGACGACGCGGTTTCGGAGCGTCGAACTTTGTCATTCTGAGCG
>WNFR01010220.1_pt1 | contig 21355 bp, 12 predicted proteins | sample 5400221 | NCBI WGS metagenome assembly WNFR01 (sample SAMN13153357, study PRJNA577476) | soil metagenome | isolation source: 40 cm soil under Madrone tree | place: USA:California | collected 2016-06-14 | reverse complement strand
TATTTCACCTGACCAGCGCTGAGCGTAAGACCCTGCTGGTGGCGGGTGCGGCAGGTGGGATGTCAGCGACGTTTGCTTCGCCGGTAGCTGCGGTCCTACTCGCTGTCGAACTGCTACTTTTTGAATGGAAGCCGCGGAGCCTGATTCCGGTAGCGATGGCAAGTGCCGTGGCTGCGGTGGTACGAAGATATCTCTTGGGGTTCGGGCCTCTATTCCCGGTGCCTGCTCACCCGTTGTTCATTGGGCCCGAGGGGCTGCTAGGTTGCGCTCTGGTTGGTCTTCTAGCTGGTGTGCTGTCGGCGTTGCTGACAATATCGGTGTATGCAGCTGAGGATGGTTTTCAGCGGCTCAAGATCCACTGGATGTGGTGGCCGGCGATAGGCGGGCTAGCCATCGGCTTGGGAGGTCTGGTTTTCCCGCAAGCGCTGGGCGTCGGTTATGACACCATTGCTGCGCTGCTACAAGGAGATGTGACTACAAAAGTCATTCTCGGAGTCCTATTAGTCAAGTGGTTCATCTGGGCGGTATCCCTCGGGTCGGGAACATCGGGCGGCGTTCTGGCGCCATTGCTGATGATGGGGGGCGCGCTGGGCGGCCTTGAAGCCATGTTTCTTCCCCACGAAGGCGCCGGTTTCTGGCCATTGATCAGCATGGGCGCCATTCTCGGGGGAACAATGCGTTCTCCCTTCACCAGTATTGTTTTTGCCTTTGAGCTGACACACGATGCCAACATATTTTTGCCGTTGCTAGTCAGTAGCGTAATCGCTCACGCTTTCACAGTCTTGACGCTGCGACGCTCGATCTTGACCGAGAAAGTTGCCCGACGTGGCTACCACCTGAGCCGCGAATATGCCGTCGATCCGCTGGAAATTCTTTTTGTGCGCGAAGTCATGCGCACCAAGGTCGCGGTCCTTCCAGCAACCAGTATGCTCGGCGAAATATGGCAGTCATTGCGGACGGATCATCGCCAAGAACAGCGATTGCTGCCCGTCGTGGATACGGAAGGACAACTGGTTGGAGTGCTGACGCGGCTGGATATAAGCGCACGGATAGAGCTGGATCGGGACTCAGCCATGAGATGCATGCTCGCGGAGGTGGCGCGAACGGACGCGGTTGAGGCATATCCAGACGAGCCGCTGCGCGTGGTTGTGTATCGTATGGCGGAAAAGGGTGTCACCCGAATGCCCGTCGTGCAGCGCGGTGCGCGAACATTTTTGGGTTTGGTATCGCTCAATGATTTGCTGAAAGCGCGCACGCGACACTTGGAAGAAGAACGCCGCCGCGAACGGACGCTGAAATTTAGATTCTTCTTTCCTGGAAGGCGAGATAGCGAAGACACGCAAGTCTCGGAAACACCCAAGATGTGATGCATCTCTCATTGCATGCGGCTCCGAATTGTGCGGAAGTAGAAAGCGCGGTTTAAGCAGCGTGGGATCGTAATTTCTGTTTTTGGAGCAAATTCGCTCCAAGCGCATGTTCTGGATGGATCGTCGGCCACCCGGAAGCTATCGTCTTGTTGTCGCAAAGTTGTGATTACACAACCAGCTCTCGTCACTTAGCTGCCATTCGCCCCACATGAATCATTCCTCCACTTAATGAATCATTAACAATCGGGAGGTCGTACCAGCCCCTCGCGTCCCCCGAACTTGATAAACTGGAAGCCTTCGTCGGGCGGGTAAGTCTTAACCGAGTCAGTCTTTACTCCAGGGAGAGAATTTCATGGCCGTAAGCGATCAGGCACTCACCGCCAAGCAACTGGACACACTCACTATCAACACCATCCGCACCCTTTCCATTGATGCCGTGCAGAAGGCCAACTCAGGCCACCCCGGCGCGCCGATGGCCCTTGCTCCAGTAGCTTACGTACTGTGGCAGCAGTTTCTGCGCTACGACCCTGCGAATCCTGTCTGGCCCAACCGCGACCGCTTCATACTTTCGAACGGCCACGCCTCCATGCTGCTGTATTCCATGTTGTATCTATCGGGCGCGAAGTCCGTTGATGCCGAGTACAAAGTTCTGGACCAGCCTTCGCTCACGCTCGATGACCTCAAGAATTTTCGCCAGCTTGACAGCAAGACCCCAGGCCATCCCGAGTATCGCGTCACTTCAGGCATAGAGACGACCACCGGCCCGCTGGGTCAGGGAGTGGGCAACAGTGTAGGTATGGCAATCGCCGCCAAGTGGCTGGAGGCGCGCTACAACCGTCCCGGATTCGAGATCTTTAATTACAACGTTTACACGTTCTGTAGCGACGGCGATTTGATGGAAGGCGTCGCAAGCGAGGCAGCATCGCTCGCGGGGCATCTGAAGCTGCCAAACCTCTGCTGGATCTACGACGCCAACCAGATCACGCTCGATGGCCCAGCCGATTGGTCGTTCAGCGAAGATGTGGCGATGCGTTTCCGCGCGTATGGGTGGAACGTCACGCACGTCGGCGATGCCAACGATCTCGATGCATTGTCGAAGGCGTTCGATGAATTTCTAGCGACCAAAGATCGTCCGACCATGGTCATCGTGAACAGCCATATCGGCTATGGCTCTCCGCACAAACAGGACACCAATGCCGCGCATGGCGAGCCGCTCGGAGAAGACGAAGTTCGCCTGGTGAAAAAGTTCTATGGCTGGCCGGAAGATGCCCACTTCCTCGTTCCTGATGGAGTTCTCGAGCATTTCCAGGATGGCATTGGACGGCGCGGCCGCGAGCTCAGCTCAAAATGGAATGATTTATTCGGAAAGTACGGCAAGCAATTTCCCGATTTGGCCGATCATATCAATCGTATGCAGCGCCGCGAACTTCCCGATGGCTGGGATAAAAACCTCCCCAGCTTCCCGCCCGACGCAAAGGGCGTTGCCACGCGTGAAAGCTCGGGAAAGGTGCTGAACGCTATCGCTAAAAATGTTCCTTGGTTAGTCGGCGGCTCCGCCGATTTGGCAACTTCCAACAAAACGACGCTAACGTTCGAGGGCGCCGGTGATTTTTTCAAAGCGGGCAACTACGGTGGCCGCAATTTTCACTTCGGTGTGCGCGAACACGGCATGGCTTCTGCTCTGAACGGAATGGTCATATCGAAGCTCCGTGCCTTCGGCGGAACATTTTTTAACTTTACCGACTACATGCGCCCGGCAATGCGTCTTGCCGCGATTACGGAAATACCGGTCATCTACGTTCTAACCCACGATTCAATCGGCCTCGGCGAAGATGGCCCCACGCACCAGCCTGTGGAGCAATTGGCTTCGCTTCGCGCCATGCCCCATATGATCGTCATGCGCCCCGGCGATGCCAATGAAGTTGTCGAAGCCTGGAAGACGGTCATGCCGTTCAAGCATAGTCCGGTCGCGATGGTGCTGACGCGTCAGGCCTTGCCTACCCTAGACCGGTCAAAGTATGCATCGGCTTCCGGCGTCGCCAAGGGTGGATATGTTCTCGCTGATCCGGAGGGCGGTAAGCCGGAAGTCATTCTCATCGGCACTGGCAGTGAGCTCTCGCTCTGCGTCAGCGCCTATGAAAAACTCACAGCGGAAGGTGTTCGCGCGCGTGTAGTCAGCATGCCCTCAACCGACATCTTTGATATGCAAGATGAGGCTTACAGGAAATCTGTGCTTCCGCCTGAGGTAAAGGCGCGGGTCTCAGTCGAGGCTGCATCCGTCTTCGGATGGGAGAAATATGTTGGCTCGCAAGGCACGATCGTTGGCATGACCACATTCGGCGGTTCCGCCCCAATTAAAGACCTGATGAAAAAATTCGGATTCACCACCGACCACGTAATCCAAGCCGCCAAGCAAGTCTTGGCACAAACGAAATAGAGGTCTATATGCAGCCCACCGGAATTCTCGACACCGCGAAAACTACCAATCCACTCAAAGATCTTTTGAAGTTTGGCCAGTCCGTATGGCTCGACTACATCCGTCGCGACTTGATCACCAGCGGCGAGCTCAAGCGCCTGATCGAAGAAGATGGCCTGCGTGGCATGACCTCGAATCCGGCGATCTTCGAAAAAGCAATTGCCGGCAGTACCGACTACGCCGACATTCTCGCGTCGCTTCGCGACCGCTCCGACCTCGATGCCAAGGCCCGTTACGAGATCGTCGCCATCCGCGATATTCAGGATGCCGCCGACCTTCTGCGTCCTGTGTACGATGAATCCAACCGCCGCGACGGCTACATCAGCCTGGAAGTCTCACCATATCTCGCCCGCGACACCCAGGGCACGCTGGAGGAGGCCCGCCGACTATGGAAGGCAGTTGATCGCTCTAACATCATGATCAAAGTGCCGGGCACGACCGAGGGCATTCCCGCCTTTCAACAGTTGATCAGCGAAGGCATCAATGTGAATGTCACGCTGCTCTTCTCGCAAGAGGTATATCAACAGGTTGCCGAGGCTTACATCCACGGATTGGAAAAGTTTGCGGCAGGTAATACCGATGTAGGCCGCATCGCCAGCGTAGCCAGCTTCTTCATCAGCCGCATCGACAATGCGGTCGATGCCGAACTCTCGGCCCGGCTGAAATCCGCCAAGAATGCGCAAGAGGAACAGAAGCTGAAAGGACTGCAAGGTAAGGTTGCGATTGCCAACGGAAAATTGGCTTACCAACGTTATCTAAACATCTTCTCCGGCCAACAGTGGGACAAGTTGCGCTCGAAGGGCGCTCAGACCCAGCGCGTTCTATGGGCCAGCACCAGCACAAAGAATCCCGCTTATCCCGACATTCTTTACGTCCAAGAGATGATCGGCCCTGACACGGTCAACACCATTCCGCCCGCAACCTTCGATGCTTTCCGTGACCACGGCCAGCCTCGCGAAACTCTGACGGAAGGTGTAGATGAAGCAAAGCAAGTAATGCAGGACCTTGCCAGCGTAGGAATTTCGATCGACGACGTCACCGACAAGCTCACGGATGACGGTGTCCGCCTCTTCGAAGAGGCTTTCGACAAGCTATTGGCCGCGGTTGAAAAGAGCATTCAGGGCGGCACGACGCCTAAGATCAGCCAGCAAACGCACAAGCTGCCCGATGCGCTCGCAAAGCAAGTAGCTGATGCGATCAATGACTGGCGTGCAGCCGGCAAAGTCCGTCGCTTATGGCAGCGCGACGAATCTCTGTGGACGAACACCGACGAGTCCCAATGGCTTGGCTGGCTCGACATCACCGAGAAGCAATTGGAGAAGAAAGATCAATTCCAGCGGCTCGCGGACGAGATCCGCAAAGAGAAGTTTAGCGACATCCTGCTGTTGGGCATGGGCGGATCAAGCCTCTGCCCGGAAGTTCTCGCCAAGACCTTCGGCCACATAAACGGCTTCCCGCACCTTCACGTACTCGACTCAACCGATCCTGCCCAAGTGAAATCGTTCGAAAAGAAGATTGATCTCGCCGATACGCTGTTTATCGTTTCCAGCAAATCCGGCAGCACCCTCGAGCCAATTTTCCACGGCCTGCCCAGCATTGGAGGCCGCTATTCCGCCCTATCAAATTTCGGCATCGTTCCGGCCGCAGTCATGGGAGTAGATGTAGCCAAGTTCCTAGACCGTACCGAGGAAATGGTGCAGGCCTGCGTACCCTCGGTGCCCGTTGAGAAGAATCCTGGCGCGATGCTGGGGATTGTTCTTGCCACGGCTGCGAAGTCGGCTCGCGACAAAATCACCATCGTCACCTCCCCGGCGATCTCGGATCTCGGTGCATGGCTCGAGCAGTTGCTCGCGGAGTCAACCGGTAAACAGGGTAAAGGAATCATCCCCGTTGATCGAGAGCGGCTTGCCTCGCCCGAAACCTACGGCAACGACCGCATCTTCGCTTATCTCCGGTTCGAAGGCGCACCCGATGCAAATCAAGACAACAAGATTGCTGCGCTGGAGAAAGCCGGCCAACCTGTGATCCGCATTTCGGTGATGGACACTTACGACATCGGTCAGGAATTCTTCCGCTGGGAAATTGCCACAGCCGTTGCCGGGTCGATTCTCGGCATCAATGCCTTCAATCAACCCGACGTCGAGGCCAGCAAGATCGAGACTCGCAAGCTAACCAGCGAATACGAAAAGACCGGCTCTCTTCCTGCCGAGAAGCCGATCTTCGAGCAGAACGGAATCCAGCTCTTCACTGACCCGAAGAATGCCAGCGCACTAGGAAATCAGAATTCGGTCAAGGACTATCTTCGCGTTCATCTCTCTCGCATTGGCCAGGGAGACTATTTCGCTGTCCTCGCGTACGTCGCGATGAATGACGATCACGAGTCACAGCTCCAACAGATTCGCCATGCAGTCCGCGATTCGAAGCGTATTGCAACGTGCCTCGGCTTCGGCCCTCGCTTCTTGCACTCAACCGGACAGGCCTACAAAGGCGGGCCAAACTCGGGCGTATTCCTGCAGATCACATGCGATGACGCCGTAGATCTTCCGGTTCCGGGCCAGAAATATACTTTCGGAATAGTTAAGGCCGCGCAGGCTCGTGGAGATTTCCAGGCACTGGCTGAACGTGGCCGCCGTGCATTGCGAGTACATTTGGGCGAAGATGTGAATGCTGGCCTTGCCGCGCTATCACGGGCTGTCAACGAAGCACTGAGCTGATTCTCCTCTGTGATCTCAGTGTCCTCTGTGGTTAGATTTGTTGAACCACCGAGAACACAGAGTAAAACGGAGGAACACAACGGAGGAGACATGCGTCTCGGAATGGTCGGTCTAGGCAGAATGGGCGCCAACATGGCGCGCCGTCTGATGCGCGGAGGCCACGAAGTTGTGGTCACCGATCTCAGCGCGGACGCCGTTAAAGGCATGGCCGCAGAAGGCGCTATTCCCTCTTCGTCGCTCGACGACTTTTGCTCGAAGCTCGGTTCTCCCCGGATCGCCTGGCTCATGGTTCCCGCCGGTGGGCCTACGCAATCCACGGTCGAAGCTCTTGCCCAGCGAATGCAGCCCGGCGACATCCTGATCGACGGTGGCAACTCTAATTTCAAAGACGACATTCGCCGCTCAAAACTACTCAGCCAAAAAGGCATTCACTACGTGGACGTGGGAACCAGTGGCGGAGTCTGGGGACTGGAACGTGGCTACTGCATGATGATTGGCGGCCCGAAAGATGTCGTCGAGCAACTCGATCCCATCTTCAAAACACTGGCTCCCGGTCGCGGCACAATTCCGCGCACTCCAGGTCGCGAAAAACTTTCCGGCACTGCTGAGGAAGGCTATATTTACTGCGGTCCCTCAGGTGCAGGGCACTTTGTAAAGATGGTGCACAACGGAATTGAGTACGGCATCATGCAAGCCTACGCCGAGGGCTTCGACATTTTCCGCAACGCAAACAAGCCTGAGCTTCCCAAAGATCAGCAGTACGATTTCAATCTCGCCGATATTGCCGAAGTCTGGCGCCGCGGAAGTGTGGTCAGTTCGTGGTTGCTCGACCTTACGGCGATGGCGCTCGCAGAAAACCCTACGCTCTCCGAATACTCGGGTTTCGTGCAGGATTCCGGCGAAGGCCGCTGGACAATCGAGGCCGCCATCGACGAAGCTGTTCCCGTGGATGTGCTTTCGGCCGCGCTGTTCGTGCGCTTCCGCTCGCGCCAGGAACATACGTTTGCCGAGAAAATGCTTTCGGCCATGCGGCAAAAATTTGGCGGGCACATCGAACCGGTAATCGAAAAGAAGAAGAGCGCCTGACGGAGACTATCGATGGCCCAAGCGGAAGTGCTTCCCCGAACCCAGCAGCGCACCCCCGGTCGCCCCGCCGACCCCTGCATCATGGTCATCTTCGGTGCCGCGGGAGACCTGACTCGCCGAAAACTCATTCCTGCACTTTACAACCTGGCGAAGGCCGAGCTTCTCTCGCGCGAGTTTGCCATTCTTGGAATAGCGCACGGCAAAATGTCGACGGAGGAATTCCGTAACAAACTCTCTGAAGACGTCCGGCGTTTTGCCGGCACAGAGGTTGATCCTGACATCTGGGAGTGGTTCACGCGCCGCATCTATTACATCGCCGCAGAATTCGATGACAAGAATCTTTATCCCCAGCTAAAAACCACCCTCGACAAGCTGGACAAAGAACATTCCACGCACGGCAATTTTTTCTTTTATCTCGCCACCGCGCCAGATTTCTTCGGCGAAATTGTCGAGCAACTTGCGGCGGCAGGGTTGATGGACGAAAGCACCAACCATCACTGGCGGCGGGTTATCGTCGAAAAGCCGTTTGGTCACGATATTGACTCCGCCAGGTCCCTGAATCAGCAGTTGCTGAGAGTTGCCAGTGAAAAACAGATTTACCGAATCGACCACTATCTCGGCAAAGAAACCGTCCAGAATATTCTGGCGTTCCGATTTGCGAACGGAATCTTCGAGCCCATCTGGAACCGCCGCTACATCGATCACGTGCAGATCACCGTGGCTGAGACGGTCGGAGTTGAGTCGCGCGGCAGCTATTACGATACGGCCGGAGCGCTGCGCGATATGGTTCCTAATCACATCATGCAGCTCATCAGCCTTACATCGATGGAGCCGCCGATCTCGTTCCAGCCTGACGCGGTGCGCGATGAGCAGGCAAAAATCCTGCACGCCATTCAGCCCCTCAGTTCCGAAGAAGTCCTTACACGCACTGTCCGCGGCCAGTACGGCCCGGGTGTTGAAGATTCTCATCGAGTGCCAGGCTACAGAAACGAACCAGATGTTCCGCCTGATTCTCGCACCGAAACCTTCGTCGCCATGAAGCTGGCCATCGATAACTGGCGTTGGGCCGATGTCCCTTTTTATCTCCGCACCGGAAAGCGCCTCGCCGCCCAGACCACGCAAATTGTTATCCAGTTCCGCCGCGCGCCGTTCGTCTTGTTCCGCGACACGCCGGTTGAGAACCTCATGCCCAACCAGCTTATCCTTCACATCCAGCCCGAAGAAGGAATCGCTCTTCAGTTCGCCGCGAAAGTGCCAGGCCCCATCATGCGCCTCGGCGCTGTGGACATGAATTTCAAGTACGCTGATTATTTCGGAACTCAGCCCAGCACCGGTTATGAACGCCTGCTGCACGACTGCATGATCGGAGATGCTACTCTGTTCCAGCGCGCCGATATGGTCGAAGCCGGCTGGTGTGTGGTTAGTCCGGCGCTCGACGTCTGGAAGGCCCTGCCGCCCCGGAACTTTCCGAATTATCCGGCGGGCAGTTGGGGGCCGAAGGACGCAGACGAACTGCTCGAGCGCGACGGACGGCACTGGAGGAACTTCGACAGATGATCCTGGCAGGCGACATCGGAGGCACCAACGCAAGGCTGGCCCTCTTCGATGTCCGGAACGGGCAATTCCAACTCATCTCAGCAACCGTATTTCCCAGCCGACATTATTCGGGGCTCGATCAGATCGTTACTGAATTCGTTAAGGCCTCGGGTGTTCAGCCGTCACAGGCCTGTTTTGGTATCGCTGGTCCCGTCACTCATGGCCGGGTTGAAACTTCCAATCTTCCCTGGGTCATCGAGGCCAGGCGGCTGGCCGATGAACTCAAAATTCATCAGGCGCTTCTGATCAACGATCTCGAAGCTACTGGCTGGGGAATCGGCGCGCTAACTGCTGAAGATTTAGTCTCCTTGAACCAGGTGACCGGGACAGGAGGCAATCAGGCGCTGATCGCGGCCGGCACTGGGCTGGGCGAAGCTGGCCTGTGCTGGGACGGCGCTCGCCACCATGTCTTCGCCTCCGAAGGCGGGCACTGCGATTTTGCTCCTTTGAACGATCTCGAAATTGAATTGTTTCGGTATCTATCAGCCCGCTACGGACACGTAAGCTATGAGCGTATTGTCTCCGGCCCCGGACTCGTGAACGTATTCGAATTCCTGCGCGACACGGGAAGAGGCAAAGTTCCCAATTGGCTTTCTGAGGAAATGAAAAAGATGGATCCCGCAGCTGCGATCTCCAACGCGGCGATGGACGGGAAATGTTCCCTGAGTGAGCAAGCCATGGACATCTTCGTTTCGGTATTCGGGGCCGAGGCCGGGAACCTGGGCCTGAAAGTAAAAGCAACCGGAGGAGTCTTCCTGGCCGGTGGCATCGCCCCGAAGATTCTCCCGAAACTCGCCACACGATTGTTTCTGGAATCTTTCCTCAACAAAGGCCGCTTGCGGCATCTCATGGAAGTCATGCCGGTCAAAGTAATTACTAACGACAAACTCGCGCTTCTCGGCGCTGCCCGCTGTGCGTTGGTCGAAGCAGCTTAAGCAAAATGCCTTCAGAACCCAAAGTGCAGGTTTTCGATTCTCCTCAAGAATTATTTCGAGGTGCGGCGGAAAAATTCTGCGAAGTCGGGGCCCGCTCCATTCGAGACCACGGCAGGTTCACGGTCGCGCTTTCCGGAGGATCAACACCGCGCGGCTTGCACCAGGAACTTGTCGCCAATTTTTCATCTGCGCTGAGCTGGGAGCACGTCTTCTTTTTTTTGGGCGATGAACGCCACGTCCCTCCAGATCATCCCGAGAGCAATTACCGCATGGCAAACGAAACCTTGTTCTCGAAGCTCAGGATTCCTCAGGATCATATATTTCGAATTCCATCTGAGCTGCCGGATGCTGGGGAAGCGGCCCGCCAGTACGAAGAGACACTGCGGAACTTTTTCCGTCCCCCTCCCCGGTCGTTCCCCAGGTTCGATTTTGTGCTGCTCGGAATGGGCCCCGATGGCCACACTGCGTCTTTATTTCCGGGCACCACAGCGCTCGAAGAGAATAAGCATTTCGTCGTAGCCAACTGGGTCGGAGAGTTCAAAACCTTCCGAATCACTCTCACGTACCCAGTCCTGAACAATGCAGCGTCTGTAATGTTCCTGGTGAGCGGCGACGATAAGGCAGATATGGTGAGGAAGGCGCTCAGGAAACCGGAAGCCAATCTTCCCTGCCAGAAAGTTCGTCCCGTGGATGGTGAATTGATGTGGTATCTCGATAAAGGGGCAGCGGCAAAACTGACCTGATTGTAGAGATTACTTTGTTGTCGAGCGACGGGCGTCTCCGCCCGTCCGGTTTGTCGGCGAGGTCGGGAAGCCTTGAGACCTAAAAGACCGGAGCTAAGTTGTGCATCTTCTGATAAAGCTTCCGGTCAACAGTTCGTAGCACGTCCTCTAAGCTCGTCCCGGTCACGTACCCTGCCATCCCCCAGCTGAAGGCAAGCTGATAATGCTTCCCGTTCTCCTCGTTCCATTGATCGACCGCGCTGAGCAGGCGCTGTAAAGGACTGTCCGCCTGGTGTTCGCTGGTGTCAGGCATCACCGCCAGAAATTCGTCGCCGCCTTGGCGGAAAATCAGGTCGCCACCGCGAAATACCCTTTTTAACAGTCGCGCAAATTCGGTCAGCACGCGATTGCCTTCCATGCTCCCCAATTTCGTGTTCAACTCGCGAAAGCCCTTCAGATCCATAATCAGGAACGTCAGAGGGCTACCATTCCGGTTGGCCCGCGCCATTTGATGTGATATGAGTTCGTTCAATGCGCGACGATTAAAAAGCTGAGTAAGCGGATCGACAAGAGAAAGGCTTTCGAGGCGCTCATTCAGGACTAATTCGCCAATCAGCGCCTTGCGGGTCGAATTGAGAGCGACCCGTTGCGACAGCAGATAAATATTGAACAGCACAACCAGGCAAATAAGCCCAAAGAAAAGCTGCGGCAAGTAACCCTGCTCGATGTGAATGACCCGCTGCGTCCAAACCAGATTAGGCGCGATTAGCGCAAGAAAGCCGCCGGTCAATACCAGAATAATCAGGCTCACAATCGACCACAATTGCATGTCCCGGCTGGACAGTTCGTGAATCTGCCTTTGAATTTCTTCGGCTCGCGCCAGCATCGACGGCTGTTCTTGCCTGACCTGCGACATCAAAATGCCCCCTCGACGGACACACTTCTAGTGCGCGTTCTGCTTAAATTTGTAATGGATTTGCAGCGGAATGTCCGCGAAAAGCCGTCTAGGGCCGTTACCTTTGTAATGGCCCTCAAACCTAGCAATGCAGTTGTGGCGGCGTGACGAGAGCATACGTGGGTATTTAATTGGCGCACAAATACTGCGAAATCGTGGAAGAGCGGCGCTTCAGCGCCGCGGAAACATCTTGAAGTTGATGCGGGCTTTAGCCCAGAAGAAATCAGCAGCACTTACTTGTCGCCTGCAGGGCACCATCGATTAGGTGCCTGTAGCGATCCGGCTCTCTTCCTTGACTAGCCTACCCAGAGATTCTTCATACGGTGCCCGCGCAATCCCGCGCTCGGTGACAATGGCCGTAACGTATTTCGCGGGAGTCACATCGAACGCCGGGTTTTCCACCCCGACACCCTCGGGCGTAATTGCTTTTCCCGCAATATGCGTAACCTCAGCCGGGTTGCGCTGCTCGATTGGTATTTTGCTCCCATCCGGAGTCTCTAAATCCACGGTCGAAATCGGCGCCGCCACATAAAAAGGAATATTGTGTTCCTTCGCCAGGACCGCAACCGTGTAGGTGCCGATCTTGTTCGCCACATCTCCGTTGGCCGCGATGCGATCGGCTCCCACGATCACAGCTCCAATCTTTCCTTGCCGCATCATCGCGCCGGACATGTTGTCAGAGATAACGGTTGTCGGAATGCCATCTTTCATCAGCTCCCACGCAGTCAAACGCGAGCCTTGCAGGAACGGCCGGGTCTCATCCGCATAAACGTGAATTTTCTTCCCGCCCTCAACCGCAGCCCGAATTACACCAAGCGCCGTGCCGTACCCGGCTGTAGCCAGCGCCCCGGCATTGCAATGAGTCAGGACTCCGCCGCTGGCCGGCATCAGCGCAGCTCCGTGCTGCCCCATCGCTTGGTTACTCGCAATGTCTTCAGCGTGCATTCGCTGAGCTTCTTCGATAAGCGCCTGCTTGATCTGCACAACTGGCCGCACCCGCAACATCTCGAATTTCTGCTGCATCCGCCGGATTGCCCAAAACAGATTTACGGCCGTGGGACGAGTCTGACCGATCACCTCGCAGATCTTGTCAAAGTCGCCCTTCAATTCGCCCACACTTTCGGCTTTGGAATTTTTAACTCCGAGCGCGATGCCCATCCCCGCTGCCACGCCAATGGCCGGGGCCCCGCGCACCACCATGTTGCGAATCACGTCGGCAACTTCCTGATACGTCGTGCAGTTGACGTAACTCTCCTCCGTCGGCAGCTTCGTCTGATCGATGAAGCGTACGCCGCGGTCAGTCCATTCAAGAGTTTGAATCATATGATCAGTCGTTGGTCGTTCGTCGTTGGTCGTTCGCTAAAACCAACACCCGAGGGTGCCCCATCCTAGTCGCGCCTTTTGCGACTAGGATGGGGATTTTGACTTGACTCCAATTTGTCAAATGGCGGCTGAATGCTGAGAGCTGACAGCTAAATGCTCCCGCCTAACCTCATTTGCCGTAAACACCGCCACAAACGGCGCCGGAGCGGCAGCTTTCTCCACATTCGCCCGTCCGCCCGACTCCTGTCGATCCACCAGGCACATCACGCCAACAATTTCGAAACCAAATTCGCGAGCCACTTCAATGGCCTGAACGGTGGATGCCCCCGTCGTGCAAACATCATCCACAATCACCACTCGCGCGCCCTTCTCGCGAAAGCCCTCAATGCGCTGCCCGGTTCCGTGCTGCTTCTCCGCCTTGCGCACCAGGAAACCATGCACCGTTCCGCTGGTTACCGCTACAGCGACGACGATCGGATCGGCGCCCAGAGTAAGTCCGCCAATTGCCTGAGTGTCCCATCCGCGAGCGCGGATTTCCTCCAGAAATACTTGACCGGTCAGCTGCGCTCCGCGCGCGTCGAGAGTGGTCGTCCGGCAGTCGAGGTAGTAATCGCTGGTGCCGCCGGATGAAAGTTTGAATTCCCCCAGCCGGAAAGACTTCGTGGCGAGTAGTCGCAACAGTTCCTGACGCGCAGTGGGCATGAACTTCTAAGATACCAAACCACTCACTGCGTAATCCTGTCGAGGTGGCGGAAGCCGCCACTGACGATGAACACGAGCACGGAAATAGTCGCGTTATATGCGATGTGGGTCAACACGCCCGCAGCAACAGATTTCGTAACTGCCCGAATGATTGTTAAAGTCAGGCCGATCAAAAACACTATTAGCACTGGCCCCCAGGCCCGTCCAAGTTGCGCTTCATGGATCAAGGCAAATCCGGCAGCCGTGAGGAAAATCGCAAATACCGTTCCCAATCGCCTCGCCAGAACTGGATAGAGAAATCCCCGAAAAAACAGTTCTTCGAGCAGCGGCGCCAGAGTGACTCCAAAGATCGTGAGCACCCAGGCCTGGACCGGCGTCTGAAAAAATTTATCGATTGGCAAGCTCTTGGGCATTGGCAACACATGAGCCAATCCTTGCAGTGCCACTGAGAACACCACACCGGCCGCAACATACGCGAGCGCAGACCAGCCGGGCCAGTTCCATGAGACCGCCTCGCCAAATGGTTTGCCACTGCGTGTTGCGACGGCGTACATGAACCCCAGTACGACCAGGTAAGCTCCTAATTGCGCAACCACGCTGATCATGGGCATCTTCGCAACATCCATGATCGACACCTTTGGATACAGAAGCCGCTGCGCCCCAAGCGTAACCAGCAAAACAAAAGCAAATATCATCGCTAACGTGAGCGCAGCAATACGCGCCACGTCCCAGCCTGTCCAGGAAGGATTCTCAGCGGTTTGGCCAGGCAGCGAAATCTGCTGCTGCACCGTTATCGGACTGCTTTCAGTTGAACTCTCTGGCCATCCCGAATTCGAACCCTGCGCCACAACCCGTCCGCCCTCTTCTCCGCCCTCGGGCCCCAGGTCGATAATCCAATCGGCGTTTCGAATCACGTCAAGATTGTGCTCAATGATGATTATTGTGTTCCCCAAATCCGTAAGCCTATGCAGCACATCCAGCAATTTCCGCACGTCATCGAAATGCAGACCAGTCGTCGGCTCGTCCAACAGGTACAGCGTCCGCCCGGTCTGCCGCTTGCTCAACTCCCGCGCGAGTTTGATCCGCTGGGCCTCTCCGCCTGAAAGAGTCACCGCGGACTGCCCGAGGTGAAGGTAGCCCAATCCTACGTCCACCAGCGTCTGCAACTTCTGGCGGACCTGCGGAATGTTTTCCAGCACCGGCAGCGCCTCTGAAACCGGGGTCTCCAGCAGATCGGCAATGGAACATCCGTTGTACTTCACCGCCAGTGTCTCCTGGTTGTACCGCCTCCCGCCGCATACTTCGCAGACGACGTACACGTCAGGAAGAAAATTCATTTCGATGCGCCGCTGTCCTTCGCCCTGGCAAGCCTCGCATCTTCCACCAGCAACATTAAAAGAGAAGCGTCCCGGCTTGTATCCGCGCTCGCGTGATTCCGGCAGCATGGCATAAAGATCGCGAATGTGAGTGAAGACACCGGTGTAGGTTGCAGGATTCGACCTCGGCGTCCTCCCAATCGGCGACTGATCAATGCGAATCACTTTGTCGATGTTCTCCGCCCCAGAAATTGCCTTGTGCTCTCCAGCAGATTCGCGTGATCGATAAAGGGCCTTCGCCAATGCGCGATACAGAATGTCATTCACCAGCGTGGACTTCCCCGATCCCGACACGCCCGTCACCACATTGATCAGTCCAAGCGGAAAACTAACATCCACATTCTTCAAATTGTTTTCCCGCGCGCCAAGCACCGCGATTGCACTCCCATTCACACGGCGGCGCTCAGTTCGCATGTCAATACGTGTCTGTCCGGATATGTACGCTCCCGTAAGGGATTCCGGCACGCGCGTAATTTCCTCCGGCGTGCCGTACGCAACCACATCGCCGCCGTGACGTCCAGCTCCGGGGCCGAGATCAATCACGTAATCCGCCCGCCGGATAGTCTCTTCGTCGTGTTCGACAACTAACACGGTATTCCCGAGATCGCGTAACTCTTCCAGTGCATTCAGCAACCTGCCATTGTCGCGGTGATGCAATCCAATCGAAGGTTCGTCGAGCACATATAGGACACCGCGCAGCTTCGACCCAATCTGCGTCGCCAGTCGGATTCGCTGCCCCTCGCCACCGGAAAGCGTCGCAGCCGAACGGTCCAGCGAAATGTATCCCAGCCCGACCGCATTCAGGAACTGCAGCCGTTCGACAATCTCGTGCATGATCCGCCCGGCAATCTGCTCCTCGCGGCCCGCCAACTTGATGCTCTTCGCCTTTTCTAATGCCCGCGAAACTGGCATCGCAGTGAAGTCTGCGATTGACATGCCTTCCACTCTCACTGCCAGGCTTTCGGGACGCAGTCGCTTGGCGTGACATGCCGGACACTCGGTCGCAGACATATGCTCCATCAGCCAGTCGCTATATGTTTCTGAGCTGGATTCGTCCAGCGCGTTTTTCAAATACCCGAATATTCCCAGGAACCCTGTCTTGCCGCGCCCTTCCGGCTCACCGTAGAGAAACAAATTCTGGATTTTCTCCGGCAATTTCTCGAATGGAGTGCTCAAGTCAATCCCATACGCCGCCGCGACAATCTTGATCTGATGAATCAAATTTTGCGATGCCGACCCTGGCCCCAATGCGCCTTCCAGCAGAGGCTTCGACCAATCGTTGATCACTTTCGCAGGATCAAAATCATACGTACTGCCCAGGCCGTGGCACTCTGGACAAGCTCCATACGCGCTATTGAAGGAGAACGACCTCGGCTCAAGTTTTGGCACATCAATACCGCAATCCGGACACGCCAGCCGCTCCGAGTAAAGCTGCTCTTCGCCGCCGACGATTGCGACCTGCACCAGCCCGCCCGCCAACTTCATCGCTAATCCGATCGACATCTCCAGCCGCTGCTCAATTCCCGGTTTCACTAACAGCCGGTCAACAACAACCTCGATCGTGTGGTTCTTGCGTTTATCGAGCACGATCTCGTCTTCTAGACTCACCAGCTCCCCGTCAACTCTCGCCCGGCTGAAGCCGTGCTGCGCCAGCTTCTCCATCTCTTTCTTGAACTCGCCCTTGCGGCCGCGGACAATTGGCGCCAGCACCATCACTCGGTCATCCGGCGTAAGCGCCGTTACCCGCTGCACAATCTGCGCTGCAGTTTGCCTCGAAATCGCTCGCCCGCATTTGGGGCAGTGCGGCACGCCTAGGCTGCGGCTGGTCGTCTTCTGCTCAATCGAAATAGAAGGGCTCAGGCCGTCGATGGCGTCCACATCGGGCCGCTCCATCTGGTCCAAAAACTGACGCGCATAGGCCGAAAGCGTCTCGACATACCGCCGCTGCCCCTCAGCGTAAATCGTGTCGAATGCTAGAGATGACTTGCCTGAACCGCTCAGGCCGGTAATCACAGTCAGCGTGTTGCGGGGGATATCGACGCTGATGTTCTTGAGGTTATGCTGCCGAGCACCGCGTACCGAAATTTCGCGAATGGCCATTGTTCGACTGCCTGCTGGACCTTCGTAATGTGGACGGGCCCACAGAAATGTTGGAGAGTGGGAATGCGCAGTTCTACTCACGTATCTTAGTTGTAAACAGCAGTGAGCGTCAACGCGGGTAGAGTGATGAAGCGCACCACGTCTTAAGGCGCTGGAATTAAGTCCGTTGGTTTCTGCTGGATCGACGGGAAAGTGGGCCGAACTTGGGCAGCTTGTTGATTGCGTTCGTGATTTCTTTCACCGTCGCGGGATCCATGGCTCTTGGGATTGCCGCCACTTACACCAGCGTACTCGGCCTGCTTCACGCTTTCGCCTACAGCTCACGCAAGCCCCAGCCAGCATTGGTCCTCGTCCATACTCAAAGCCACGCCAGCGGCGACTGAGTTTGGGTTTCTCAAAGATTCCTTAACGTGCCACCCGCACTGCAAGGTTCCCGGTCACATTCCTCGCAAGTCTGCGCCCCGCGCTCGTTCTCTGGATAGGACCGGAAACTCCTCCCCTTCCAGGTCCACACAATTCGGGAGGGCTTCATGAAGAAAGTGTTGGGGATTTTGCTGGGCGTGAGCTTGCTTGCGCTGTTGGTGATTTTCAACTTAAAAGTTTGCAGCGCGGCCGGACCGGCATCGCAGGATAAGCCGGAGCAACAAAAATTCGACGACAACCGCACCGCGCTCACTATCTACAACCAGAATTTCTTTGTCGCCCGCGAGCATGTGCCGCTGGATTTGAAGCCAGGTGTAAACCAGGCAGAGTTCGCCGGGATTGCGGCCCACCTGGAACCTGATTCGGTCATACTACGCGATCCGAATGGGCGCGCGCTGCAGGTTCTGGAACAGAACTACCGCAATGACCCGGTCTCACCGGAGATGCTGCTGTCGTTTTACGAAGGCAAGTCAATCGACTTTGTCGTGGGCCGCAGCAACGGCAAAGAGGAGACGATCAAGGGCAAAATCATCCGCAGCGGATATTCCCATCCAACCTACGTCAACGGATACCCGCAGCAGGCGTCCACGCAGCCAATCGTCGAAGTTGATGGCGTGCTGCGTTTTGGACTCCCTGGCCAGCCGATATTTCCGGCTCTTGGCGCCGACTCAATCCTGATGCCCACGTTGAACTGGCTGCTTCAGACCGACACGCCGGGCAAGTTCAATGCTGAAATTTCCTACGTTAGTGGCGGCATGAACTGGCAGTCGGACTACAACGTCGTCGTGCAGGACGATCCTGGGCGCAAGACCGACCTGCTCGACATGATCGGCTGGATCACGATGCGCAATCACAGTGGGAAGACATTTGAAGATGCTCGAATCAAATTGATGGCCGGCGATGTCAGCAAGATTCAGGCAGGAGGTCCGGTGGCAAAGCTCGCCTATGCCGCGGAAGATCGTGCAATGAACGCGCCCATGGCTCCGCCAGTTAGCGAGAAGTCCTTCGACGAATTTCATCTCTACACGCTGCAGCGCCCAACAACTCTACGTGACGAAGAAACCAAGCAAGTCGAATTTGTCCGCTCGACAGGAATTCACGCCCAGCGTCTTTTCATCTACGATGGCGCACGAATGGCGGATTACGGCTATTACAATCCGGATCAAATTCGCCAGGACGTGAATTACGGCACAGCGTCAAATCCAAAAGTTTGGGTGATGGAGGAGTTCAAGAACTCCGAGAACAATCACCTCGGGATTCCGTTGCCCAAAGGCAAGCTTCGTTTCTACCGTCGCGATACCGACGGCCACCTCGAATTTGTCGGCGAGAACACAATTGACCATACCCCGAAAGACGAAACAATCCGCGTGTATACGGGCAATGCCTTTGATGTGACTGGCGAGCGCAAGCGCACCAACTACCACGTGGATTCAAACCAGCGTTGGATAGACGAGACATTCGAGATCCGCATTCGCAATCACAAGAAGGAGTCGGTTGATGTCCGCGCGGTTGAGCACTTGTATCGCTGCGTAAATTGGAAGCTGACCGAGCAATCGTCACGTTTCAACAAGACGGAATCGCAGACTATCGAGTTCCCCGTGAACATCGCGGCGAACGGCGAGCAGGTGATTACCTACACGGTCCATTATTCGTGGTAACAGCGCAAGACCATTCACCACAGGGACGCAGAGTCACAGAAAGAAACTTTTTAACCGTTTTCTCTGTGGCTCTGTGTCTCTGTGGTGAAATACGAGGTTTGTCGGGCAGGATACACGCGCTCACACAGTACCCACATTGCCCCTATCAGCACGAATACCAGGACGCTGCCTTCCGGCCCTACTGAGCCGCCCGTTAGCCACCGCGGGCCGTGAAAAGATGAATTCAGCAGATGTCCGGGAGTAACCGTGCCGCTGTCAGGAACAGAATAAAGAAAACTCTCACCCCAATCCCACGACGCGTGCATGCCGACCGCGAACCACAGATTTCCGGTGCGGCGCACGGTGAGGCAGAAGAACAATGCGATGCATGCCGCGGCAAGGCCTCCGATCCACGCTTCTCCCTGATTGCCCAAGTGGACCGCGCCGAAAATTGCCGAAAGCAACAATGCAGCCGGCCAGAAGCCAATGCCCTCAGCCAGCGTGAACAAGCTGTAGCCGCGGAACAGGAACTCTTCGGCAAAGCCGACCACCAGGAACAACACGCCCCAGAACACAGCGAATTTCAACACCCGCACACCGTGCAGTGCCAATCCGCCAAAATAAAACGCGCCCACGCCTCTCATTACAAGCAGCAGAAGCGTAATCGCAGCCAATCCCCATAGAGCGCCAATCCAAAACTGCTTTCCGAAAGCACCTTGGCGGGGCAAGCCATAAGTGCCAAACGGCCGCCTTTCGAAGCGGGCAAGCGCCACGGCGGGCAGCACCGCTGAGAGCAACAGCACACATTCTCCGATGAGAAATCCCCAGAGTGGCGGCACAGGGTGGGGACGGCTTGGCAGCATGAATTTCACTAAGAACGAAAGCAGGAACACGACTGCGAAAAAGCCGGCCAGATAGATTACAAATCGCCATCCCGTCCGCAAACCGTGTGATCCGATAAAAAGGTCACGCGAAGACTGACTCGATGGCGCCGGAGTCTCCGTTATCGGCAGTGGCAGCTCGGAAGGCGGAGTGGAGTCGCGACCCGGGTCTCGCTGAGGTTCGTCCTGAGGTTCATTCATTGAGGAGTTCCCGTTTGTACGCCGGAACATGGTAAAACAATCGGTCTCTCCTATGCGCAACTTTCTTGGAATCCAGCGTTACGGACGCCCGCAGTTTTTCGCCGCTCTTCTGCTGCTGGCGTTTGTCGCAGAGTGCCTGTGGCTGGTTGGTCACATGCCGGCTAGCGCCATCTCCGCGGATGAGTTCGCGCGCGTTCAGGAAGGCCTCGAACAGTGGCATGGACGCGGCATTGCTGGAATACAGGGCCCGGCGCAAGAATCAGCACACGCCGAATGGCTGCAAGGGCGGGACCCTTACGATTCTGACCATTCGCCACTGTGGTATTTGATTGAGTCTGCGCCTGTGTTTATCTTCGGCACAACACCCAACTCTGCCGCCTGGGTTTGGCTGACCAGAATGCCTTATGTCGTGTTTGGAGGGCTTCTCGGGGCGTCGGTTTGGTATGTCTCGCGCCGCCTGTATGGCAATGCGGGCGGCTACATCGCGCTGGCGCTTTACTGTTTCTCTCCTGCGGTAATTCTCGCAAGCACTCTCTGGTTCGCGGAGCCGAACATCGCTGGGACCTGGGGAACATTTGGCGCGGTGTTCACCGCAATCGCAGTCTCCCATACGCTCTATGCTCCGCGAGAAGTTGTGCTCTGGAATTGGAGAAGAATTTTGCTGCTAGGGGTTTCGCTTGGCCTCGCAACAGGGTCTCACTTCGCGCTAACGCTTATTGTGCCGGTGCTTCTCGTGTTCATGCTTTACCTGGCACCGGAACGTAAACTGGCAGCTATCGCAATCCTCGCTGCCGCATGTGGAATTGCAATCTTCCTGCCGTTCGCGGCGTACTTTTTCCACCCCGGTCTCTTCGTGCAAGG